>Ga0207059_1031_pt1 | contig 27319 bp, 18 predicted proteins | sample Alteio_BWMinCont_32_FD_153273 | JGI IMG/M metagenome (GOLD analysis project Ga0207059, IMG submission 153273) | Enriched cells from forest soil in Barre Woods Harvard Forest LTER site, Petersham, Massachusetts, United States -... | ecosystem: Environmental > Terrestrial > Soil > Temperate forest >...
AGACTGGTACAAATTGCAATTACGAATGATTATTCAATCCAGCCCTGCAAAATCGAATATAGCAACGAACAGGCTGTTCGCCTATTTGGGGATTTCTCTTTTTGAATCCTCAAGATTTGAAAACCATGACCTGAAAAGCCTGAATGGCCAATTATATCAAATGCCTGACATGCCATCACCTGAAAACGGCAAGAAATATTCATGGATAATCGCTGCTAATGCTGCAATGGCGAGCATAACGCGGGATTTGTTCCCCGGCATTAACGCTGCAAATAATGTATCCATCGATTCGCTTGAAAAGATTTATGTCGATAAAATCACGGCAATGGAAGGGCCGGATGTTGTTTCGCGTTCATCGGATTTTGGAGATTCAGTGGCTTCAGCCATTTTTAACTGGTCTAAATCAGATTTGTTCAATCATGCAAATGACCCGTATACTCCTCCGGTTTTTCCAGGTGCATGGGTGCCTACACCTCCTGCATTTGCAGCCGCGGCAGCACCTTACACCGGGAATTGCAGGACCTTCATGCATATTTTTGCTGAAGGCACTACGCCCCCGCCACCCTTTGCATATTCAGAAGATCCTAGTTCTGATTTTTACAAGATGGTCAATAATGATTACCTGATTTCAAAAACATTGACAACCGATCAAAAAAATATTGCATTGTTTTGGAATGATGTAGGTATAGGTGTAGGCTATACGCCCATGGGACATTGTCTGTCGATACTGACCCAGGTGTTGCACAATTCAAATGCTTCGCTTGCAACTGCCGATGAAGCTTATGCAAAAGCCGGCATTGCACTTTGGGATGCAACAGTCGTTTGTTGGAGATCGAAATTTAAATACAACCAGCTGAGGCCGGTTACATATATCCAGCAGCATATTGATAATACATGGATGTCTTTTATTGGCACCCCGCCACATCCTGAATATCCGGCCGCGCACGCGTTCATTACTTCTTCGATCATGGAAGTGCTGACTTCTATATTTGGCAAAAACTACAGCTTTACTGATCATACGTATGATTTCCTTGGTTATCCTTCACGAAACTATACATCGTTTGAAGATGCAGCACTTGAATGCGGCGAATCGAGAGTATATGGAGGAATCCACTATCAGCAATCGGTTGATGCTGGCCATAAGTTCGGATCGCTTGTCGGTGCCGCAGCTGCCGCAATTGATATAACAAAATGATCGACAGCCAACCCGTACTAGCACGTGGCACGATCGCAGTATATTAATCCTTTAAAATAATAATGCCTAACCGGATTTATTTTCGGTTAGGCATTAATGATAGTATTGAGCACAGGCAACGGCTAAAATTGGACTCTTATTTTTTAATTTGCTGATCAAATTCCTATCCCAACTACTTCTGTCCCGTAGCATCGATATCAATCTTTTTATTAAATGATAATTTTCTTAAATTAGCTTACATCTTTGCAGTGATTTTTATATCACGATCATATTAATAAGACAAACGCATTTATATATGAGAATTGCCACGTACAATGTCAACGGTGTGAATGGGCGGTTGCCCGTTCTTCTTCGCTGGTTAAAAGAAACATCACCACATATTGTTTGTTTACAGGAACTGAAGGCGCCGCAGGAAAAATTTCCGGAAAATGATATTCGTAATGCCGGATATGAGCCAATCTGGCACGGGCAAAAAAGCTGGAATGGCGTTGCTATTTTATCACGCGTTGGGAAACCCGAGGAAATGAGGCGTGTGCTTCCCGGCGATCCAGAGGATATACATAGCCGTTATATTGAAGCATTGGTGAATAATATTATTGTGGGATGCCTGTATTTGCCAAATGGCAATCCTGCGCCTGGCCCAAAGTTTGACTATAAGCTAAACTGGTTCGAGCGGTTAACGCTCCATGCAAAAACACTTTTTGTATCGGACCAGCCGGTAGTGTTAGCCGGTGACTATAATGTAATGCCCACCGAATTGGATGTTTATAAACCTGAACGATGGGTGGATGATGCATTGTTTCGCCCGGAGACACGTGCAGCTTATAAAAAATTAGTAGACCAGGGTTGGACAGACGCATTAAGAAAACTTTATCCCGATAAAAAGATTTATACATTCTGGGATTATTTCCGCGATGCTTATGGCCGCGATGCCGGATTACGCATCGATCATCTGTTGCTTAATAAAAAGCTGGATAAACGCCTTGTTGCCGCGGGTGTTGACCGCGAAGTGAGAGGATGGGAAAAAACAAGTGATCACGCACCGACGTGGATTGAGATAGCTGATGAAAAGTGATTTTACTTATATTGATACGCTACCAACATTTCAAAAATATTTTTATTCCAAAACTGGCTATTTTTTATAATTGATACATCATGGTCGGTTGCTCGTATCATCGGCAATCAATAATGAGCCATCATGCAATATGGCAATCCCAATATGATTCTTTGCTCTGGTAACCCGTAACTTTTTTGGACGCTGGCAGGAGTTTTGAACTACATTACCAAAATGATTAACATGAAAAAGAAAATTCTCCCATTAATGTTTTTGGTATTACCCTGTTGGCTTTTTGCACAAAACAGGTATGATCGCCCGCCCCATATAGTTGACCAATCATTTCATAATGATTATCCGAAGGCAAATGCCACGCATTGGCATAAATATCATGGACAGTGGCATGCCGATTTTAATGACCCGGGTGAAGATGGGCGTGGGGAAATGGTTGCACATTATAGTGAACGCGGCCGGCATATTGATTCACATATCCCATACGATCTTGGGGATGTTCCGCAGCCGGTTGTAGAAAGAGCACAAAGCAAATATCATGGTGGCAGTCATTTCCGCTATACAAAAATGGAATCCGGTGAAGGAAACGGATTTTTCCAGGTGCGCGTGAATCTTCATGGGCGTGATCACACGGTTTATATGGATGAAGAAGGGCGCGAACGGAACTATGATGACAGGCATTAATATTTTAGTTAGGATATTGTAGATGCCAAGTAAAAAGAATTGCCTGCTGAGCGGGCAATTCTTTTACCAATGGTTTTATTGGATAATAGTTATTTCTGTCAACCACTGGAAACTACATTTATTTATCCAGGCCTGCACGTATACAAAAGAAAAAAGTGTTGAAATGGGCTATTCCTGTTTTTTTATTGAATTATTTTTTTGAGCGTCATATTTTATTTGATTACACAAACAATTTTTGCAGTAAGTTCGGGCTCATTTTCTTTTAAATGAACCAAAAAATAGCACACATTGCATTGGTTGTAGAAGATTATGATGAAGCCATCGAATTCTACACAAAAAAATTAAATTTCAATCTTATAGAAGATTCTGTTTTATCTGACGTGAAGCGTTGGGTAATTGTATCGCCACCAGGATCAGGCGGCTGTAGTTTATTATTGGCAAAGGCAGCTAATGACCTACAAAAAAGCCGTGTCGGGAATCAAACGGGCGGCAGGGTGTTTTTGTTTTTATTTACTGATAATTTCCAAAGGGATTATCAAAATATTGTTGACAACGGAATTCAAATTGTACGAAAACCAGTGTTAGAAAAATGGGGTACTGTGGCGGTCTTTGCAGATTTATATGGTAATCTTTGGGATTTAATAGAACCATTATAACGTAAACATAGAACCGAAAAAAAATCTTGATCACATCCGGGTGCAGGTCGAAATCGTTTTGCTTATTCTTGATGGGGCTGGGATCACTGCTGTCATCAACATCGTGTTCCCCTGAATGGCAATAGTAGCAGTAGTGCTTGTTTGTCTTGGGTTAAATTTAGGCTCCAGTTTCATAGTCAGTTGATCACTGTTGAGCGCCCAGGTCCCATTCATAGTTGTTATCTCTTTACTCGTTGGAGGCGAGAAGGTCATTACGAAACTGTGATCTGCTTTGTAATCAACAGTTGAATTACCAGTTTCCTTTGCAGTTCTTTCTTCTGTGGATTTTCCTGATTCTTTAGCATATTCAGCGCTGTAGTAGATCATTGCGGAAACTCCTTTCCATTTACCGATGATGCTCTGTGCCGCGCATGAGGTGATGCCTGTGAACCCTATGGTGCAGAAAATTGTTATAAGGAGCGCTTGCACATAGCGCACGGAAAACATTACTTGAATTGCCATAATAATTTTTTAATGATGAGTGGCAGCGAGTTTTCTCAACTACGACTGCAAGAAGGGAAAAGAAGGACTACCTATCCTGTTTGGTCTCAAGGTAGGGTTTTAATAATCTCCCTACGGAAAAAGATTTAACGGAAGCAGAAATAATAAAATCGCCAACTCGACTGGAGCATGTGCCAGTCAATCCGGGTCCAAAGATGATTTTGATAATTAGCTCCTACATAATTTTATTTCAATTTCTCATTGAAAAAATCGATAGTCCGTTTCCAGGCAAGTTCTGCTGCCGGTTTATCATACCTCGGCGTGGTATCATTATGAAAACCGTGGTTGACATTGGGATAGATATACGCGCTATATTCTTTCTTCTGTTCTTTTAGGGCCGCCTCATAAGCTGGCCATCCTTCATTCACTCGTGTATCCAGGCCTGCATAGTGCAACAAGAGCGGCGCATTAATTTTTGCAACATCTTCGCTTTTGGGCTGGCCTCCATAAAATGGGACGGCGGCCGACAAATCCGAAATACGCACTGCCATCATATTGGCTATCCATCCGCCAAAACAAAAACCAACAACGCCAACTTTGCTATTACAATCTTTAAGCCCTTTCAGGTATTCATACCCGGCAATAAAATCCTCCAACATCTCATTTGAATCGCGTTTGCTCTGTAACTCCCGGCCTTGGTCATCATTGCCCGGATAACCTCCCAACGGAGTCAGGGCATCCGGTGCCAGTGAAATGAACCCGGCGAGTGCCGCTCTCCTTCCAACATCTTCGATGTACGGATTCAGGCCCCGGTTCTCATGCACAACAACAATGCCACCTAATTTCATTTTTGCATCTACGGGCATTGACAGCAACGCTTTCATCTTCCCACCTCCTTTTGGTGACTCATAATATACATACTCCGATTTTAATCGCGGGTCACCCGTTGTCGTTTGCATCGAACCAACATAGTCTGGCATCAGAAAACTGGTTAAGGCCGCGACGGTAATGCCACCCACCGCGTATGTTGACAGCTTTTGTAAAAACTCGCGCCGTTCAATGCGATTATGCGCATAATCATCATACAGGTCAAACACCTCCTGCTTGACATCCTCTTTTTTTATTTTCTGCATGTTTTCTTTTTTTAATTATGAGTTTGTTAAGTTACGAAAATTGTTAAGGTCATGATCCGTTAATTATTGTGCAATTGCTTTTCGGAAGCCGACGCACCTTGAATGCTGTGGGTTTTAATTTAAATTTTGTTTATGCAAATATGATTATAGCCGCAACGCCGATTATGTCTGTACACGATATGGTTCACCGTCTTCATTTACAAGCGGTGTTCAAGAAACGCAGTTGTTAACTAAGCGCATTGAACAGCCCCACCCATCCCCCTTTTAGGGGTACCTGTTCAACTACGATATGGTTTAATTTTATTAAACTATTTATGATAAGGCATATACTCATAGTTATATTTTTAGGGATATCATTTGAATGTACCTGTCAAATCGCAACGGAAAAAATTGTTATTGGTTCAACAGATAGCCTGTATTCAGCTATTCTAAATGAAGGCAGGAAAATATTCGTGTATGTCCCTTATAAGGCACCAATTTATAACCAGGTTAATTATCCCGTAGTCTATTTGCTGGATGGGGAATCTCATTTTAATTCAGTGGTAGGGATGATCCAATATTTAAGCGAAGTTTTTGATAACACCGTATGCCCGAAAATGATTATTGTTGGAATAATTAACACTGACCGGACAAGAGATTTAACGCCCACTACTCTTTTATCGTCATACTATGGGAGTTTCCCATCTTCTGGCGGTAGTGAAAGATTCTCCTCTTTTATAGAAAAAGAACTTATCCCTTATATAGATGCTCATTATCCCACTGCTCCTTACCGGATGTTAATTGGGCATTCTTTTGGAGGGCTTTTTACCGTTACTACTCTCGTACGTCATCCGGGTTTGTTTAATGCTTATGTAGCGATTGACCCAAGTTTATGGTGGGATAACCAACTAATATTAAAAGAAGCAAATGCTAAATTGGGGATTAGAAATTCGCTTGCCGGAAAATTGTTATACCTGGCAGTGGCCAATACTGTTGGGCCAGGTGCATCTCCTGGGCAGACTATAAAAGATACGTCAGGCATATCCACTCACATGCGGGGCAATCTTATTTTCGGGAATTACTTATCTACTACTTCACCCAGTGGTTTACATTCCAGTTGGAAATATTATGGGGATGACAATCATGGGACGGTCCCATTACTTGCAGAGTACGATGCCCTGCACTTCTTATTTGATTATTACCAACTGCCTAAAGAGAATTTGGAATTAATGACAGCAGAAATTTTTGAAAAGCATTACAAAAATATTTCGGAAAAATTAGGATATCGCATGACCCCTCCCGAAGGTTTGATCAATAACCAGGGTTACATATGGCTTCAACGAAAAATTTACGACAAAGCATACGCCTATTTCAAATTAAATGTTGAATCTTATCCAACCAGTTTTAATGTATATGACAGCATTGCTGATTACTATATTGCTACGGGAGATACAGAAAAAGCTATAGAAAGCCTGGAAAAGGAATTAAGCATTAAAGACAAGCCTGAAGTAAGGACCAGATTAGGCAAGCTAAAAAATAAGTAACCTCAATTACTGGTTACTTATTTTCGTGAGCTGCCAGGGCTTTGGCAATATCTCCATTTTCCTCAGCTATAAGAAACTTGGAGGGATCGAAATGGACACGGAAAAAATTTATTTTTCCCGACTCCACTTTGAACCATGAAGCGATCGGCAAAACCGGGATAGACGGAACGCTGTAGGCGGAATCGTATAAGATGCACGCTTGATTGTCGTCTACAAATATTTTCTTGACAACTGTTTTAAGCGTTAATTTCATGAAGATGGCTGCGGAGTCAAGAAATAAATCAGGGTTCGTGAACGAGTTTAATGGCCCATTGAATGACCCTTTGTCCGCAAGCAGTTTGCGAACAGCTCCTCGCTTATTGGAATAGAATGCCCGGTGATACGCCAAAATAATTTCGGTAGTAGTAGTTGTCATGTTTCTAACTATTTGGTATAACGTTGTAATATGCTATTCCGCCCGCAGGCTCTTCACCGGGTTACTATTGGCTCATAAACCCTAATTTTTAAAATTCATTTTTGAAAAAAATTACCATGCCTTTAATATATCCAATCGTTTTACCCGGATATCGTAAAAAAAATTAGATAATTGATCTGTATTTATAGCAGGCAGCATTTTTTTAATGCGATAAATATTTTCAAGATGAAGTTATGTGACGCCAAAACCAGTCGGGTCACCCGAAAAGGGGGATAAGGATGAATGGTAAGAAAAATATGTAAAAGGGGATTATCTTAAATTAATTTATTTTCTTTTGCGATCTTAATAGCTTCATCCCTCGAATTGACATCCAATTTAAAATAGATGTTTTTGATGTGCGTTTTAACTGTCTCAATATCGATAACCAATTCTTTGGCAATCTTGCCCCTTCCTTTTCCCTCGGCAACAGCTTCTAATATTTCTGTTTCTCTTTTTGAAAGCGGTGAAGAGATGTTTTTTTGAAAAGATTGCATGACTAATTTCGCAATACTTGCACTCATTGCCCCGCCACCGTTCATTACTTCTTTAATCGATTCAATTATTTTATCTGTCTGGATGTTTTTGGTCAAATACCCTGATGCCCCGTTTTTCAACGCTGTAAAAATAATCTCCTCCGACTCATAAACGGTTAAGATGAGCACATGAACCTTTGGCAAAATTTTTTTCAGTTTTGGGATCACATCCACCCCTCTTGCTCCCGGCAATTGAACATCCAGCAATATGATATCGGGATAATCAGCAACCAATTTATTTTGAGCCTCTTCATAAGACGAATAGCTTCCAGTAACGATGAAACCCGGCTCATTCTCTAATAAGAAAACATAGCTGTCCCGTATTGTTTTGTCATCTTCGATAATAGCGATGTATATTTCAGCTAGATCTTTCGTCATATAATATAATAATAGTTATTCCTACTCACTCCAAAATTGAATATATGATCAGATAAAGATATCCTCCTTCTTGTATAAGTTAATTTCTAAAATAATTTTTGTCCCGGAATCTTTAGCAGCATTTATTTCTACTATCGCACCAATCCTATCCGCCCGGCGTTGTATATTATTGAGCCCGTTACCTTTTGTGATACTATTTTTCTCAAAACCTTTTCCATTGTCCTCAATAGAAATTATTATTTTGGCATACCCCTGGCTAACTGCAACGAGTGTTACTGTCGAACATCCGGAATGCCGCAAACTGTTGTTCAAAAATTCTTTACAAATTAAGACGATATTGAGGCCATAATCTGCCGGCAGTATAATTTTTGGATCAATTTCTTCCAACCCCATGCACAAGAATTCTATCTCTAAATCCTGAAATAGTTCCTGGCCAAAAAGTTTAATCCTTGCCAGTATCTCAACTACATTGTCACTGCTGGGGGTAAGTGACCATATGATTTCTTTGGTGCCTGAATACAGAGACAGGACATTTTCTTTGATCTGCATGATCACCGCATTCTTATCCGTGTTATCCATACTGGTTTTCTTTTGGAGGATTTCTGTTAACAAGGATATTCTTGTAAGCTTATTGCCCAACTCATCATGAAAATCTTCGGAAGTCCTTTGTCTTATTTTTTGATGCTCTTCAATCCGCATTGATTCAAGCTGCTTTTGTTTTCGCAGTTTAATCCGGTTGAAATAAAATTGTACAACAGCACCAGTCACTAAAAGGCTTAAAATAATCAAAACCAAAAACCATTTTGATTTATGGAATGGTGTTGAAACTGAGAAAGGATATTCTGCGATGTTTGCAGATTCTACTTCTCCATTCGCAATAGCTTTTACCCGGAAAGTATATGTGCCCGGCTCCAGGCTTTGGTAATTAAAAATTGTTTGTTTAACAGGTTGCGAGAATGACGTGTCCAGTCCTGCTAGTTGATAAGAATAAGTAATTGATTCAGGATTGGTTAAAAAAATCCCTTTCACTGTAAGGCTAATATCGCTTTTATTATATGGCAAAACCGGTGAAGCTGGAAGATGTCGCACAGGCATTATGTTATTTCTTGAATCGTCCTTAAACGTCCGCGATTCCACATTTTGAATGATGACGTATGGCTGGCTTGGTTTCTTTACAAAAGTATCCTGATTAAAAACAAATAACCCTTTTGTTGTCCCAACCCAAATACCGCCCTGTTTATCTTCTGCGATTGCATTCAGGTTACTTTCTGAATTTTCATAGCCATCAGATTTTGAAAATTTCTTTACAACAAAAGAATGATTTTGTTCATTAAAAAATATTTTTTGAATTCCTGTACCCGTGCCTGCCCAAATATTATCTCTGCTATCAACAAAGATGCTATAAACTTCATCATCGCTGAGGCCCTTTTTCGAATCGCATTTATATACCTCTCCTGTTTCCTTTTCCCAGAAATATACGCCTTCGTTTACAGTGCCAATTAAAATAAATTGATGGAAACGGGCGAGGCAATGCACTTCCACATCTTTTAATTTTGAAACTCCTATTTTTTTTGCATTATTGCCGGACACCAGATAGATTCCACTAAGGCTGCCCACCAGTGTTTCTCTATTTTCTATCGGCAACACAGCTATGGTGATTTGTTCCAGGCCATTAATCTTAAAAATTGAATCTGCTTTTAGGTAGTAACATCCGTTTTGAGTTGCAAACCATGTCTTATCTTCATCGCCGGTTATAGCAATTATGAACGAGTTTGATTTTCTACTTAATCGGATTTCCTGAAAGTTCTTTCCATTAAATTTGAGCAATTTGCTATCCATCGTACCAAGAAAGAGATTATCGTTCTTATCCATACCGAGACAGTTGATCCCAGCCTTGCTAATGCGTGAATAGTCAATAGGAATAATTTTTTTGTCGGATGGATTATATTTTATAAGCCCGGCTTCCCTGGTAGCTATAAAGAGATTTTCAGAATTATCTTTTGCAACGCCCATTATTATTTTTCCCGGCAGGCCCGCACTTTTATCATACTTAACTATTGAACCTCCGGAAAATTGAAAAAGGCCATCTCCATCGGTCCCGAGCCATATATTTCCCTCCATATCATGAAAGATATAATTTACAACATTGTCGGAAAACCCAGTTAAAGCATCCAGAGCCATTTTGACGGAAAGATTATTTCCATTAAAAACTAAAGCTCCATTTGTTGTGCCGACCCATATATCTCCTTTGCCATCCATGCAAATTGCTCTTACAAATTTTGCATCTACTTTTGATTCGGCAACAACAACACCATTGGAATATTTAATTAGCTTCTTACCACTCGTACATGCATAATACGTTTCCCCGGAATTGGTTAGCCAAATTATATTTTCTCCCTTGTCAATAAACGGGATTTGTGAAAATTTTTGCCATTTATTATTCTTGAACGTATATATTCCTTCTTTGCTAAAGTTTACAAGCAAGCCGCCTCCCGCACTGCGAAACAAGCAAGTCGGGACAGCCCCCTTAAATGGGACAGTTGCATTTATGAATCGATTATCATTAAAAATAAAAAGACCAGCATTTATATTGAATGCCCATATCGTGCCGGTTTCGTCTTCAGTAATTGCCCTGAAATTTAATTTGCCTGATTTCTCGATGACTGGGTAGTTGATTATTTTAGAACCATCGTAGCATGAGATGCCTTTAAATGTCGCTGCCCATACATTACCATTCTTAGCAGTATAAACAGCTGTCACAATAGTCGAATTTAATCCTTCCGTTCTTGTAAAATGACTAAATGAAGTACCATCAAAGCGGTCCAGGCCGCCAAATGTTGCGACCCATAAACAATGTTGATTGTCCTGCGCGATACTTTGTACCTGCGATTGAATAAGTCCTTTATCAACGCTAAAATTTTGGAGGGGGAATTTTTGCCCGCTAACTTGATTTAGAACAAAAAAATGAACGAAAATAAATATTGTATAAATGTATACTCTCACCGTTAATATTTTTGGTTTCCGAAAATCCTTTGGGCAAAATAACGGATATGTTTTTGTGAAACCTATCGAAACTAAATTCATTTATAACAAGCAAATTGAAACATGCCATGCCTATTGACTATCCCACCACATTGATTGAGGAAAAAAAATTTTGTTTTTGCATGTTCCGTTGGAACATCCAAAAATTATTTCTTCGCATAATTTCCGTTGTAATCCAGTTAGGAGCCATTTAGGTTTGATGAGCCACGCCAACATAATTTTATAGTCCCAATAACATACCAATAGATAGGTATATAATAATCAAATCATAGGGTTATCAGGAGCATGAAGCACTGTTCAGTTTTAGTACATGAGATGTTCATTAACGGAACAATTGTCTCTTTCTGTTTACTATCCCATACAAAACGAAGAATGCGTTATACGATGAAATTTTGAATATCGGACAATCTATTTTTTCTCAGTTTCATAATCAACCTTCTCGCTTTGTAAATTCAAACTGAGATTTTATTAAGCCATTATATCAATCAGGAACAATTAAATTATTAGTAGATTGTAATGTAATTTTTTTGCTAAAACGTTACTTGTATATAATTAAAAAACCCTGGAAGTCTATTGCCCACAGGGTTTTCCTTCAAAAAGTTTTGTTGCCCGACGAGGATTCGAACCTCGACAAACAGAACCAAAATCTGTCGTACTGCCATTATACTATCGGGCAATGCTTCTCTGCAGAAGGCTGCAAAAATAAGGTCTGTAGCTAAAACGGCAAAATTCAAATTCTGCACCTGTTTGCATAAGTCATTCTTTTGCTAAGTGATTGCTGAGCTATTATCAATTTTTTTTTGTCTTGATTTTTGTTTGCCAACTTGATGCTGCTATATTCTTAGCAAAGAATCATAAATTACGAGCGATTAAATCGAGATGACTTCTACTTCTCCTGCTTTAAAAAGAAAGATTGGTTTATTACAGGCAACATCTATCAACATGATAGATATGGTTGGCATAGGGCCATTTGTGGTCTTGTATCTCGTGATACAGATTTCTGCTGGGCCGCATTTTTTATATGCATGGTTTGTTGGGGCAGCGCTATCATTCGCCGATGCCATGATATGGAGTGAGCTCGGCGCAGCGTATCCAGTGGCTGGCGGGAGTTATAATTTTTTGAAAGTAGCTTATGGAGAAGAAAAATGGGGAAGATTTTTTTCTTTTTTGTACGTATGGCAAACTATGATACAAGCGCCACTGGTCATGGCATCTGCTGCCCTGGGCTTTGCTGAATATTTGAATTTTTTTGTGCCGCTCAGCGCATGGGCATCAAAATTCGTATCTGGCGCAATCATCATACTTGTGGTGATCGCATTGTATAGAAAGATCGAAGAAATCGGGAAGCTTAGCATCATCTTATGGTCCTGCATGATTATAATTTTTACCTGGATCATCGGTGCCGGAATTTTTCATGGGAAAATGATGGAACCATTAAAACATATCAATGATAATCTCGTATTAAATCAACTTTTTTTTGTTGCTCTTGGACAAGCTTCTGTAAAAACCATTTATACTTTTTTAGGATATTATAATGTTTGTTATCTCGGTGGCGAAATTGTAAACCCGGGAAAAAATATTCCGAGAAGCATGTTGATATCTGTCGTAGGCATAACGTTACTATATGTTGCTGCCAACCTGAGCGTGACCAGCGTAATACCCTGGCAGTCGGCCATGACAAATAAATATGTAGTCAGCGAATTCATAAAAATAATTTCGGGCATGCATGCGGCCAATATTGCCACTGTGATTATTTTAATGGTAGCCTTCGCATCGTTATTTTCAGCAACCTTGGGATATAGCCGGGTTCCTTATGCAGCTGCAAAAGATGGTGCGTTTTTTAGTGTGTTTGCAAAATTACATCCAACCAAACATTTCCCTTATGTCTCGCTATTATTCCTCGGAGGAGTAGCATTTATTTTTAGCCTCTTGTTTAAAATGAAGCATGTCATTGATGGGATCCTCGCTATGCGGATACTCGTTCAATTTATTGCGCAAGCCATTGGAGTAGTATTATTGCGAAAACGCAACGGGACAGAAAATCTCCCATTTAAAATGTGGTTATATCCATTGCCAGTCATCATTTCCATTTTGATGTGGCTTTTTGTTTTTTTCTCTACCGGCATGGCGTCCTTACTGGCCGTACTATTGATCAGCAGCGGCACTATAGTATTCTACCTGACAAAAAATTTATGGAGAAAGCAACAAGAGCTTTAGTTTTGAAAAAAAATAATCCCGAAAAATATCCTCCCATAATAATATTGCAAAGCTAAAGATATGAAACGAAGAAAATTTATTGCGCAAACATCGCTCGCGACTGCTGCTTTTTTTGCTGCTAAAAATACTTCAGCATTTTCAAGAGATTTTCCCATTGTGCGGATCGCAGCCGGGCAAAGAAAATTTAAAAGCATCGCTGTTGAAAAAACAATCGAAAATATTAAAAAAAATATCGGCAATAAGGAAATAGCATGGCTTTTTGAAAACTGTTTCCCGAATACACTTGATACAACGGTTGATTTTGAAATAGTGAATGGCAAACCGGACACTTATGTAATTACCGGCGATATTGATGCGATGTGGTTGCGCGATAGCTCCGCACAGGTTTGGCCGTATTTATCCTTGCTAAATGAAGACAAAAATCTTCAGCAACTGATAGCTGGCGTAATTCACCGGCAAACAAAATGTATTTTAAAAGACCCCTATGCCAATGCATTTTATAAAGATGAAAACAAAATCAGCGAATGGAAAAAAACAGATATCACGGATATGAAAGCGGGTATCCATGAACGTAAGTGGGAGATCGATAGCTTATGCTATCCCATCCGCCTCTCTTATGGTTACTGGAAACAAACAGGTGATATCTCTCCTTTTGATGCCGATTGGAAAGAAGCAATGAAATTAGTAATAAAGACATTTAAAGAACAGCAACGCTTGCACGATGATGGCCCGTACAGCTTCCAGCGAAATACGACTTGGGCGACAGATGGTGTCCCATTAAGTGGATATGGATATCCGACAAAAAAAATTGGGTTGATACACTCCATGTTCAGGCCCAGCGATGACGCAACGATCTTCCCTTTTTTAATACCTGATAATTTTTTTGCGGCTGTTTCACTGGAACATCTTAATAAAATTTTCTCCGCGATCAACATGACCGATGATCATTTGAAAAATGAAACCAGCAAATTGAGTGATGAAATTTTCCAGGCCCTATTTAAATTCGCAAAAGTTCAACATCCGGAATATGGTGAAATATTCCCTTATGAAATAAACGGTTTTGGCAGCTATAATCTCATGGATGATGCAAATGTTCCATCCTTATTATCCTTGCCATATCTATTACATATTGATCGCAGCGAAGAAGATTTTAAATATGGCAATGCCGAAAAATCGATTTATTTTAATACGCGCCGCTATGTGCTTTCTGTCGATAATCCATTTTTCTTTAAGGGGGATGCAGCCGAAGGCATTGGTGGGCCGCATGCAGGGAAAGATATGATATGGCCACTGAGCATCATCATGCGTGGCATAACAAGCCGTGATGATAAAGAAATAAAAATTTGCCTGGATATATTGCAAAAAACACATACCGGCACTGGCTTTATGCATGAAAGTTTTCACAAAGATGATCCCTCAAAATTTACAAGAAAATGGTTTGCGTGGGCGAATACATTGTTCGGGGAATTTATATTAAAAGTATATAATGAGAAGCCGCATTTATTAAATTAATATTACCAATGCAGCATAAAGATTTTTGTCTCGACCATGCAATTTATCCTACCATTTCAACCAGGTAGTAATTCTTTTTCCCTTTTTGCACCAATAAATATTTTTTATGGAGTAACAGTGAATTGTCAATTATCAACTGCAGGTTATCGACTTTTTTTCTATTGATGCTTACGCCGCCATTTTGCAACATTTTTCTTGCTTCGCCTTTGCTGGGAAAAATTCCGCACTCTGCCAGGAAGCTGATAATATCGATACCGTGGTTAATTTTCTCAGCGGCATAATCAAATTTTACCACACCTTCCAGGCTTATTAGATCCGATTCACTGAGGGATTCAGCAGATGTATGTTGGTTGGCAAACAATTTTTCAGTTTGCTCAATTGCTTTTTGATATTCTTCTTCCCCATGCACAAAAACAGTTATTTCTTTGGCCAATGCTTTTTGCAATTCCCTGGTAGCGGGGTTCTTCTTATGTTCATCAATTAAAATATCTACCACCTGGCTCGTTAGGAAAGTAAATATCTTAATCCATTTCTCTGCATCTGCATCAGTAGCGTTCAACCAAAACTGGTAGAATTGATATGGAGAAGTTTTCAGTGGGTCTAACCAAATATTTCCCTTTTCAGTTTTGCCAAATTTCCCTCCATCTGCTTTTGTGATAAGCGGGCAGGTAAATGCAAATGCTTCGCCTCCCGATTTGCGGCGGATCAATTCAGTTCCCGTCACGATATTGCCCCACTGGTCGCTGCCACCCATTTGCAGTTTACATTTTCTATTTTCATACAGCCAATAAAAATCATATCCCTGCACCAATTGATAGGTGAATTCCGTAAAGCTCATGCCCGTCTCCCCTTCCAATCTTTTTTTCACACTGTCTTTCGCCATCATATAATTCACCGTGATATGCTTACCTACATCGCGGATGAAATGCAAAAAACTCATATCTCTAAACCAGTCGTAGTTGTTCACTAATTCAGCAGCATTGGGCTTGGACCTGTCAAAATCAAGATATTTTTCCAATTGTTTTTTTATACCGGATAAATTAATGTTCAGGATATCTTCATCCATCAAGTTTCTTTCCTCGCTTTTTCCACTGGGATCGCCTACCATCCCGGTTGCGCCTCCAACAAGTGCAATAGGCTTGTGACCAGCTTTCTGCAGGTGCACCAACAATAAAATGGGAACAAGGCTGCCGATATGCAAACTTTCGGCGGTAGGGTCAAACCCGATATAACCGGCGGTCACCTCTTTTCCAAGCTGTTCCTCAGTCCCAGGCATAATATCCTGGATCATTCCGCGCCATTGTAATTCTTTTATTAGGGACATAGCAATTAAAAGCTAAATTTTGGCAAAAGTAAGGGTTTATAGTATCCAAATTTGCTGCAATAATCTGAATAAAAGTACGTTAGATATATTATGGCATTGCCGTCTGTTAATAACGGAAGGCAGTGCAGCCAATATCCGTAGAAAATAATCTAACAAACTAATTATCAGAAAAAGTATTTCGATGAAACGACCCCGTACCATTGAAAGCATTTCCAAAACTACTATTATTGTAATCATTGGCTTATGATGGAAAGAATGCAGGGTGTGTTTCATCTGACAAGAATAATGACAAAGATCAGTCAGATGACCAAAATCTACTCTTTACTAACCCTGTTTTTAATATTGTTTTGTTGTAATGCATTTGCACAATTCGCTAAATATTCGAATGAGTTTTTAAATATTGGGGCTGGCGCAAGAGGGATGTCGATGGGAAATGCGCAGGTAGCATCAGTGACAGATGGAACAGCGGGGTATTGGAATCCCGCAGGCCTGGTAAACGTAAAAGATTATCCGCAACTAAACCTTATGCACGCAGAATATTTTGCAGGTATTGGTAAATACGATTATGCTAATCTTGTTCTTCCGCTGAAGGATAATAAAAGAACGCTTGGCCTGACCTTGCTGCGCTTTGCCGTTGATGATATCCCCAATACTGTTTTCCTCGTACAGCCTGATGGGAGTATTGATTTCAGCAATATCACTACTTTTTCTTCTGCTGATTATGCGTTTATTATTTCCCTGGCCCAACAAATGAATTGGAAAAAAAATAATAAAATCAATTTTGGGATAAATGCTAAAATCATTCATCGCGAGGCTGGTGATTTTGCAAAAGCCTGGGGATTTGGTTTCGACGCCGGTGCACAAATCATTGGCAACCGCTGGAAAATCGGGATTGTTGCAAAAGATGTTACGACAACTTTCAATGCATGGTCGTACAGCATCGATGAACAAATGCGCGAAGTATTTTATGTGACACAAAATGATATCCCTTCCAAATCGACTGAGCTAACAGCGCCTCAATTGATATTGGGCGGTTCGTATAATTTCAAGATCAATAAAAAGATTAACCTGTTAGCTGAAGCTGATTTTGATATAACTTTCGACGGCCGCCGAAATACGGTAGTAAGTTTTAACCCTGTAAGCATTGACCCTAAATTGGGCCTGGAATTATCGTACAACAATGTGTTTTTTGTGAGGGCCGGCATAAATAATTTTCAACAAGCGCTTGATGATAAAGACACGACCAATCAAAAAAAAATATGGATCTATCAGCCAAGTATAGGCGCCGGATTTAAAATAGGAGATGTGCAGATCGATTATGCTTTTACTAACCTCGCGAATCAATCGAATCCTTTATATACACATGTGTTTTCATTAAAAGTGGATTTGACAGATTTAAAAAAGAAAGCGAAAAAGAAATAGCAATACGTACCCCCGATAACTGAAATTGATATATGAAGAAAATTTTTACAATACTGTTGCTGCTGATGACATTCGGATTATATGCACAAACATATAATAACGAGTGGATCGATTTCAACAAAACCTATTACAAATTTAAAATCGGTGCAGACGGTTTATACCGCATCCCTCAACCTGTGATTGCTGGGGCCGGCCTGGGGAATACACCTGTTCAATATTTTCAACTATTCCGTAATGGCGTGGAAGTCCCAATTTATACATCTGTTGCCAGCGGCATTTTAGGCGCAACCGATTATATTGAATTTTGGGGAAGAATGAATGATGGTAAAGCAGATAAGCCTCTTTATAGAAATCCCGTTTATCAGCATACCGAAAAATGGAGCCTACAAACTGATACGGCTGTTTATTTTTTGACTGTAAATCCTACATCGCCCACTTTTCATTTTATTAATGCAACCAATGATACAACCGGGAATGTATTACCTGCAGAACCCTATTTCATGCACAAAGCCGGTGGTTATTTCAGAAGCCAATTAAACTTAGGTTTTGCGGTATCGCTGGAACAAAATATTTATTCTTCTTCATATGATATAGGGGAATTTTGGAGCACAACTTTTATTGGAAAAGGAGGCGCTGTCACAGACAATCAAAGTAATTTATTCATTTACAATGCTGGCCCAAGCGCCACTTTTCGTTTTGGCGCTGCGGGATGTGCAGATACAATCCGTCATATACAAGCCAAAGTAAATAATATACTGGTCAAGGACACTGTAATGAATGGATTTAATGACCTGCTTTCCGGTGCTACTATCCCCTTAGCCAATCTTAATTCTGCATCTACCGATTTTCAATTTATTAATAATTCGGCGGCAACAAATATCCAGGATAAGATAGTTGTATCATATTATGAATTAACTTATCCGCGACAGTTTAATTTTGGTGGATCTTCGGATTTTTATTTTGAATTACCTTCAAAAGCAGCCGGTTATTTTCTTAAGATTAACAGTTTTAATTTTGGCGGCTCTACTCCTATCTTATATGATCTTTCATCGGGCGAAAGATATACATCAATTATAGGTGCCGGCAATGTGCTAACCTTTTTATTGCCCGGTTCTGGGTCGACGAGAAAAATGGTACTTGTAAGCGAAGATGTTTCCAATATTACCTTCATTAATAATTTAACGACAAAAAATTTTATACAGTTTAATGACCCGGCTAACCAGGGAAATTATATTATAATCAGCAACCCATTATTGTACACCGGCAGCAATGGCAATAATCCTGTTGTTGATTACCAGAATTACAGGAACTCCCCAGCAGGCGGTGGTTTTAATGCGCAGGTCGTCGATATTAATGAGCTCGTTGACCAATTTGCTTTTGGGATAAAAAAACATCCGTTAGCTATTAAAAACTTTTTGAATTACGCACGAAATTCTTATTCGGCCAAACCACAATATGTATTTTTAATTGGCCGCGGAACAGCGTATAATGATTACCGTAATAACGAAAGCAATACGGGTGTAGAAATATTAAACATGGTGCCTACCTTCGGTTTCCCGGCTTCTGACATGATGCTAAGCTCATTGGATGGCGCTCATACGCTCGCTCTGACCCCGATCGGGCGATTAGGTGCAGTCAATGGCCAGGAGGTAGAAGTTTATCTGCAAAAAGTAAAAGAATACGAACAGGCACAGCAAACCTCGCCCAATACAGTTGAAGGAAGGAGTTGGATGAAAAATGTTATACATATTGCAGCCGCGACCGATCCTTTTTTGGAAGCGACATTATGCGGTTACATGGGTGGTTACGGAACAGTCATCAAGGACACTTTCTATGGTGCAAACCTAAGCAGTTTTTGCAGCACCAATCTTGATCAGAATAACCAGGTATCTGCAAGTTTATTCCCAAGCCTTTTTTCAAGTGGTGTTAGCATGCTGGGTTATTTCGGGCATTCATCCCAATCAGATCTTGGATTCAGCCTTGATGACCCCGCTGCGTATAACAACCAGGGAAAATATCCCATATTTTATATTAACGGATGTGATGCGGGTAATTTTTTCACATATAGTGTTGGCAGGCTAACAACAAATAAAACACTTTCAGAAACCTATGTTTTAGCAAAAGAAAAAGGGTCGATCGCATTTGTGGCGAGCACACATTTTGGTGTGGTTACTTACCTCGCCATCTTATTAAATGGTTTATACAACCGGATTTCAATAACAGATTATGGTAAATCGATTGGGAATATCCAGGACGACGCAGCACAGGATCTTATTAATGTACTGCCTGTTGATTTCTTAGCCAGGGCTCACGCAGAAGAAATGACTATTCATGGAGACCCTGCATTGAAACTTAATACAGAAAACCTTCCTGATTATGATGTTGAATCATCATTAGTAAAAGTTTCGCCTACTTTTATATCGATTGCAGACAATAGCTTTACCATAAAAGCCAATTTCGTCAATCTTGGCAAAGTAGTGTCAGATTCTATTTCTATTTTGATTACACGCAAATATCCGGATGGGACAACAGCAACAATAATAAAAAAGAAAATACCTGGCATCCGCTACGAAGATTCTATACAAATAGATGTCCCGATCATAGCAACAAGGGACAAAGGTCAAAATTATATTACGGTCACAATTAATGCTGATAATAATGTTCCGGAAATAACTACACTAAATAATAGTGTTACGACTTCCGTCTATATTTACCAGGATGAATTAACTCCGATATACCCATACAATTATGCTATTATCAATACGGCTAATCAAAAATTATATGCATCTACATCAAATCCATTTGCTGTGTCGAATCAGTATGTAATGGAAATTGATACTTCTGCATTATTTAATTCCCCAAACAAGGTTGTCAAAAATATCACATCGATAGGTGGCGTTTTTGAATTTGATCCTGGTTTTACTTATAAGGATAGTACTGTTTATTATTGGAGGACTTCCATATTGCCCGGGCAAAATGGGCTATACCATTGGAATCAGTTCTCATTTGTTTATATTGATTCAAATTCAAGTACGCTTGGTTTTAACCAGTCGCATTTTTATCAACATACTGCGTCCACGACCAACAATATCATCCTGGATTCAGCCACAAGGGGATGGGAATTTACAAATCTATTGAACGATGTATATATCCGTAATGCTATATTTCCAACCGGCTCCGGGAACCAATCCTCGTTTACGATCACGATTAATGGAAATACATATATTGGGCCCGGCTGCAATTACAATGAATTAATATTTAACGTTATTGACCCCGTTACTTTTAAAGCATGGAAAAATGATTTTACCGGTCCTACTGGTTTATATAATAGTGAACTGGCAACCTGCGGCACACAAAGAGAATATAATTTTGATTACCTGTATACGAATAGCGCCAATAGAAAAAAGGCAATGGATTTTATGGATGCCATACCGAATGGCACTTATGTTATAGTAAGATCAAATGTAGACCCTAACCAGGCGGGCAATGTGTATGTGAATCAATGGATGGCTGATACAGCACTCTATGGTTCCAATAATTCATTATATCATAAATTAAAAGCGGCAGGCTTAACTGTTATAGATTCTTTTGTTACACCGAGGGCTATCGCATTTATTTATAAGAAAAATGATCCGTCATATACCCCACAGTATACAATAACGAAGGGAGTATTTGATGTCACTTTTATATCAACCCAATGTGTAAGCCCGGCAAATTCCGGCACAATTAGCTCGCCATTATTTGGCCCGGCTAAACAATGGAAACAATTGCATTGGAGAGGCACAAGTGCTGAAAGCCCATCGACCGACAGCGTAGGCATCCAGGTAATTGGCGTCGATACTTCCGGTAATGAAACCCCTATTTATAATTTGACAATCGGCAACCAGGATTATGATATATCTGCCATCAGCGCATCGCAATATCCTTACCTGAAATTAAAAATGACCAATGTTGATACCGTACATGCAACTCCTTTCCAATTACGATATTGGAGGCTCAATTATTTGCCTGTGCCGGAAGGCGCACTCGCCCCAAATATATTCCTAACGGGGAAGGACACACTGGAATTAGGCGAAAAACTTGAATTTGGGATAGCTTTTAAAAATGTAAGCATGCAAGCTTTCGACAGTATGCGCATTACTTTAAATATTGTTGACAAGAATAATATCACCCATGTTTTACAAATACCAAGAAAAAAACCTTTAATAAGCGGCGATACATTAAAAATAACGTATGAGATTGACAGTAAGGATTACCCGGGCTTAAATACACTGTTCCTTGATGTAAATCCCAATAACGATCAACCGGAAGAATATCATTTTAATAATTTTTTATACCACAATTTTTACGTGAAGTATGATCAGACAAATCCTTTGCTTGATGTGACCTTTGATAATGTGCATATATTAAATGAAGATATCGTTTCTACAAAACCGCATATCATGATCAAATTGAAAGATGAAGCGAAGTTTTTGCTACTGAATGATACATCTTTATTATCCGTGCAGGTACGATATCCTGATCGGAGTATGCACCCATATTATTTTAGCAACGATACTTTGCGTTTCACACCTGCTACAAGCAGCGCAGACAATACTGCTTCAGTAGATTTTTATCCTGTTTTTACCAAGCAATATAATCCGGAAGGAGATGAATACACGTTAATGGTCACAGGTAAAGATAAAAGCGGGAACCCTGCAGGAACTGTTCAATACCAGGTCACATTCAAAATCATCACCAAAGCGATGATATCAAATATGCTAAACTATCCAAACCCATTCACTACTTCTACAGCTTTTGTATTTACCATCACGGGTGCCGATGTGCCGCAAAATATAAAAATTCAAATCCTCACGATAACTGGAAAAATTGTGCGGGAGATAACCAAAGATGAATTAGGTCCCTTGCACGTTGGGCGCAATATCACTGAGTTCAAGTGGGATGGGACCGATATGTATCATCAACGATTGGCAAATGGTGTATACCTCTATCATGTAGTAACTAATCTAAATGGCAAATCGCTTGATAAATATAAAGCTGAGGGTGATAATACAGATCAATTCTTTAACCAGGGCTATGGCAAAATGTACCTGATGCGATAATTTATAAACTTCAAAATAAAAAGGCTGTCTTAATCGACAGCCTTTTTATTTTTTAATATCTTATTTAAATTAAATATCGAAAATAATCCCTAAGTAAAATACTAAGCGAAAAAATAAATTATTATTGAAGATTTATTTTGAAGAAGCCTTCTAACGTTCCTTAAAACCATCATTTATCGTGTTGCCTCGAGGAATAAAATTTTTAGAACTATCGGTCACACAGGGCACAGGCGTAAGGCCGCAAGGCATGCCGTTTTCAGGCAAATACATTTCAATACCATTACGATAAAATTTTTTATACTTGAATTCTTGCATACCTATAGGATATAAAACCTGCTCTTTTTTAAAAAAATAAAAAAACCGATAACCACAGTAAGATATAATCGCAAAAAACAAACATATCATAAACAGCCTGGATATCTTTTTAAAATCCAGACCGCCCAAAAGCAACTGAAATTTTTCGTGAAATGGGAGATATAGTATGTATAGCAAGCAAATCAAGAATCCTGTACCAAACCTTGGGTCTGGTGCTTTTATAAACCATAGCAGGCTTCCTGTAAAAGCAGTCAATAAAATAATCAATCTTTTTTTTCCAAATTTTGTAATAGCATATTTCAGGAAAATTATATTACCAATCATTAATAATAAGATACTGCTTAAAAATGAACGATCCATATATGAAATATTCTTCCACCAGGTAACTACCCAGACTGAAAAAGGAAGATTTTCTGTTGTATGGTCATATATCGCGAATCGTGCACAAACCGTGATGTAATGTTGAAGCTGTATCAAACGGATCTTATCCAATTTCCAATCATAATGAAATACATCGAATAAAGATGAGGGATAAAATGGATAACCTGTGGCAATTATATTTCGTATTAAAAGTGGAATTAAAATAAAAACTACAGAAATAAAAAAAATCCTCAGCCCTGCAAGTTTTTGTTGTCGAAAAAAAAGGATAACAGACATACATGGTAACAATAACAAAGGAGCTGCTGAAAACTTAATACTCGCAGCAGTACAACAGAATAAAACAATAATTGAAAAATGATAGTTGCCTCCTGCGCGTTCCGGATCATATTGTATAAACAGATAAACAGACACAAATATATATAGTGCAACCATAAAATCAGGGCTTGCAGAAGCTGCTGCCAGCCTGACTTCTCTCCAGGAAATTAATGTGTACGCTAATAATATAGCCCATCCAATCCATACAGCTGAGTTTTTTGCCGTATCACTTTTGTTATCCTTCCGGAACAAATTAATTTTATTAATAACAAAAATAAAATACCAGCATAATACAGCCCCACCCAAAAAAAATGGTGAAGGCTGCTTAAAGATATCAGTCCTAAAAACAGCCTGTGACGCAAACCAAAGGCTTTGAAATCCAAACTGCGACCTTAAATGGACAAGGCCCGGCACCGGTTTATACTTTTCAAACCATTCAATTATTTGCCCGTGATAAGTTAAGGTATCAGGATGTACAATGCTATAAGAATTAATGAGCGCGATTAAGACAATACATGCGAGCAAAAAACTATAACCCCAAACGGAAATATGAGAAAATGATTCGGATATTTTCTTTTTCAGGTCAATTCTTGCATTTTTCCTTAAGCAATATATCGCGGCCGGCACTAGAATTATTGCGTGTGCCTTCCAGCTTAATGGCATAAATAGGGACAAATACATAGCAATTATCCCAATTGCCGACAGGCCGGCCAAACAAGTTATTGAGAATTCATAAACTGATCTTGTGGTAAATAATTTCGCAATTATATCAAGCAATAAATTTCCCCAAACCAGGCAAAGAAAAGAGATATAGAGCCAGCCTAATAACAAAATCACCATGGGTTTCTCTTTAAGGTTTTATTTGATACTCTCCTTCTTCCACTGCACTTGAATCGGAATATAAAAGTTTAAAACCATTTTTTATAGTTGATCCTCTTGCTCGTAAACGGCGATCTATTTGATAAAGGCAAGGTAGTGCAATATCATAGCAACGTGGGTTCCAATTATCTAAAATTCTGCCAGGGATATGCAATTCGATCCCATCGATCACAATCTTTCTTACCGGAGGAACAGGAAGATCATGCGGTGTTACCCAATTGTGGTACCTGGAATCAATGACTATTTTATTAATGGTATAGAATAATAATACAACGCTTGTACTTAAAATTGAAAATTTTAAAACCTTTGCCAGTATTCGCATATCCGGAACCGGTAGTATGCATATCAATATACATATGCCGGGCAGTAATGGCCCGTATGCAAATCTTGGGTCAGGTGCAATAAAAAACCAGGCAATCAGCTGCACAATCATTATCCAAATAAAAAACCGGTCATTGACCTGCAGCATCGACATGATTTTTTTCCTAAAAATTAAAAAGGCAGCATAACTGACAAAAGAGGATGCCGTAATTATTTTATCATATATAGAAAGGAATGCATACCACGAAGCAACCCATTGGGGAAATTGCAATCGCCTGGTTAAAGCCAAAGATTGATTTCCGTTATTCACCCGATTAAAATATTTTATATAAGCAGTCATTTCAATTATTTTCTGCTTATCTGCTTTCCAGTCAAACTGAAAAAAATCCAATTGGTAAACCGGGAAAAAAGGAAAGCCGGATAAAATTATATTTCTCGCAATAAAAGGCACAATAAGCAGGCAAGCCGCAAAAGCATAGCGAATAATCTTTTTAGCATGATCAGACTTATACAAAACAAAAAAAGAATATATCGTCAGCAGCAGTAACGGAAAGTTAATAATCCGTACCGTGAAGAGATAACATGGCCAAATTAGCCACTCGACCGGCGGGTTAGTTCTTGAAACAATTATATATTCAACAAAAAGGACTATTACGCAACAGCAGGTGATAAAATCATAATTCGCATTAGCAGCATTGCCCCTGATCATTGGCCAATTCACGAGGCAAACTACAATTATCACAAAGCTGGCAAGCGCTGCGTTTTTCGAAAAACCGTTGGTTTTAAAAAAGTAAAAAATTTTTTCAAGAAGATAATAGCTTAGCCATAGCGACAATAAGCCATTCAGTGAAATATAATTATTGATACCGTTCAGCCTTGGGCATAATAGCCCGATGGAAATAAACCATGAAGAATTGAACCCAAACCGTAAATGAAGATTAGCTATGCCAGGCACACTACCATATTCCTGCGCCCATTTTATCATTTGAATATGGTAACTCTCCGTATCATCCATTATGGTAGGACCGGCATTGATCGTCACTATCATCCCGAGGAAAATAAAAATGCATAAAAAAAATAAAAAATTATTCTTGCTTGACTCCTCGATAATCTGTTTGTAAAATGATAAAATATTTTTTTTTCGTGCTAGTATTAAGATCGATAACGCAATCAATAAAATGAATAAAGTAAAAATATTAAGTGGTAAGAATAGCACTAGCCATTGGCCAAAAGCAGTAAGGAAAATCAGCCCGCTAATAAGATAACTGATAATAGGCCTTGTATAAGCATTGGCCGTTGATGAACTACCTGTAATAATTTCGTAAAATAACCATCCTGCTGACAGGCAAAGAAAGGAAATCACTAAATAGGCCAATATCAGGTAGAGCATGGTGGGTGAAAGAATTTTTTACAATTACCAAACTAATCAAACAGTTTTTTTAATCTGAGAAAATGGATTTCTATACAATAATAACTAATAACAGCTAAAATTATGGCGAGAACTGTTGAAATGATTGATATAAATAAGGCTCCGCTAAAAGATGAATGGAAATATAAATGCAACCAGCTTTTTGATTTTAGATCGAGCAGTTTATAAACAGGCCAATGAAAAATATACAATCCATAAGATACTTTTCCGAAAAATTTTAGGTACTTGTTATTAAAAATCCTAAAGAAAATATTAGTTGGATCAAGGCTCGACCATAGTACCCATCCCCACCATATAGCAATCAGCGGATAAAGGCAGCAAGCCAGATATGGCAAATGCCAGTTAAAAATTATTTTGCATATTGGCAATAAAAAAAATATTGAACTGCCCAGGAAAATGATCAATGCTTTGTCTACTGTGCTTATTATTGTTTTAGCATCAAAACGAAATATAGCTAGTATGCTCCCCACACATAGACTGTCAATCCTGGTAAATTTATATAAAGTTGTATACGGTATACTATTAAAATGAATGAGCCAGGTTATGACCCTTGCCAGCAGCAATGCGGATAATACCGACAAAATCAGTGTCACTAATCGTTGTGGGAGCTTTACCAATAAAATTAGTAAAGGCCAAAAAAAATAAGCCCCTGGCTTAACATCTAACCCATATTTGATTTTGATTGATTTACTAAATAAAAACTCACAATCTTTCAAACCATACTATCCTGCCTTGGATGGCCTTAGAGGTTTTGCGATCCTTTTGATCATCCTCTACCACAATTTCAATTTTGGACATATTTTCGAAACGACATGGATCGGCGTTGATCTTTTTTTTGTTTTATCCGGGTTTTTAATAACAGGGATATTATTACGCGAACGAAGATCAAAAAATTTTCCTTTTGATTTTTATATGCGAAGGATATTGCGCATATTCCCGATTTACTATATCAGCCTTA
>Ga0207059_1028_pt2 | contig 26616 bp, 23 predicted proteins | sample Alteio_BWMinCont_32_FD_153273 | JGI IMG/M metagenome (GOLD analysis project Ga0207059, IMG submission 153273) | Enriched cells from forest soil in Barre Woods Harvard Forest LTER site, Petersham, Massachusetts, United States -... | ecosystem: Environmental > Terrestrial > Soil > Temperate forest >...
TCCTTGATGAGCCGGAACTCCCGCTCGGTAAGACCAAAGCCCCCGACATATTCCCCGTGGTTGGCGTCAAGATTGGGAAAGAAAATCTTTGTGGGCGTCTGTTCGATCAAAGTCCGACTGATCGGGCTTTCCAGAACGTCACCCGTGCTCTGTGTCGCAAGCGCCATCACGCCGTTCAACTTGCGCCAGGTCTTGGGTCCGTCCTTCGCGAAGCTCTCAAAGGCCGGATCGGCTAGGAGCCTCCAGAATTCATCCATCCAGCACACGAGTCGCCGGCCATCGAGAAGATGCCGAACCAGATGGAAGAGATAGAGCGTGACCGGAGTTCTCGTCACCTCGTGATCCAGAAAATCCGTGACGTCAAATCCCACCATCGCGTGCCCAGCGAGTTTGGGGATGATTGCATCGTCCCGGTTGTCGAAGACCCAGGCGTAGTCCCCGCGCCCTGCCTCGCACCAAGGCATGAGTCGCGCATGGAGCCTTTCCGAGTCCGAGGAATCGAGAAACTCCAGAAGCCGCGAGAGGCGCCGTGCGGACAATTCCAGAGCCAACGTGCCGCGCAGCGCCTGGTCGAGATCCGCTTGCTGCCCAACGCTCAAGAGCCCGCCGCCTGTTGGCCGAACCAGAACGCGCAGCCAGCGCTTCAGGAACTCCACGTTGTGAGGTGTCGGTGGCAATTGCAAGGGATTGAGGCCCGTGCGCTCGCCGTTCCGGAGTGGGCAATATTCACCGCCAAGAGCCCTGACCAGAATCTCAAGGCCCCGATCCTTATCGAAGATGATCTGCACGGCGCCTTGCCGCTCGAGCATCGCCACGAGGAATCCGATGAACACCGTCTTTCCGGAGCCGGTCGGACCGCAAATCAGGGTGTGCCCAGTGTCTTTGCGCGAGCCGCCTTCCGGATCGGTCGGATCGCTTGCGTGAAGCGAGAAGTAGAAGGGCGAAGCGGCGCTCGTCACCAGGAGCGCAAGCGCCTCACCCCAGTGATTGCCCGTGGCACGTCCTGTCGGGTAGTTATGAAAAGGCACCATGCCTGCGAAATTACGCGAGCTGATCGGCGCCTTGCGGATACGCATGGGAAAGTTGCCGGGCAACTGTCCCCAGAACGCCGCCTCAAGAGCGAGATCCTCGCGTGCGACCGTCATGCCCGTGTCCGCAAGGATGGCTCGAGCCAGAGCGACACGATCATTGAGTAATTTGAAGTTTGATTTCTCCTGATCGCGATCCGACCGCGAACTGGTCTGCAGTCCCTCCTGGCGCGCCGTGACGGATTCCGCCAGAACCTGCAGGGAGAAGTGATGATCGCCCATGACGAACTCGTTGCTGGTCAGGGCGTCCAAAGCGTCTTTGAGCTCCTCGGCCTGGGAGACGGCGAAGTCACCCGCGTTTTGCATCCGATTGAATTGGCGTTGCAAGAGCGCCTGCCCGGCCGCTTTCGACAGGAACGTAAAGGATTGCGTCAGGACAAACGGAATAGGCGCCGCGAGCAGCTGATCGAACATCCCGACAGACGTGCGCGTCGGATATTCCTTGATGCCGAGCATCGCGCCGATCCGTGACCCAGCCGGAAACCGGTACTCCAGAACTTCTGTCCCGAACGAAAGCCTCGACGTGACCAGCGCCTCCGAGAGAGGACAGCGCGGCAGCGGAACTGCCTGATGTTCGCCATTAATAAGGAGTGCCAGAAACTCAAGTGGCCGGGAATATGTCATGCCGCGCAATCCGTATATCCCGAGCGCCTCGGGCTCATAGCGCGCGAGCGATGCCCGCAGCGTTTCCCGCAATTTCTCACACGCATCCAGTGCGTCTCGAAGTTCAAGAGATGTCGCGTTGGTCGCGACCCGCCCCATCATCGTCGCGGCAAGCCCGGAGGCTACCCCAGTCGTCGGCCGGTAGACGGTGCTCAGGTAAAGGTCGTTCACCATCAACGTCTGATGGGCGAGCTTCCTGCGATATTTCGCCGACAGATCGCGTGCAAACCCGGTCCCGCGTTCCTCGGTGGATGTCGGCTCGCGGTGACGGACCACATGAGCCCACAAGGCAACTTGGGGACTTGCGATGTTCCGCCAGAGGACGTTCAGGCGCTCGTGCCAGGTGTTCAGCGTCTCGTCATCCGCGCATTCAAAGCTCCCACCGCCACACTTGAAGACCTGGACGTAGTCTCCAAAACTCGTCTTGATAATGTGCGGAGATACGTGCGCGGTATAGGGAATCCGCGCGGCACCCGGTAATTCGCGCCGCAACCGGGCTCGCTGAAACGCATTCATGACCGGCCCCGTTCTCGGCAGCGAACGCTGACCGTCGCTTCGGCAGTCCGGCGCTGCCCACGTCCGCTCGGTGGATCGAGTTTCAGTGGCGTGTAGCTGCTCGATCGCCACAATCTTGCGTTTGCGAGCAGCGCCGGAATTCGGGTTCGCCCCCAAAGGAGGGCTAAATCAAAAAAGCGAGCATCCCGTGCGCACAAGAGTGCACAGACTCCGTGGATGGGTAACGCAACCGCGAGAGTCAGGAGATTTTTGCTTAAGAGAAACACCTCCATCGTAAAGATGCCGTTCACCAGGAGTGCTGAGTACGTAACTCCCCAGCGCATGGGTGGTCGAGTGGCTCCGACGAAGAGCATGTTAGCCTGGAGACCTGTCGTTTCTTGGCTCATCGCAACCCCTTAGACGCCAAACATGCCGCGCACCCAGCTCACGATCTGCGGTGCTCCGAAGGCGATCGCGATCCCAAGGATGGCCGCGATACACCATCCCCACGAGATGCGATTCGCCATAGCCATGGCTCCCAGCACCATGACCAGGATCACCGCGATGGGCGTGAGCCACGCCAGGATGTTCGACTGCAGAGCGGTGGCACCCGTCATGAACGGTGAAGATGCTTGGGCGAGCGCGGGATCCGGTGCGCTCGCGAGAAGCGCGAATAGGAGGATCGTTCCTAGGATGCTGTCCGCCGTCGAAGACCTATTGATCATTGCGCTCCCCACTCGCTGCGGTCTTAAGCTGGTTCATATAGCACCACAGCGTGACTTCGCCGGGGAGAGCGCAAGTGAGGGGATGATCAGTTCATACTCCAGCCTCTGTCGAACTAAATGAGGGCTTGCACCCTACAAACTCAGGAAAGACCGCGCATGGAGAAAAGTTGAAGCGGCTGAATATTCATTCACTTGAACGAATATTCGACTGGCCGATCTGAAGTTACGGTGCTACTTTCGAGCCCGTTTGGCGCATGGCGCGCTCCGAAAGTTAACTACGTCAGTTCAGCTGACGGGGTGAGGGATGTACGGCGTTCCTATTTTCGTCGGGCGAGTCCTGTGCATACCGCTCCTCGGCGCATTGATTGTTCTGGAGCCGGTGGTGCGCGTCGCCCTGGGCCTCTTCTCGTTGGTCGTGCTGCTGACGGCTGCCTTTCTCTTCTCGTGCGCGGCGATTCCAGCGGGGACCGCGCTGGAGCTGACTGGATCGGCCTTGGGGGCGATTGCGCTACTGGCGATTTATTACGCCGTTATTCGGGCTCTTTCGGAATGAGGGTTCTGTCAGGCTCACCCTCGAAAAGGCTGCCCTGGAGGTATGTCGAGCCTTCGTTCTCGTTGTGTCTGGCATTTACCGCTGCGGGAGATGCGACGTGGCCTCGCACTTCGTTGCGAGAGCATTCCTCGCAGATGAGTCGGGCCAGTGAGAGCCTGTCACACAGGATAACGGCATGACAGATATTGCAGATTGCGGTGCTCCATGGGTCACCTTCTGCGAGCGTCGTGACGAGCAGAACGAGTTGTTCAAACGTCAAGCACACATTGGGAATAATGACGCGAAAGAGCTCATATGCGTAGCAGAGGCGCTCTCCTCGCGCGACGCTGGGCAGCGTAGATCGAGCGGTTGGCAGATGTTCGGCTGGAATGACACGCAGGATCTGACAAAGTCCCGCCATAGCCGCGACCTCTGCTCGCAGGATTGGATTGCTGAGAAGGAGACTCAATCGCCGGGGAGAAGGCCCGCGGTGACGTCCCAGCTTCGCGCCTGCTTCGTCTTGACCATGGGACCTCGCAAGGTTGCGGATGCGTTCCGCGTTCAATCCGGTCCACGCACAAATTGTGCTCGTCCGGGCTTCATGCTGAAGCATTCGCACCGCGAGATTGAATCTCCTGAGATCTCGACAGTAGCGATCATCCGATACGCGCATGATCGATTACCTTATCTTGTCAACGCCCTTTGCGACGAGCGCGCGGCTTTGGGTCAAAAGGATCGGACTCATACTCAAACTGGTACATGCCAACCCCCAGTCGAATCGTGCGCTCATTGGGCCTGCGGGCGATTTCCCGCCGGTGCATGTCGGCGTCGAGCTGTAGCAGAGCCCGATTTCCGAACCGACGCAGCCTCTTTTCAAACGCCAGAAGGCGACTCACCGGAAAGCGCGGATTTTCAGCAAACGCTTCGAACCAACCCGAAGCGCGACTCTTGGGTAGACCATTGTGCTCGAGCGTCCGCAGCATTCCCAAAAGTCCTCGCAACCCTCGGAAATTGTCCGGCCCTCCCGCGCCGCGCAAGGAAAGTACGCGATCTCGCGGTACGTAGCGTGAGTGCACGACCCGAAGCGCCCGCATGCGCAGCAGATAGCTCAAAAGCTCGCTCGCGGAAATACTGCGATCCACGCGCCGAACCAGGGCCTCAAGAGATGCTCGGGCCCCCCTTAGTGGCAGGGCCCGCGGATTGCCCGTGGCATCCAGGAATGCGGGATCCGAGAACCATAAAGTCAGAACATGTGATGCGTCCCGCATCTCGCGAAGGGTCGCCGGGAAACTGCGTGCCCAGGATTTTGGAATCTTCCGGCACGCCGCGACTACTTCTTGCTCGATTGCATCGGGCTGATATCCGCAGCGACCCAGCACGCGCACAAATCGCCCGACCGCTTCAAGCGCCGGGGCATCGAGTTGCGTAGCGTGGCGCCCGCTAACCAACGAAGGAGCCTGTTTGGCCCGCGCGGCGCCGCTTCGGCTCATGGCTTGCCCCGACGCTCCGTTTGGCCGACCCGTCCCGCACGGGCCCGCCGCCCTTTCGATCCCAGAGATTCCTTTCCGATGCCCGGTTCTTCGAACGCGAACACACAAACGCCCAAGCGAGTCCTAGGGCCGCCCGAAGCGGCCATCTCGCGGCGACGCATGTCTCCATCAATGCCCCAAAGAAACTCAGCCGCATGCGGTTTGAGACGACGATGGAAGGCTGGCAGCGCGGTAACGGGAAAATTCGGATTCATGGCTGCACGCTCGAGAATCGCACCGCTGCGAGAACCCGAGACGTTCCGCTCAACCGTGCGGAGCATGCCCAACAACGCCAGTAGTCCGTGGACTCGACCGCTCGCTCTCGAGTACGAGACTGAACGCCCGGTCGGAACATATCGACCACCGTTTCGCCGAACTCCATGCAGACGCAACAGGCTCTTTACGACCTTGGCGGGTTCTTGGCTGGGCAGAACGCGCCTCGCCAGCGCGAAAAGAGAAGGCCCTTTCCCCTGCAATGGCAACGGAATGGGCACGCCGAGCGAATCGACGTACTGCGGGTCGGCATGCCAGTGCGCAATAACGTGCGGCAGATCCGCCCAATAGTTGAGTTGCAGTGGATCCCACGAATCCTTGGCTTCCTTAAGCGCGCTACAGATTTCGCGAAATTCACGCGCCAGCGCAGCTGGGGAGTGGCCGCTATGTACAAGAATGCGTGCCAGCCGTTCCAGACATTCTTGTGAATACGCGACCTCGCGCGGTCGCAACTCGGAAGAACCCCTTGGCGCGCGCCTCCTTCTCACCTTACTCGCTCCAGCCGCGCCCCGATCGGCGCACGTCGCGATTACGATCCTTCCTGCTAGCACGCCCTGAATTGCGTCTTCCCGAACGCATGGGTTCCGCTCTCGCTTCTCGAGAGTCTTCCACTTTGGTCTGAAACAGGTAGAGCGCGAGCCCCAACGAGGTGGCATCCGCGTCACGCCCGCCCTTCAAGGTCTGCTGCGAGTCGTTTAGCGCGTCGTCCAGCGAATCCGTGAGCGCTTCGCTCTGTTGCTCCAGGTCCCGCAACAGCATCGGAACGTAGCGAGGATCTAATCGGGTGTTGACAATTCGCCGCGCGTACAACGGCCGTTCCGGGTGATTCAAATTATGGAGCAGCGCCGCACAATGCTCGCCGAGTTGCTCTCCAAGACTCTCGATCCCTTCCGCGCTCCAACGCGTCGTTGCGTAGTTGCGTCTAATAGCCTCCAGCCGCCCGTCGGCGAGTTTGCGAACCGCCTTGACCCGCAGAAGCTCAGTTAGAATCGTGGCAACTCGGGACCGCTCACCGCTGTACCGCTCGACAAGTCCCGCAAAGGAACCTTTTCCGCTTCTAAGCTGCAGAGCGCGCGGGCGACCGGCCGAGTCCTGAAAGGCGGCGTCATTCCACCAACCGGATAGCACTCGTTCCGCGCGCTGCCTGCCTCGGCGATGGGGACTCTCTAGCAGATTGCCCGACAGGATGTTAGCCACTTCGGCGCGCGTAAGTCCGGTGACAACAGCGATGCGAGATGCATTTGCTCGCTGAACCTCGCCGTGAGATTCGAGACCTTGCTCCCTCGCCGCGCGAACGTATGCCACCTTCACCAACGACATCACGTCGCCGACACCCAGACCGGCTTGTAGTAGCCACTTAACGAGCGGGTCTAGGATTCGCAGCACAGCTAATCGCACTGCAAGCTTGAGGGATTCGCTCATTGACCGCCCTCTAAAATGTACGGGGGTACAACCAGAATCAGGCCAAAAAAAGGACAACTAGAGAAAAGACGACCAGAGATATGCCGAGTTTCGACGGCAAACTGCGGTTGCTGCTTCTCTGCAGTCGTGCTACTTATCCTACATCTGGTGTACGAAATAATACAGAAGAGTGAGCGTGAAATTAAGCCTTTACAACTCCCCGGCCGAAGCTTCGGCTTCTGACTTGCACAAGGGTTGCCTTGGGTCAGCACCAGTTCGCTCGGAAGTCGCAGACTTATCACCGATTTACGAGGTCAACCGAAAATGCATCGAGGAGCTCGTAACACTTAGCCACGCAAGGGAGGCTACAGCGTGGCCGTTTGTGGCGTCATTAAGGGACGTTCTGTCTCCAATGACCCCGGCAATGGAAGCGTACGCCGCGCGGCTCGGAATCCTTTTAGTTGATCTTCAGTTTTTGAGCAGCAATTGGTGGCAGGTGCAGGGATCTGCTTGTGCACGATCGTTCCGTCCAACATGCTCACGCGGTGTGTGGGCACCAGCGACGGCGACGCAGCTCACGCGGCTTACCCTTGTAACGGCCTGGCACACTCTTCGCGCGAGCTCCTACGCGGCATGCCTTTTTGGAATGACACGAGACGTTGCGGAACTAATAAGCGCCCTGTCACTCACCAAGATTGAATTGCTGGCCAGACAGTTGCATCGGCACCTTAGGCCCCGCTGGGAAGACCAGCCCACTGTCTGGCGTCATCTACTCCTCGCCGCCCAAACCGAGGACATGCGCCCCCACCGAGCACTTTGCCTCAGAAGTCTTCAGCTTCTTGCGGGCAATACTTTATGTGCTCAGAAGTCAACATCTACGGATCCATGCCCGCAGCGGGCTGGATCGCGAGGGGTATCAAATGCAGCCGTGTCGGACCATGCATGCACACATAACCTCCCCTGATGTGCCGCGACTGGATATCCCTCCCACCTCGGAGCTGTTCTCTAAGGAAGCGCTCGTTGAACGGCATCCCAATTTACTAACCTACCCCAGGGTTCAATGGGCACTGCGAAACCGCGCAAGAAACGGACTTTCGTCTGTAGTGTATGAATCAAAGTCGGGACAGCTTCTCGTTCATGAGCCCGAATTTCTTCGCTGGTATCTCGGATTGACAGGTCGGTCAAAGCCTCGCGCGTCCCGCGTTCTGCGTCGTGGTACGGATCCTCGAAGCCTTGAAGAGTCGTAGTTAGGCTGCCGACGTCGTCTGCGGATTACAGATCCAATAGTCAGAAGGAGCTCAGGTTTAAATCCTGGGCAGGATTTGTCGCCTATCTAAAGGTCCGAGTGAAGTAGCGTCCGGCCCTCGGGGCATGGACAGACTGGCAGTTTCGTCCCTGACGGACGCATGGTGTAACAGCCGTCACGCGCAGGGACGGGGACCGCCATCGCGTGCGTAGTGCAATTTGCCAGCGATTTCCCCGGCACGTTCGCCATTGCTCGAATTCGCTCAGTTGTGTTCCTGGGTTGACTGACTTGCTTCATGCAGCTCGCGGAGCTTGTGCCATCGCGCGTATTGCTCTGACTTCCCGGCATTCGGGTCTTCGTGATCGTTGAGCCAAAAGTCGAACCAATCAACGTTGCCGCCTGAGACCGTCATTCGCTCGCCTGGCTTAACAATCTCATGTTCCCCACTTTCAAGCATAACCATCTCAACCGGCTTATGTAGCAGAGTCAATCCTTCGAACCATTCAAAGGCTGTTGGGAGAAATAGAGGTGCACACAGCACGTTGATGCGTAGAGGCGCCCGCACACGATCCAGATGGAAAGATGGAGAGTACTTCAGCCAGGTGGAAAGATGGCGCCCAATAGGCGGTCCGCCGTACAAACTACTGATATCAAAGCTTGCGCCGCCCTGGCGACTCATGAACGATACATAGCCCAGAGTGGATTCTGCCGTGCTTGCAGCAGCGAAAAGCCTAGGATCCTGAGTCAATACCCACGTCAAGTAGTCGCCCGTACGACTGAAACCTAATAATCCTACCTTATGCGGGTCGACTATTCCGCGCCTGTCCAGAAACGCTATTGCGCTTCGATAAATGGCGATTGCGTTGTTCAGTTCTTCCTTTGGATCATCATGATCCCCGTAAACAATATCGCTCACCTGAAGTACGGCTAAGCCACGCGCTGCAAGGGCCTGCGTTGCGTAACCCGTCGTTGAAAACCCCTCAATCTGAAATTGTTCCTTTGTCCATCCGTGCGTTTGAATGACTAACGGATACCGTCGACCGGCAATGAAATTTAAGGGAGGGTAAAATCCTGCCATAGTTTTGCGCCCTCTCGCCCACCCGATGGAAACTTCTTCTGCCTTGCTGAAAACCAGTTCGTCGAACTGCGGGTTTAAATCCAAGAGGAGGGACTCGCTAGCATCGGCACCTTTGCGCACGAATAGCTTTGGCGGCGTGTTCATATCCTCCCTAACTGTGATCTTGATATCGCCATTCAGGACCCCACTGCCGCGTACCGCCTTCCATCCACCATCTGTCCTCTGGTACCGAGACGTAAGATTGGCGTACCAGCTCCCGCCAGCGCCGGGTACTCGCGCAATGCCGTCGGGGTGGTTCGTCGGCGAAAGACACGTAAGTTCATTGGATTCGCGATTCCATTCGAGAGCCCGGTAACATTTTTCACCCACCGCCTCGATGGTTCCAGAACTCAGGTGAACTTGCACCGTCTGTCGAGTTGCTCTCGACGCGATTGGCCGCTCATCATAAATGTTCGATTGCTCAGGCCTAAGATACAGGCCACTGAGGACCACACTTTCATTGTCCGACGCCCAAATGGGGCGAAATGCACGGCCATCCGAACTCAACGGTGCATTCAGGAGGACCCGGCTCCTACCCGTTTGTGTGTCCAGAATTTCATAACCTTCAATATAGGACCACTTCGCCTGGCCGATGCCATTGGCAACTGTCTTCCCGTCGGTCGCATTATATGCAAAGGCATTTCTAATGCTGCGATCATCCAATGCGCGCCAGCTTACATTTATCTCCGAGAGCGGGACATCCGTAGCAATGATTACATGCTTTCCGTCCGGCGATAGAGCGAAATTGCTCTCGAGGGCGCCCGCAATTGCCGGAGGTAGCTTCCTCTTAGTGGAAAGTTTCGTTGTGACACCTGAGTCCGCAAAAAAAAGATCCATAGTTGCAAATTCATTGCGGTCGTAAAGAACACCGGCATCCTCATACCCCAAGACAAATCCCGACAGATTCGTCGATGGAAACGCGGAAGCTACGATACCCGTACGGCGCGTGCGCTCGTTCCAGATGCCGACCGGTGCGCGCTCCGCCAAATATGCAATACGAGTGCCGCTGGCATCATGGCTAAAGGCCAGAACGTTCGTTGGATGGTTTGTAATGCGACGAATTGCTCCCGTATCGGTGTCCAGGCTATAGACCTGTTGCTTTTCGCCTTGATTTCCGCCAACGAACCATATGGTAACGTTGTCGCTTGACCAGACTACCTGACGAATTGCAGCCACATTGGAAGATGAACCTAATTTGGCAACTGTTCTAGGTCGAAACTCGCCTTTGCGCAAATCGGCAACCAGCCAGAGGAGTATCTCGCACCAGTTCGTATTCGCATTCACGTCCCCATGACTCAGGACAACAACAAATCGACCCCGATCTGGAGAGAACTGCGCGACTCTCTCGTGCGCCCAGGGTTCGTCCGCAAAAATCGGGTCAGCCGGCACTGTCATCTCAATCGCGTCGCGTGTGGTGACACTCCGAGCTTCTTCACCGCACGAGATCGAGGCCGTGAGGCAGAACAACACTCCATAGACTTTTTTCGCCGCCCTAGCCGTCAACTCGCTGCGCGCGGCCCCGCGGAGGTTCGCCTTCTCCGATTTGCTCCGTCCTGGAGTCGTGATGCTCCACGTCGCATTTCGTAACATAATAATTCAATCGCCCTTAAGCAAACTGAGAACCCGACGAAAGCATCGCAGTCTCACGCTTCACAACCATCAAGCGAGCCTGTGGGAACAAATGCTCCGCTGTAGGAACCTGACGCGACTATCTCGAGGTCGTTGATCTGGTCTCGGATGCCTATTTGCGACGGCCGCGTCTCAGTGTTTAAGCGAGCGTCCGGTCGGAACAATGCCTGTGCGGTCTTGGTGACACTGGCGGGAAGCACGCTTGCGCGACCGGCGCATAACACCTGTCAACGCTTACCATCGCTTTGTAAGAGCCAAGGTAATCAGCCGTCCCGTCGGATCGCTATTAGCCGGGTCATAGTGGGATCCAGGAAAGAGTCCCAATGTTCCGTTTGTGACGTACGGCGGCGCACGATCGAAAACATTCGAAACGGCGAGCGCTGCTACGAGGCCATGCAATCCCGGAACAGACGTGCCGGACACTTCGTACCGTGCCGCTACATCGACTGTTGCAAAGGAGCCCACATCGACTGGAGTCGTTGCCGAGGTGTCTTTGTATTTGCCAACATAATTGGCAGCAGCAGATAAGCTCCAAGTCCCGCGAGACCAGGTTTCCTGACCTCGAAGTCGAACGCTCGCAGGATTCCCTACGGTGTTTAAGGTGCTAATGTCCGGCGCTCCCGCGGCGACCTCGGTGGAAAACTTGTCTATGTGCGTGACAGCGACGCGGGTGTCGAGCCGATCACCTCCCAACAATACACGGTAGTTTGCGGATACATCGAAACCGGACGTCTTAGTAGTGCTCAGGTTTTGTTCGCGCAGATCATATAAGTAGACTGTTGAGGCGTAGGGGTTGGGTCCGAAGGCGCCACCCGTGAAGTCATAGATCTGGGCACCCGCTGCCTGTGCGGCCGATAGCAACGCCAGTATCGAACTGCTATCTGGGTAATGCGTTATGACCGAAGCAATAGCTGGGTCGTTGAGGGGGTCGAACACATAGGGTGGTGTCGCAAGCTGCTTGGAGTACGAGATGTCGTAGTAGTTGAAAGAGACACTTAAGGATGGAATGAAGCTTGGTTTGAAGTCGAATCCCACAGTCGCATTTGTAGCCGTCTCCGGCTGAAGATTCGGGCGGCCCCCTAGAAGTTCGAATACTGGCACCGCGGCGCTCTCATCCGGTCCCGGAAATGCCTCAACGCCAGCAGCAATGACGCCCAGTTTGCTGTTGAGGAGCTCTGTACCGGTAGCCGGTGCGCGAAACGACGTGCTATACGCGCCACGCAGTTCAAAGCCATCAACGGGACTCCAGGAAATGCCGTACTTTGGGTTAGTTGTGTTGCCAAAGTCGGAATATCGATCGTGTCGCACGGCTGCAGATAGGGTCAACCTCTTGATGCCGGGTACCGAGTTGAGGTCACCAAATATCGGGATATAAATTTCGGCGTATGCCGCCTTAACAATTCGGCCGACAGAATAGGGAGCGACACTAAAAGGCGTAATATTGTTCGTGTCGAAACCTTCAGAACGGTAGTCCAGCCCCAAAGCTATCCTTAAATTGCCGCCGGGTAATGGAAGCAACTCTCCCGATGCGCTTAAATTTTGATCGGTGAATCGAGAGAGGGTTTTAGTTTCGTCGTAGAACGCGGCCGGGGCGCCGGTCGCTAGCTGAAACTCGGTCGGCCTATTGTTTTCAGCTCCACTCGATACGTCATAGTGGACACTCCACGAGTGTGAAAGCTGAAAACTAGCGCCGGCTGACGCACTCCATCGGTCAGTAGCAGGCGTGTCACGATAAATAGTGGAGAACACCGAGTTATAGGCCTCTTTCGAAGATGTGCTGTACTGTGCATCCGCATGGACTTCCAGCATGTCCGCGACAGTCTGGTGGATCGACGTCGACACGGCCGTCTGTTTGTACGAGGGAAAGATCGACGTAGGACCAGGGACCGAGGCCGTATAGGGTCGCTGACTCACATCAAGTGAACTGCCGTGTGAAAAGTCACTCCCCAATGTGAATCCCCCGCCAGTCCATTGGTGTCCTATCTCGGTATAGGCGCCGTCCGTTGAGAACCCTGAAGCTCCTCCGTAACGTAGCCCGACTTCCAAACCTTCGCTGTCCTTCTTAAGGACAATATTAACGACACCGGCAATTGCCTCGGATCCATAAATAGCGGAGGCGCCGTCCGTCAGAACATCAATGTGATCGATCGCGGAAATTGGAATCGTGGAGATGTCGGTGAAATACCCGCTTCCGGACGAGGCAACACGGTGGCCGTTCACAAGTACCAGAGTTGCGGTAGAGCCGAGGCCTCGTAAGTTAACCCCCGATCCATAGGAACTGTTAAACGTCGCATTGACTCCGGACGACAGTCGTTGGTCAGCCGACGCGCCGGCCGCGCCGCCGCGAAAATCTCCAGGAAGGGACTGGATGAGTTGTTCTGTGGTGGTATAGCCACTCTGCGCAATATCGGCGCTGTCAATGATTGTAATTGGCGCACCTATCGGTGCAGCTCCTCTAATGTGTGTTCCCGTGACGACGACCTCTTCTAGCTGGTCAGCCTTTTTTTCTTTCTTTTCAAAGGCCTGACCTTTTTCTACTGAATCAGAGCCCGGGGTTGTTCCCTGATCCAGTTGAGCCAGGCGAAATCTATCGGAGGGGACCTTCGGCCCCTCAATTGCGGGTCGCGGCTGCACGCTCGGATTGGCGGGTGCCGCGCCCGAGGCGTCACTCAACGGCGCCGTGGCGACCGGAATGATGGTTACCGTCTTCTCATCGAGGTAGGCGTAGGTGAGGTCCGTGCCTTTAAGTAATTGCTTCAACGCCTCATCGAGCGTGAGGTCGCCGACCGCGCCGCCGGTTCGCAACTCACCGACAAGATCGGTCCGGAACACCAGTTGAAAGTCGCGGTCCTTCGAAAGCATCTGCAGCGCCGGCCGCAGGGCTTGCGCCGGAATATCGGTGGGCTTTCGCATCGCGGCCTCCACGTCCGCAGCTACTGACAGGCAGATCACAGACAGACAGAGCACAGTCGCGACGACAGCGGTGCGCATGAGCACTCCCCCGCCTCTTAGAACGAGGCTCGTTGTTTTACCCGTCACGGCCGGTGACGGGCTCATGCACATATAGACTGCAATCCGATGACAATCGGCTACCGCGCGCCGACTACCGGCGCGCGGCAATCTCGATCTCAGCCGAGTTTGTCGTCACGCGGATGCCAGGCTGTGCCTGCAGGAAGCGTACGAGGGAGGCGGGATCGGTAGATGAGAAGACCGCGCTGATTGGAAAGTTCTGGAGCGCTAGGTCGTGCAGCACGAGTGGCCGCGTGTTGTAGCGATTGAATTCCTCCACCACGTCACCCAGGGTCGCGGCATCAAAGACGAGGCGGTGCTGAGTCCACGCAGTCGCGGCGATTACGTTCGGATGCGCGGTTTTCTTCTCCACTTTCGGCGTGACGGTCAGCTGTTCACCGGCGGATAGATAGACAATGCCTGAAAAAAGGGAACTGGATGTATCCATGGCGGGAAGATGGGGGCTCGCCGGGCTTCTCGCTAAACCCTCAGAGTTCTCGGAAGCTGCCAAACCGTCGCGGACAATCGCGACCCGGCCTTCCACCACGGTGACGATGGTGCCGCCGTGCTTCTGGTAGACATCGAACTCCGTGCCCACGGCGCGCACCTGCGTGCCCTCGCTCGTCACCACGAAGGGCCGCGTGCGGTCTTTTGCGATGTTGAAGAGCGCCTGACCTTCGATCAGGTCCACGCTACGCTGTTCCTTCGAGAAGCGGATGCGCACCTGGGAGCGTGCGTTTAGCTCAATCATGGAGCCGTCGGAAAGAGAGATGCTGCGCTGCTCACCGACCTGGGTCGAATAAGTGCTATCAGGCGGGAGGTGGAACCAGGTGAGCGTGCCAAGGGCAGCCGCCATCAGAACGAGAGAGGCCGCGATGGCGGCACGGCGCTCGAGAGAGCGGGCGGTTATCGGCCCGGGCTTTGAAGGCGTTGAAACGGCCTTGGCTGAAACCCCGAGAGGCACGATGTTGTCGGCGGTTTTCGCGATCGCAATGAAATGTTCCGCGTCGGCGTCGACGTCCAGTGGGAGGTCTGCGCCCTCCTCCCAGATCGGCAGGAGCTCCAGATACGCGCGCACATGCTCCGGCGAGGTGCGCAGCCACGCATCGAATTTCGGGCGGGCCGCCGGCTCCGCTTCGCCGGAATTGAATTCGACCAACCACTCGGCAGCCTCGTCCAGGATCTGGGCATTTAACTTTCTTTTGGAGTCTTCGATAACCATGAGTGTTCACTTCATTCCGTCGAAGCGACTTCTGCAGTGGGTGACGGCTTTGGCGAGGTACTTCTTCACCATGCCGCGGGAGACGCCCAGGTGAGATGCAATCTCCTCGAGCGAAAAACCGTAGCGTCGATGCAGAACGAAGGTCGCGTAGGCCCGGGCCGAGATTTCCTTCAGCGCGCGGTCGAGGTCTTCCAGACGCTGACGGGTATCGAGGCGCGTTGAGGGATCCTCCTCGACATAGGATTCCATCTCGGCGAGCGCGTCCGTCATTTGCAGGGCATCGGGCACGGCAGATTTCGTCATCCGGTGCTCGTAGAGGACATGATGGGCTACCGTGAAGAGGTAGGCCTGGGGGCTTCGGATGGTCTCATGGCGCGGCATACGCAGCATGCGCAGGTACACCTCCTGAGCCAGGTCCGGGACGTCGGCCGAGCTATTACGCAGCCGCGCCGCAAGATAACGGTGCAAGCGCTGCCCGTGGTCGCGCACCAGGGCTGCGACGAAGGCTTGCTTGTCCTCGGTTGGTAAAGTGGAACCCATATTAAACGGTGTCGCGCGTTGAGTATTAGACGGGTTTTTAGCGGGAAACGGCTACCGTCGCGGGGGTTTTCTTTATAAACAAAGTCTTAGCACCGCACAGTGCCGCCAGTCGGCGCGCATTCCGAAAGACCACTATTGGCACGGAAAGCAGCCCCTCTCGGCCAAAGACGCTGCAACCCCGCAAAAACCTCAGGTTACTCCCGCTCTTCTTCGTTTCGGCAGGCACAGCGCCGCATATGCTGCAAAGCACCGTACACCCGTGGCATGGTGACCGCCATGCGCTTCGTCCCAGGTCGATGGCGCCATCTTAAGAAGTTGCTCCACAGGCGCGGTGCGACGCGCGAAGACGCGGAGGACCTGGTTCAGGAAGCAGTGTTGCGCTTGCACGTCTACACGCGCGCGGGGCGACTGGTGCGCGATCCGGAAGCCTTCGTGACCCGCACGGCGTTCAATCTGGTTGTCGACGGCCACCGCCACGCACGGAGAGACCTTTACGAAAGTGAGCCCGTCGAGGAGTTAAATCTCACCGATATCGGACCGATGCCCGATGAGGTTTTAGCTGCGGAAGAGCTGTCTTCATAGAATGAGGGTCGCTTTGGATCGCGCGAGCCTGCGTACTCGCGAGATGTTTTTCATGCACCGCCTGCAAGGATTCAGCCATGCGGAGATCGCAGCCAAGCTCGGTGTCAGCAAAAGCGCGGTTGAAAAGCACATCGCTAGTGCCGTCACGCTCTTGGCGATGGAACGGCAACGCGAATGAACGCGCCAACTACAACGACAGAAGATCCAATACCGCCGGAGCGGGTCGCCGAAGCGGGAGTGTGGATTGCGCGCCTTCACGACGATGAACGCAGCCCGGCACTCGAAGCCGGATTCCGCCAATGGCTGCAAGCGGACCCGCTGAACGTGAGAGCCTTTGAGCCTGCGACCGAAGTGTGGGAAGACGCCGCGAGCCTGCGCCGCATTATTCCCTTTACCCCCACTCCACCCGTTAAGAACAATCGCCCATGGCACCAAACCATCGCCAGAAGCGTGGCTGCCACCGTTTTGGTGGGCGTGTTCCTTTCTTCCTATCCTCGTTCCGATGGCGTCGCAACCGGCCTCGGTGAGCAACGCATGTTGACGCTCGACGACGGTACACGTGTGTATTTCAATACGGCAACGCATGTTGTCGTGCGCTACGACAAGCGCGCGCGGAGAGTCGAGTTGAAGATGGGCGAGGCCTTGTTTGAAGTTGCCAAACGCTCCGACTGGCCCTTCATAGTGACAGCCGGCAGCGAGCAAGTGAGGGCCCTCGGGACCTCATTCGTCGTGCGACGTGACGATCATGAACTCGTCGTCACGCTGGTCGAGGGAAAGGTCACTATCTCTCCTGTTTCGGTCTCACTCGTGACGGAAAACCTTGGTTTGGGAGAGGCGGCAACCCTCGCACCCGGTCAGCGGTTGACGCTGGCGATGGGGAAAGCTGCGCAATTCGACACACCCTCACTCGACAAAGCCCATTTCTATTGGTTTGGCCGGCTACCGCGCGCAAAGAATCGGCGACTGGCTGTGCGGGCAGATGTATTAAGGCTCCATCTGCGTAAGGTATTTTGTAAACCAACCAATTTCACGAATCAGCATATCTCTCACGTTGCCAGGACTCTCGATATCATGATTTTCGCCCCAGTATGTAACGAGCTGGGTGGGCACGTTCTTACGTAGAAGCATCATGTATACCTGCTCTGCGTTCGGAGCGAAAAAATCAAGTTCGCCGGAAAACAATAACGTGGGCGTTACCGCCGATTGCAAATTAAAAAGTGGGCTGTCTTCGATCAGACGTACGTCTTCGAGATACGGTGGTCCGCCAAGCCGAATAAAACCATTTGACGCTTCCAGTTCCACCAAGCCGCCGATACCGAATGCTGGTGCACAGTCCAACAAATGAGTTTCAGGAATTGCCGAGAGATTGAGGGAAAGATTAGCCAGCGGTACCTCGGCACTGATTGCCTTAAAGGCATTTGTACGACCGAGCAATGTTAGCGCTGTGTACCCTCCATAGGAATAGCCCGCAAATCCCAAATTCATATTATTAACACCGGATTCCCGCTTTAAGGCGTCTATTGCAGGCATTATTTCAGACGTTACGAGGTCGTGCGTCTCGATATAGGTCCCCAATGAAGGATCCACCGTCGGCGCTCTTCGAAAGTCAACTATGTACAGCGCGAATCCTGCGGCGAGTAAAGTATGCCAGCGCCAAGCCACCCCACTTGAGACGTTGCTAAATTCGCTGAGATAACTCGTCAGAGCGCGTGGTCGCGGATAGGCTGTGACCACAACCGGTGGACGAGGCCCAAAACGCTGTACCGTTGGAAGATAGAGGACACCCTCTCGACTCTGACCGAGCACTGAGTACTTAACGCGTCTATGGTATGGGATGAGAATCGATGCCAGATGCTCATTGGCACGAGCCAGAATGGCTTTAGCTCCGCTGGAGGCTACCTTCCAAATAAAGGAGCCGTCGTTGGTATCGCCATAGAATATAAGGTCTCCCACGGCCGTGGCCCCCGCAAACCTTCCACCGGGTGGCGCCCTGACAACGGATTTACTACGAATATCCGGATGCGAAACCTCAACCCACGAGATTCCATCGGGGGTGTCCACGTATATCCGGTTTTCGTCACCCTTACGAATGATCTCGGCGATGTTAGCCTCGGCGAAAACAAGCTCACCGTAACCGCGCTTGCTGACGACTTTCACGCCGTCGGCATCATTCACGGCAGCGCTCAGGCGGTCGAGCGAAAAGATCCGTGCGTTCGTCTCAAATCCGTCACCGAACATCGGAATCGGAGGTGCCCGCCAGATCCGGTGGTCGAGATGATCGATTCCGAGGCCTGCGTATAGCGCCGCTAGGGCCTCCGCATCGCTCAGCGAGGACACCGTTATCGGCGCGGTGCTCCCGCTTGAGAAATCGATAAGTGTCACACCCGCTTTCCCCTGACGTTGCAATTCGTTGCCGGTGATCACTGCCAGCCGCTCGGCATTGGACGACCACCGCGGCATTAGTGCCTGAGACACAGCCCCCTCGCCGATCGCGACAGCCCGCGCAACAGAAGACAAGGATGCGCGATCAATCACGCTGACTTGCCATGTCAAGAGGTCATTCTTGTTCCCGTAACGCTGACTCTCAGCGAAATTTAATGGCTGCGCGCTAAACTTGACGTGGCTCGGAAGAGCTTCAACTAGCGCAATTCGCGTCCCACTAGGCGGAATTGAGACGCCAACGATGGGTCCTTCAGAAAGTTTAGTGACGCGCTTACCATCTGGCGATACCTCGAGGACTTGAACGCCAACGTCGCATAGAGTCGGCACTTCGGTATCCCATACGCGAGGCGACGGCTGTCCTTGCCAAGTCGCCCGCCGTCGCCGGGAGACCTCTTCGGTCATTTCTATGCCAAGCGGCTGACTAGGGAGCGATCCACGCGCAGCGACAAGTAGTCGTGAATCGTCGGTCCAGACGAAGTGGCTATTACGGTCTTGTGCCGCGGAAATGTTCCGAGTGAAAAGAACGGTGAGGTCTACGTCCACTTCGTCAACACGCGTGAGCGCCTTCGTGGAAGCGTGCCAAATGGCCAGCGTCGTCCGACCAGTTGGCCCGGATTGAAGAAACGCGAGTTCCCTTCCATCTGGAGACCACGTTGCTGCGAAACTCGTCCGCTGCGCCGCCTTGCCGTCCGTGCGCCAAATTAAAGCGCCGGTTTGTGCGTCGAGCACCCAAATATCGCTGCGGCGGCTAAACTCATCTCCAAACCCCTTTGCGACGTAGCTTTCGCGCACTGTCGCAGGTCGTTCGCGCTCGATTGCGAGTAACCCGCCGTCTGGAGACATGCGTATCGCGACGAATGCTTCACGAGCAAAGTAGTCATCGAGTGTATATGGCCGCGTTCGCGCTACTGGAACCTTCGCGCCACTCTGACTGCTCGCAAATCCGCAAAACGCGCCCAAAAGCACAACGATCAACATTGCGGGTCGAAGCGGCGCACTCACGAGCAATTGTTATAGATGCATGCCAAATCGTGCGTAGAGAAAGCGCCCGCGCACGTCTGCCTGCAGGTAGTCATAGCCTGCCCCGGTAGAAAGCGTCGAGAACTGCGGCGCCCGGTTGAAAAGATTGACAGCTCCAATTTCGGCAAAACCGCGCCTTAGCCACGTGGGGGTCGATCCAAACGCGTGTCCCATGTCTAAACGCGCATTAAAGTCACAAAGCCAAAAATTGCCAAGACTTTGATAACTGCCATCTGCGAGCGGATCGTAGTCCCGATATTTTCCGGTATAGCGACCCGTTACGCTGACCTTGAAAGGTTCAGTTGACCAGCCCGCAGTGACGGCGCTCTTCCATCGGGGGGCCCAATTCAAGTCCTCATTGGCGATGCCCGCTCTGTCTGTGGCCGGCAATCCCGGTAAAAACGCCACCGCGTAGTGGTAAATTTGAGCGATATTTACTGCAGCACTCCATTCGCCAACTTTTGAGGTGACTTTGTACCGTCCTTCGTAGTCCACTCCCTGTACGTTGATGTCGCCGAAATTAGTAAAGGTGTCGTCAACAGCGATTATTGGGCAAGGCGCTCCGCTGCCGCACCTAGCCGCACGAGTAACAGCACCGGGGAAAAGGTTCGCGTTGTTGATAATCACCTGTGGGGGTAAAGTCTGAATGCTATTTGTCTCGTCGATCCGCCATTGAGAAACCTCGATTTCTAGCCCGGGTATTGCTTCACAGGCGTACTGAATTTCGAATGAATGAGACTGACCCAGCTCGGGCTTTAATGTTGGGCTCCCTCCAGAAGTCACAGTCGGCACGACGGGCTGATTTGTTGTTGGGTCTATGAGACCAGGGTACGGAAAGGAATTTTGCGCCTCATGCAGCTGATACAAGCTTGGTGCCTTAAATGCCTTCCCCCAAGTGCCGCGCAGAGTCACCGTGTCAAAGGGCCGCCAGAGGAGCCCGACCTGCGGTGTCGTTTTACTCCCAATATCACTGAAATGGTCATAACGAGCCGCTAGATCCATAACCAGCGAGTCCCTTCCGTCGAGCCCCTTTGGGAGAAGCGGCACTCGCGCTTCTGCGAACCCTGCAGAACTACTCCGACCGACACTTGGGGAATCAGTGTTAAGTGGGTTGCCCGCAGTAGGGTTAGTTGGATTTTCCTGACTTGACGTCAGGTTATCTCGCGAGTATTCAGTTCCGAGTACCACGTCAACGTCTCCCCACGGGAGGGTCCCCAGTGGTCCATTTACGAAAGCATTCGCGACAGTTCGCGTGGAACGAAAACGATACATCAGGTTGTAGAAAAGTCCTTCAAGAAGTGCCGACGAACCGGGGGGTCCCACTACAAATGGGTCTAAGGCCGTGGCTGGGTTGGATGAGTTCAATGCATCCTGAGTAGTAGTGGAATTTATCTGGTTTAGAAACATCGCCCGGTCTGTTTCATCGGACCAGGAACCAGACAATTCCCAATTCCACCCTTTAAGGAAAGTACCGCGCAAGCCGGCCGTCGGTTGTAGAAAATCATTTTGGTAGTCGGTGCGCTGCACAGGGTTGGGAAAAAGGTAGGCCACCCCCACCGTCTGCCCGAAGGGATTGAAGGGGTTTGATGCAGAGGCGGTGAAAGACTGAAAGCCTGGCTGACCAAATAGAGAAGGCGGAGGATCATCTTGAAACTGACGTCTCTGCGAATAAAGCAGTTGCCCAAATAGCTGCACCAAGGAGGTGATATTCTGACGGGCGGACATCACGACGGACCCTTGATTCGAACGAGGTATCAGACCGAAACCGCTATAGAAGCTGAACTTATTCAGGCTGCCGGCGGTTGTGGTGAACTCTGATGGGCTAGGTGGCCCCTTGAATCCAGCAGGAACCGCCGCGTAGGGGGCATTCAATCCAGGCAAGTTGCTACCGTCTATTGAAAAAACATTACCCGGATTCGCGAAATAATATCGATTATCACTTCCCCCGAGCGCGGTGTAATTATTATTTGCCGTGAGTGCGCGATCGGCCCCTAATAGTTCGCTTGTAGTTTGATAGCTGCCAACGATGCTAAACGAGCCTTTGTCCCACAGGGATCCCCAAGCAAGACTTGTCGTGGTCGCATTGGTGCCAGACGCAGCACCATATTTCACGCTTCCTTCAAATCCAGAGAAATCCTTCTTCAGAATAATATTTACGACTCCCGCAATGCCGTCGGATCCATAGACGGCTGATGATCCGACGGGGACAATATCGACACGGTCAACGGCCGCGACCGGGATATTGCTGAGGTCAAAGATGTTACTACCAGCGACCAACCCCCCAGGATCAGCAACTCTGTGTCCGTCAATAAGTACAAGTGTCGTACCTAGGGGAAGACCGTGAAGCCGCACACTCGTGCCGCCTGTTTGGAAGCCAGACGGGTCCGTGACGGTGGACACCTGAGGTATTGTGTTTAGGAAATCACCCAAGGTAGTCTGCCCGCTCCGATCGATCGCCTCGCTCGTGTACACGTCTACTTTCTGTGAGGCGCCATCTGAACTTTGACGCAGACGCGAGCCGGTAACAACAACCTCTTCGAGCTGCTCACCTTTTTGCTTTTTTGATGCCTGATTCTCTTGTTTCTCAACTGTAGAAAGGTCCGCAGATGTTCCCTGATCCGCCTGAGCCAGGCGAAGTCTATCGGAGGGGCTTTTCGACCCCTCCGTGACGGGCGTTGGCTGAACGCCAGGCGGCGGAGGCGACACGGCACCCGTATCCGTTGTGCTGGCGGGCGCTGCTAGCACGACCGTCGTGTCATTCAAGAACTCGTGTTTGATACCAGTTCCCGCGAGCAGTCGCGTGAGTGCTTGATCGATTGTGAGATTTGCCTTGAGCGCTGGAGCTTGATGTCCTTCCACAAGCGGTGGGTCGAACAGAACATTGATCTTCGCTTGGCCACCGATCGCTCGAAGGGCATCTGCCAGCGGTTCAGCGGGTACGTCGAATCGCGTCATCGCCTGGGCCACCGCGATGGGCACCGTACAGGCAACAACTAAGAGGAACGCTAATGACGGAAAAGTCCCGTGGATTCTGCGCATCGTGTGTCCCCGCAGCGCAATCCGTCGCGCATGTTGTATGTTTTAAGCCCCCCTTAGAATTCAAGACACGTGAGCGCTACGAAAACCTCATTTAGTGTGGTGCCGTGGCTGGCTAACCGCCGGACCGGGCGAGGATGATCTCATGCGAATGATCGCGTAATTGGAGCCGATACGTCTTAGCAACGGCGTGTGCGAAATTAACGGAATCTCCGGCCCGGAAGATACCGCTGATCGGAATGGCTGCCGTTTTGGGATCTTCGATGACGAGTCGGACGGTACTGTATCGATTCATGTCGGCCACTGCGTCAGCAAGCGGTGTACTGTCGAAGGCGACCTGGCCGCGCTGCCACGCCGTCACCTTGTCGAGCGCCGGCCGATCGAGCTTGGGAACGGCGCTCCCCGCAAACGTCACCCGCTGGCCTGGGCTTAAGACCTCCGTTTCGCTCATCGGCGCTGGCGCACCTGCGCTCTCCACCGGCATCACAGTGACTTTGCCTTCCACCAGCGTCACGGTAAGATTCGCCGAGTCGCGCCGCACGATAAACGCGGTGCCGAGCGCGCGCACCTCCTTGTCGCCGGCCGTCACGATGAACGGCCAGTCGGGGCGCTTCGCAACCTCGAAGAGGGCTTCGCCTTGTTCGAGATCGACGCGCCGGACCGCCTTGTCGTAGCGGACGCGCGCGCGCGAATTGGTATTCAAATACACCCGTGTGCCGTCTTCCAACGCCAAGGCGCGCTGCTCCCCGATGGCGGTTGCGACCGCATCGGAATGCAGAAAGAAAATCGTGCCGATGACCGCGAATACCGCGATGGCAACCGTAGCAAGCACCGCGCGCGAGAAGTCAACGCGAAATCCGACCAATCCCCAACTTGCGACCTTCTCGATGGGCCTCCGGCGTACTTGCGCGGACTTCTCCCACGTGTCGGTGAGAAGTTCAAATGCGGCGGCTCGCTCCGGGTGTTCGGCCATCCAGCGGCGAAAGCCGGCCTCGACCTCCCGTGTCCGATGGGGACCGTGCAGGCGCGCGATCCACGCAGCCGCTTCGGCGCGGGCGCTGGCCGAAGGCTTGTCGCTCTTCTTGCGCTCGATAGCGTTCATGCTTTGTCGTTCACATCCGCGAGAATCGCAAGGGCACTTGCGATATGTTTTTCGATCGCGCTGATGCTCAATCCGGTATGTTGCGCTATCTGCGCGTAGGTCAGCCCATCGAGCCGGTGCATGAAGAGAATGTCCCGTGTCCGACGGCTGACGGCATCGAGCGCGGCCCTCATTCTCTCTAGACACTCATCGCCCGCCAAAACCTCATCCGGCGCCGGACTCGTATCCAGAATGAGTTCAAGTTCTTCAGATTGCTTGTCGACGTAGAGATTCCGGTGTGCGTCCCGACGAGCGTTCATCGCGAGGCGCAACACGGTGCGCACCAGAAAGCCTTCCGGTTGGCGCACTGCACTGCCTTTTTCGCAGTATTCCTGCATTCGCAGGAACGCCTCCTGAATCAGGTCTTCAGCCTCGGCGTGTGTGCGCCCTCGCCTGAGCAGGATCTTGCGCATACGGCGGCGATACAGGGACAGACGGTCCATGACACTACGATGACACGGAGATTTCGCGCGTCAACTGTTCTGTCAATACGATGGGTCGCTCGCCATACGGATAAGCCGTCGGCCGAAGCCAGAAAACAGGATTTTTTCTACAGATTGAGGTTTCCCGACCGCTCGGGTGTCTAAGTATTGAATGAAGCAGGCTTCCCGCACAGCCGGCGCCTTCGGTCCACGGGTGCGCTGGACTGCTCTTAGCCAAGCCCCTCAAGCTGAGAGGTCCCACTGTTGAGTCGCCGGACCCCTCGCGAGAGAAGTTCGTCGCGGACCAACAATTCGCTCGATGCGGTCGAGCGAAGCGTTGGTAGCGGGGGCAGGATTTGTCGCCAATCTACGGGGCCGCGTGAAGTAGATGCAGGACGTAGCACTTTCGGCACGTCGCGAAGTTGCTCGGCCTGTGCCGCAATTTGGTTCGTCAACGCTGTGCGACGAGCTTATCCTTGCTTTGCAGCTTCTGTAGTGCGATCTGCATTGCTTGGCTCAGTGCCTTCATCTCTGCCATCTGCTGCTTTGGAACTTCTTCGGCGATCAACCCGTAGCGCAGAGCGCCCTGCGGGTCAGTCTTGAGATGATAAGTGACTGGGCGCAGTTGTTCCAACTTTGTGGTGTTCGATCCCATCGGGGCAATGCCCGTCTTGAACCGCTCCGAGGACGCTACCGCACCGAGCTGCCGGTTCGAATCGACTAACACGGTCAGGCCGCTGACCGAAGTATTGTTGTAGATGCCGGCGATGTAGGTGTGCGTTTGCAGGGGCGTAGGCACCTGCGTGCCAATGCGTATGATCCCACTCTCCCCGCCACACCGGTAGTGCTATTGCCTATGTCGATATTGTTGCTACCGGTCGTCAGGTTAATGCCGGCCTCCCACCCCAAGGCGATGTTGTAGTGACCACTCGTGTTGTGATGAGCGCGTCGGTACCGGAGGCCGTGTTGCCGCCGCCTCCGTTGTTCGCATACAGCGCCTGGTACCCGGAAGCGGTGTTTTGGGTCGGCCATCCGGATGCCGGCTGGCGGTCCGCGGTGATCTACTCGATCGTTGGCACGTGCAAGCTGCTAAACGTCAACCCAGAAGGCTACCTGACCTGGTACTGCCTAAACTCGCCGCGGCGACAATGAAGACCGCAACCGCACTCCTGCCGCACGACTACGCGGCACTAGCACTCCACTAAGCATTTCAGGCCTCTGGTTCCCGGACGGCATGTTTCGAGTTCGGACGTCTGCCCGCTCTTAGAGCAATTCGCCACCGCAAGCAGTCGATAGCCCCCGAAGAGCCGAAAAGCCCGTCTTGGGGTGGGGAAATGCTCGCCTCATTCATCCACATCTACGCGGTAGACTGTCGACAAGAAAGAGAGTGCCGGCGTTGGACGAACAGGCTCGACACCTGTGGATCGCATCTCACATCCTCCCCCATGAGGCGGAAGTTCGGGGGTGGCTCCGCCGCCATGTCCACACACTATCCCGCGCGGATGCTGACGACCTGATTCAGGAAGCCTACGCGCGGCTGTGGCTCGCGGACTTTTCCCGAATTACCCACGGCAGAAGCTACTTGTACACGATCGTCCGCAACCTCCTCTCGGAGCACGCCCGCCGCGCCCGCATCGTGCCCATGGAGCGTCTGGGGGAAATAGAGGCGTTGCGCATCCCTAGTGAGGAGCCGGGACCTGAGCGCCAGGTGACCGCCCGGCAGGAGCTAGAGCAACTGGAGCGGATCCTCGAGACCGTGCCCGGGCAGGGCCGCCGGGCCTTTCGCCTGCAGAAGTTTCAAGGGTTATCGCAACGCGAGATTGCACAGGAGATGGGCATTTCCGAGAAAACGGTGGAAAAGCATCTCGCCGACGCGCTCTTGCGAATCCTGGAGGCGTTGAGCGAGGAGAAAAACTCGAGGACGACCGACTCGGAGGCAAGCGAACATGATGCTCGACATTCCAGGGATTGACGCGGACGCCGCCCGCTGGGCGGTGCGCCTGTCGGCCGGCCCTATCGTGCCTGAGGAGCAGGCCGCCATGGACGCCTGGCTCGCAGCCGACGTGCGGCATCAGGGAGCTTTGGTGCGCGCTCGCGCCGCCTGGCTCGATCTCGATCGCCTCGCTGCACTCGTCCCCCACGAGCGTCCCGCGGAGCGCGAGATTGTCACCCCGCTCATCGAACCCCACTTGCCCTGGACGCGAAAGCGCCAATGGACCAGAAGGAGAATACTCGCCGCAGGACTTGCCGCCGCGGCACTCACCGGCACGGCGGGCGGGTGGCTCTGGCGCCGGCACGGGGAGGTCTACGAGAGCGCGATCGGCGAGGTGCTCCGCGTAACGCTCAGCGACGGCTCGAGTCTCCTCCTGAACACCGCCACGCGCGCCGTGGTGCACTTCGATGAGCACCAACGGATGGTGGAGCTGACGCGGGGTGAAGGTCTTTTTGAGGTGGCCAAAGATCCAGTGCGACCCTTCATCGTCCGGGTGGGGGGCGTCTTGGTG
>Ga0207059_1036_pt1 | contig 26471 bp, 24 predicted proteins | sample Alteio_BWMinCont_32_FD_153273 | JGI IMG/M metagenome (GOLD analysis project Ga0207059, IMG submission 153273) | Enriched cells from forest soil in Barre Woods Harvard Forest LTER site, Petersham, Massachusetts, United States -... | ecosystem: Environmental > Terrestrial > Soil > Temperate forest >...
ATTTCGGCAGGCTCACCCGTGAAAAAGGCATACACATTTTAATTAGTGCATTGGAAGGATTGAAGCAATATGACTGGCATTTAATGATGGATGCTTTTGATGCATTTGCATCCGGATATAACCAGGAAATTAACCAGATGCTTTCGAATGCGGGAATCATGGAACGCGTCGTGTTTATCAATCCGGATCATTTTGAAATTGCTGCATATATGAATGCTGCTGATATCGTTGTTGTGCCTTCTGTTTCTGTTCCTAATTGGAAAGAGCAATATGGAAGAGTGGCTGCAGAAGCAATGGCCTGCGGCAAAGAGGTAGTCGCCTCAAACAGTGGTTCACTACCGGAGTTGCTCGATGGTCATGGTGAATTATTTCCTGAAGGAGATGTAGCGGCATTGCGTAAATTACTCGGGCAACTGCTTAGTGACCCATCTCATATAAAAAATCAATCCGGGGAAAATATTGCGGAGTATGCAAAAGATGTTTTAAGTATTAACAGGCAGAAAACGGTGATGGAAGATGCATTTACGGCATATTTGCATCGACAAAAAAATTAATTTTTTTATAAAGGCATCGGACGGCTGTAGCAGCATGTTAAATTTCTGAATTCATTCACAGCCGTCCGATACCTTGCAACACAATTAAAAGCATTTTATAATAACCCAATGAAAATTTTATTGGTCGGGAGTAATTTCGGATATGCGATCGAAAGATATTATGTACGTTACCTTAAACAGCTAGGTGCAGAAATAAATCATTTCGAAGCGCCGGATATTGTTTTTAATTATCATTCCAGGAATATATTTAATAAAATCCTTTTTAAAACAAAGATCAATACAGGATATAAACCTGTTAACCAGAAATTAATTGATATTGCCTATCAATACAAGCCGGATGTGATATGGATATTTAAAGGGATGGAAATTTATCCTGAAACATTGATGAAGCTTAGGAACGATTTTAAATTGGCCAATTATAATCCGGATCATCCATTCGTGATAACCAGTAGTGGCAGCGGGAATAATAATGTAAGTAATAGTGTGGGTTTATATCATTTGCATTTTTGTTATCATACCGGATTACAGAAACAGATAGAAGAAAAATTTAATCTGCCCACAGTCTTTCTTCCTTTTGCTTATGATACATCAGACATGGTTTATACCGATCAAAATAATATTACTGAAATCCCCAGGATTTGCTTTCAGGGAAATCCGGATAAATACAGGGCGAACAAAATTAATATGCTTACGGAAGCGGGGATGGAAGTGGATGCATACGGCATCGGGTGGGGACGAACACAGTTGATCAATAACCCACGTGTCAGGTTATTTGATATTGTCCCCCGGCCACAATTTTGGAAACTGAACCAGGAATACCGTGTACAGTTGAATTTATTCAGGGAATATAATAATGGTTCACACAATATGCGCACTTTTGAAATCCCTGCTGTAGGCGGTATACAATTGTCGCCTTACAGTGATGAACAAACGCTTTTCTTTGATGACAATAAAGAAATTTTCTTTTTTAGAAGCGATCCGGAAATGATTGCACAGGCAAAAAAACTATTGGATATGAAAACAGGCGAGGCAAATAATGTGAGAGGCGCTGCAAGAAAACGTTCCATCGAATCGCCGTATACATTTGCAGACAGGGCGCGCACGGTGTACGATACTTTTAAAAAAATGCTATAGTGGTTGCCATATCGTGCAGTACTAAATTGTGGGCTTTTTCACTTGCAGAGCAGATGCAAAAAAATGGCAAGCTGGATGCATTGTTTACGAGTTATGCATATCAGAAAAATATTTTTTTAAGAAAACTGGTTAAGCGGATAGATAAAGAAGAAATCCCTGCTGATAAAATTCATACGAATACCGTCTTGGCATTCCCGATTAAATTGATGCCGTCCCGGGCACATGTTTGGAATAATTTGTTTGATCATTGGGTTGCCGGTCAAATCAATAAAAGCAGCAGCAAGATTTTTATTGGCTGGAGCGGGATGAGCCTGCATGCAATCCGCGCAGCGAAAAAAAATAAAATGATAACGATCGTTGAACGTGGGTCAACGCATATTGAATACCAGGACGAAATATTGCAGGAAGAATATCGCCGATTTGGGATTAAATTTTTTGTTCATCCGGCAGTTATTGAAAAAGAATTGCAGGAATATGAAGAGGCTGATTATATTTCAGTTCCTTCTCTCTTTGTAAAAAAAACTTTTCTTGAAAAAAAAATCCCCGAAGGAAAATTGATCATGAACCCATTTGGGGCAAGCTCTTTTTTTAAACCGGGTGAAAAAAAAGATGACCTGCAGGATAAAAAATTTAAAATTGTTTATCTCGGTACCTTATCCATCCGAAAAGGTTTGATCTACCTGTTTGAAGCATTGCATTTGCTTTCCATACCGGAAAATGAATTTGAAGTTTTGTTTATTGGCAGTGTTGAAAAACAACTGGAACCTTTTATAGAAAAGTTTAAGAAGGCTAACTGGAAATTTTATGGGCATATCAATCATTATGAATTGCCGCAATATCTATCGCAGGTTGACGTTGGTGTTCAGCCATCATTAGAAGAAGGGCTGAGTATGGTTATCCCGCAATTGCTGGCTTGTGCCGTGCCCATGATTGTTACGCCTAATACCGGCGGAGAAAATATAGTCACAGATGGATACAATGGGTTTATAATCCCGGTACGGTCGCCTCAGGCAATTGCAGAAAAAATTGAATTGCTTTATCATGATAAGCAGAAACTGCTGGCGATGAAACAAAATGCCACTGAAGTCATAAAAAAAAGTTTTACATGGGATGATTATGGAAACAGGTATAATGATTTTATCAATAAGCTCGTGGCGCAATAAAATAATTTTCACAGCTCGGCAATAGAATAATCATATTGAGTAAACTTAAAAATATTGTCATCGCTATATATAGCCCGCCAGAATACTATCCTCCCACATTAAATGCAATTGAATACCTGGCGGACATATACGATCATTTGTATATCATTCACAGAAATTATGATGAGGCATTTGATTGGGTTTACCCGCCTAATGTGAGCCTGATTTCTTCCGGGAAAAAAATTAATGTGAGAGATGCTGAGCGGGCAGGAGTAGCAAAGAAAATTATTTTTTTTCTTCAATATACAGCGAAGGTTTTCAAATTATTTAGGAAAGCCAAGCCCGATACAATTCTTATGTATGATTATATGCCGGTTTTAAGTATTCGCATGTTATCTTTTTTTGCAAAGAAACCGCGATTGTTATGGTATCATAATCATGATGTCGGTGATGAAGCGTATTTGCGAAAATGGAGCATATCCTGGCTTGCATGGAAATCTGAAAAATGGATATTCCCCAAGCTTGATTTTTTTTCATTGCCGTCACTGGAGCGGAAAGTTTTTTTTCCGATGGAAAAATTAAAAGGGAAATTTTTGTTTTTACCTAATTTTCCTTCATTGAAAGTATATAAACAGGTATTGGGCGATAAGAAAAAAGAGACTGGCGCTACCATAAAATTATTATACCAGGGAAGCATTGGCCCTTTGCATGGGTTAGAAGAAATCATACCCATATTAAATGAAAAGATAGCAGGTAAAGAATTAAGGCTAATCATAAAAGGATTCATCAGCGAAGATTATCTTGCCAGGCTCAGGCAAATAGCAATCGAACATACCGTATCGGATAAAATGGAATATAAACCACCAACTGGTTACCGCGAAGTGATTCAAAATGCTTTTTCCTGTCATATCGGGATAGGCATTCACAGAAAACAGGATATCATGAATCAGACGTTGGGGACTTCTTCCAACAAAATTTATGAATATGCTGCTTCAGGTATGCCTGTGCTGCTGTATGATAACAATCATTTTCGGGGGCACCTGGAAAAATTCGAATGGGCTTTTTTTACGGATTGCAGCAGGGCATCTGTATTGGATTGCCTTGAAAAAATAATTGCTAGGTATGATTATTTGTCGGCAAAGGCAAGGAAAGATTTTGAGGAGGGGTTGAATTTTGAATCTTATTTGAAGCCGATAATAGATGAGTTAATGACCGGATAAGTTTTTAATTTTGTGATGTTGTTGAATTAGGCAAGGATTGATTAAACCAGGTTCCAGCTAGTATGAAATATTATTTTGCAGGATTTTCACTTTTACTCTGTATTATTTTAATGGTTAGCACAACGCTTACCATTCTGGAATCAATTTCCATTTGTACCTGCGTTTATTTTTTCCTCGAATTTTTGTATGACTTAGGCCAACGAATCATAATCATGGACCTGGCTGTGATGATGGCTTTATTTACCTGCCTGTTTATGCCCGTTGTATTTTATCATGAATACACGAGAGAAAATCATTTGGCGAGATTATGGGTGAAATATATGCCCATACCTACCGATGAATACTTTTCGTTTGCATTGCCAGCCGTGCTGGCAATGATAGCAGGACTACGGGTTAAATTAAAGAAATTAAGGATTAATAAAAACCCGGTGGTATACCTTGATAATATAAAAAACTATTTAAAAAATAAACCGACCCTCGGACTTAAATTAATTGCTATCGGTATTACTTCAGGTTTATTAGATTTTCTTTCACCGGCAAGTTTAAAACAGGTATTTTATTTTATGGACCACCTTACATATGTGGGTGTGTTTTATGTTATTTATTCTCCAAATAAATATAAAAAATATATTGTCCCTGGCGTCATAGTTTTAATGATTGGGCAATCACTTATTACAGGGATGTTTGGCGAATTTATTTATATGCTGGCCTGCTCGCTGACATTAATCCTGCTAGGTCAGCAGATATCTTTTTTTAAAAAACTTTCATTTGCGGTGCTGGGTATTTTTCTGATATTGATCATCCAATCTGTAAAGGTTGATTATCGTATCCGTAACTGGAAAGAGGGCGCAGGAGCAGACCCGATATATTTTGCAACATTGGTGGGTGATAGGGTAAGTGATATCCCATCTCTTTTTGATCCTGATAAATTATTTCTTACTTCTGTGCGCATGAACCAGGGATGGCTGGTGGCACTGACTATGAAAAGAGTTCCTGATCGATTTCCTTTTGCTTATGGTGAAACGATCGGCGAATCTATTGCCGCTGCTATTGTTCCGCGATTTTTGTGGCCGGATAAACCTGAGTCAGGTGGGAAAGAGAACCTCAAAAGATTTTGGGGATATAACCTTGTTGGCTTTAGCATGAATATTGGGCCGCTCGGAGAAGCATATGGAAATTTTGATAAGATCGGCGGCGCAATTTATATGTTTTTTTACGGTCTTTTTTTTAACCTGATGTTGTCAGCCATACTCAGGCGTGCCGAAAAAATACCTACGCTCACGTTATGGTTGCCATTTCTTTTTTTGTATGCGATCAGCGTGGAAACCGATCTCCTCACTACCATGGGTTCGTTAGTCAAAGGCATTTTTTTTACATGGATTGTTTTCCGGATATTTCATATTGCATTCCGTACTGATTTGTGATGATCAAACTTCATTATTTTTATCGCCACCCACATGCAATTTATTTTAGCGTTGAAAAATTATTTAAGGCTGTCTCCAGCGAAATATCTTCAACCTATCCGGATGAATTTATATTGTCCGGGATTTTTCTGCCTTTTACCAGCAAATTGAAAACTCTGCTAAAGAATATAAAATTTGTCAGCAGGCATCAGGCAACCATCAACCATATAACTGGTGATACGCATTATGTAATTGCGGGCTGTAATAAAAAAAATATCAATATCGTTACCATACACGATTGCGTAGTATTGCGCAAATATTCGGTTATGGATCCACGTTATCGGTTTATCAAATGGCTGTGGTATGATATGCCGGTAAGGAAAGCGGATGCAGTGACTGTTATTTCAGAAAACACAAAAAAAGAACTATTGCATTTTACGCATTGTGATCCGGATAAAATAAAAGTGATCCGCAATTTTATTGACCCGGCTTTTCAGCCTTCCGCAGCTGTATTTAACGAAACACGCCCACGCATACTTTTTATCGGGAGCACGCCTAATAAAAATCTTGACAGGCTGATAGAATCTATGCAAGGCATACAAGCAGACCTCGATATCGTTGGCCATATTACCGATGAGCAGGGAAAAAAACTTACCCGGTACAACATACATTATGATCAATCCTCCGGATTAACGCGAGAGGAATTATTGGCAAAATATAAACAATGCGATTTGCTGGCATTCCCCTCTACGTATGAAGGTTTTGGATTGCCAATTATAGAAGCGCAGGCAATTGGGCGCCCGGTTTTAACAAGCGATTTGCCTCCCATGAATGAAGTAGCAGGTTTGGGAGCCTGTCTTGCCGACCCATTTGATATTGCTTCAATCCGTAATGGCCTGCTGCGTATTATAGAGGATGCTGCCTATCGGGAATCGCTTATCAGCAAAGGGTTTGAGAATGTTGAACGATTTAAGTTAAGCGAAGTGACGAAACAATATGTTTCCTTGTATCATGAGCTTTTGCAAAAAAAGAAATTGGGTTAATCATGTGTGGCATCGCAGGCATATTGCATTTTAATAATATACCGGTGGAAAGGTCGCTCATCCAAAAGATGACTGATACCATGGCTCATCGTGGCCCTGATGCCGATGGATTTTTTGTGGATGGCCCAATAGCACTTGGATTTCGGCGATTAGCCATAATCGATTTGTCGGAAGCAGCCAACCAACCATTTACGAGTAGTGATGGCCGTTATATCATGACTTTTAATGGAGAAATTTATAATTATGCCGATGTAAAACCTTTACTTACCGGTTATGCTTTTAGGACTTCCAGCGATACAGAAGTATTGCTTGCTGCGTACATAAGATGGGGCGCAGATTGTATTCAATATTTCAGAGGCATGTTCAGCTTTGCCATTTGGGACAAACAAGAGAAAGAAATCTTTATAGCGCGGGACAGGATGGGTGTAAAACCATTGTATTATTTTTTGGATGATGATCAATTGATATTTGCCTCGGAAGTCCGGGCTATTTTATCAACAGAAAAAATTAAGAAAAAAATAAATCATACAGCATTACTGGATTATTTCAGTTATCAATCCGTGACCTATCCTTTTTCAGTTATCGAAAACATCCAACAACTGGAAGCGGGCTCCTGGATGAAAATAAAAAATGGCAGGCTTATTAAAAAAGTATATTGGGACGTATCAGATACTGCTGCTACCGGTTTTGATTTTTCTGATCGTACAAAAGTGCAGCAACGGATCAGGGAGTTGTTATTGCAGTCGGTAAAACGGAGATTGGTGAGTGATGTGCCTGTTGGCGCTTTCTTATCCGGCGGCATTGATTCAAGTGTGGTCGTTGGTCTGATGGCCGAAGCTGATAAAGCAAGGCCAAACACGTTCAATATTTGTTTTGATGAAAAGGAGTTTGATGAATCACCCTATGCCGAAATCATTGCAAAAAAATTTAATACCAACCATACACGGATTTTACTACAGCCTTCATCGTTTCTGGATGAATTGCAAAACGCCTTAGATGCGATGGATAGCCCCAGTGCTGATGGCATAAATACTTATGTTGTTTCAAAAGCCATCCGTCAACAAGGAATGGCTGTCGCCTTATCCGGTGTTGGCGGTGATGAATTGTTTGCCGGTTATCCTTATTTCGAGCAATACCTGCAATTAAAGAATAAAGCATGGTTATGGAAATTGCCGGCTTCTGTGCGAAAACTTGCCGCAGTTGCAGGGGGTGATAAGAAAGATCGCGTGAGACAACTACTAAGCACGGATTCATCATCTATCGGAAACGTATACCCGATTTTTCGGCAAATCCTTACACCGGAAAAGCTTCGTTCACTTACATCTTTAGCAAATGGTTTGCCTTTTGTTACATCACTGCAACATGAATTGATCGGGAAAAAAGAAAACCTGGAAAGGCTTCCTTTATTAAGCCAGGTTTCAGCAGCGGAATGGCTGGGCTATACACAACATACCTTGCTAAAAGATACCGACCAAATGGGCATGGCTGTTTCGTTGGAAATACGCGAGCCTTTCTTCGACCAGGATTTGGTTGAATTTTTATTAGCCGTGCCCGATCAACTAAAAAAACCACATTATCCAAAAAGCCTGTTGGTTGAATCAGTAAAACCATTATTGCCCGATGAAATTGTATTCCGGAAAAAACAGGGTTTTCTTTTCCCATGGAATATTTGGATGAAAAATGAATTACGTTCTTTTTGTGATACACACATAAAAAATATTGCCAAGCGCCCTTTTATGCAGGAAAAGCCAATTATAAATTATTGGCACAATTTTTTAAAAGGGGATGCCAGCATCCGCTGGCCGGAAATATGGTTATTTGTTGTTTTGGAATATTGGATGGAAAAAAATTCGGTCGAGTGAAGAATCGATTGGGAATGGACAGTAGAAAATAAGCAATAAGCAATAAACAATAAGCAATACACAATGAGCAATATTTGATTAACAATTGTCGATTGCTTATTGCTCATTGCCAATTGCTCGTTGTTCCCCGGATGCTAAATGAAAAAAAAAATCCTCATACTCGTTGACTGGTACGAGCCCGGCTATAAAGCGGGGGGGCCTGTTCAATCTTGCCGGAATTTTGTGTTGGCGATGAAGGATATTTTTGATTTATTTATCATTACTTCTGATCGTGATCTGGGTGATGAACAACCATATACCGGCATTACTTGTGATAGCTGGATAACAAAAAATGAAAACGTGCAGGTTTATTATACCGATGAAAAAAAGTTATCAGGAAAAAAATTGCTGGCGCTGTACAATTTTATTGCCCCCAATTATATTTACCTGAACAGCATGTATTCTTATCATTTTACTATTTTGCCATTATGGCAAAAAATGGTTAAAAAGATAAACGCAAAAATAATCATAGCACCAAGAGGGATGTTGCAACAGGGAGCCATGCAATTTAAATCTTTCAAAAAAAAGTTTTTTATTCAATTGATGAATTTTACATCTGTTCCAAAGCAATTGATATTTCATGCAACGGATGAACAGGAAAAAAAAGATATTTATAATTATTTCCCCTCGGCAGGAGGCGTATCGGTCATTCCTAATTTTCCAAGATTGAAATTTCTACCTTGGGAATCGTTATCAAAACAGCCAGGCAATTTGCGTTGTGTTTTTATTTCAAGGTTGGCTCCTAAAAAAAATATTTTATTTCTGTTACAGGTATTTCAGCAGCTTCCTGCTACAACAAAATTGCATCTTACCATACGGGGAGAAATAGAGGATATTAATTATTGGAAAAAATGCGTCGCTGTTATCAATGCATTACCGAAAAATATTTCTGTGCAATGGGACGGGCCTGTTAATAATGATGATGTGACAACAGTATTGCAGCAGCATCATATTTTTGTATTGCCCACAAAGGGCGAAAATTTTGGTCACGCTATTTTTGAAGCATTGGCTGCTGGTAAACCTGTATTGATCAGTGACCAAACACCATGGCGGGATTTGCAAATAAAAAAAATCGGTTGGGATTTGCCATTGGATCAACCAACATTATTCCTGGAAGCCATTGAACAGGCAATTTGTTTTGGGCAAGACGAGTACGATACATGGAGCCATCATGCCTGGCAATACGCGCAGGACTATACGCATGGATTAAACCTTACAGAAGATTATTTAAAACTTTTTAGCTGACATGTATATTTTAGGAATTAATGCTTATCACGCTGATTCATCCGCAGCCATTTTTGAAAACGGGAAGATGATTGCTGCTATTGAAGAAGAACGTTTTAGGCGATTAAAACATTGGGCAGGATTTCCTTCACAGGCGATTAATTTTTGTTTGCAGGAAGCCGGTATCCGTTTGTCGGACATTGATCACATTGCAATCGGAAGAGATCCTTATGCTAAACTCACAAAAAAAATATTGTTTTTAATAAAGAATCCCGGTGGCGGCTGGAATGCCGTCGCTGATCGTTTGCGCAACGCAAAAAAAGTTTCGTCAATTGAAAGCGAGTTTGCTATCATTGATGATACGGTTACCGATAAAATATTAAAGCAAAAGATTCACCAGGTAGAACATCATCGCAGCCACCTGGCCTCGGCTTTTTTTGCATCGCCGTTTGAAGAAGCTGCATTATTATCGATTGATGGATCGGGCGATTTTACGACGACTATGACGGCGATAGGTAACCGAAATAAAATTGATGTTTTGGAATCGGTTGATTTCCCTCATAGTGTCGGTATTTTTTATACTGCATTAACCCAACTGCTGGGCTTTCCGCACTATGGTGATGAATATAAGGTAATGGGTCTTGCTCCTTATGGCGAGCCAAAATATGTCAGGGAATTAAAGGATGTGCTGTTATTTAAATCAAACGGGTTATTTAAATTAAATCTTAAATATTTCCGGTCGGCTAAAAGCGGTATTATTTCTTATGGCGAGGATCATATCCCCCAGGTAGCTACTTTGTTTTCTGAATATATGACCGATAAATTCGGCGCCGCCCGAAAAAAAGACGAACCTTTATCGCAGTATCATAAAGATCTTGCAGCTTCTGTTCAACGCATTACTGAAGAATTAATCTTTCATATCTTAAAAAATTTACAGGAAAAAACCGGGCTAAAGCAGGTATGCATTGCCGGTGGTGTGGCACAAAATTCTGTTGCCAATGGTAAGCTTACGAGGAATACCGGTTTTACAAAAGTTTATATCCCATCGGCAGGGCATGATGCCGGGATATCGATGGGCGCAGCTATGTACGTGTACAACCAGTTATTAAATCAGCCGAGAGCGGCTCCAATATGGTCCGCATATACCGGGAGTAAGTTTACGAATGAAGAAATTGAAAATTATTTGCGGTCGCGCAATATCAGCTACGAAAAATATAGTGATGAAGAATTGTATGATCGGATTGCCGAACGCCTTATCCATGCTGGCGTAGTAGGATGGTTCAATGGGCGATCGGAATTTGGGCCGCGTGCTTTGGGCGCTCGATCCATCCTTGCAGACCCACGCAGAGAGGATGCAAAAGATTTGTTGAACCTTAAAATCAAACGAAGAGAAAGTTTTCGGCCATTTGCTCCATCCATTCTCAAAGAATACGTCAATGAATATTTTGAAATAACAGATGATGTGCCTTTTATGGAAAAAGTTTTTCCTATCAGGCCTGAAAAATATAAAATAATACCAGCTGTCACGCATGCAGATGGGACAGGGCGCCTGCAGACTGTGGACAGAAATATAACGCCGCGGTATTATGATTTGATTGAAACATTTCGCCGAAAAACTGGCGTACCGATTTTATTAAATACATCTTTTAATGAAAACGAACCTATCGTAAATTCGCCTGCGGAAGCGTTGGAGTGTTTTTTGCGTACTAATATGGATATGCTGGTTTTGGAAAATTGTGTCGTGACGCGTTAATATCATGAAAGTATCTATTATTACTGTTACATATAATAGCGAAGCTACAATCAGAAATACGTTAAGCTGTATTGCGCAACAGGATTATCCTGATATCGAGCATATCATTATTGATGGGCTTTCGGATGACAGTACATTGAAAATCGTTCAAAATTTTCCTCATGTCGCTAAAGTAATTTCCGAAAAAGATGAAGGTATGTATGATGCCATGAATAAAGGGATTGCCACGGCGAGCGGTGAGATCATTGGTATTTTAAATTCTGATGATGTATATGCCAATAATGAAGTGATATCAACCGTTGTATCTGCTTTCAACAATGATAAAGCCGATGTATGTTATGCAGATTTGCAATATGTCAATCAGCAAAATCTCGACAAAGTTGTGCGGACATGGAAATCGGGGAATTTTTCCGGCAAATCTTTTTATTGGGGATGGATGCCACCACACCCAACTTTTTTTGTGCGAAAAGAAGTATATGAAAAATCAGGGCTCTTCAATACTAAGCTGAAATCGGCTGCTGATTACGAGATTATGCTTAGGATATTATTAAAATATAAAATGTCTGCTTCCTATATCCCGCAGGTTATTGTCAAAATGCGGGCGGGTGGAAAGAGCAACGCAAGTTTCAGCAACAGGATCAAGGCAAATAAAGAAGACAGGCTGGCCTGGAAACTAAATGGATTAAGACCTTATTTTTTTACTTTATATTTGAAACCACTCAGAAAAGTTTCTCAATTTTTAACAAGATAAATATGCCAAAAATTGCATTGATTACAGGAGTTACGGGGCAGGACGGCGCCTATTTAAGTGAATTGCTATTGAACAAAGGATATATTGTCCATGGTATTAAAAGAAGGGCTTCCCTGTTTAATACCGAACGCATTGATCATTTGTACCAGGACCCGCATGAAACGCATGTTCATTTCCGGTTGCATTATGGCGACCTTACGGATTCTACCAACCTTATTAGGATCATCCAGGAAATACAACCTGATGAAATATATAACCTGGCCGCCATGAGCCATGTACATGTGAGTTTTGAAACGCCTGAATATACGGCCAATGCAGATGGCATTGGTACATTGCGCATACTCGAAGCCGTTAGGTTATTGGGTTTGATAAAAAAAACCAGGGTATACCAGGCATCTACATCAGAATTGTACGGGTTGGTGCAGGCGGTGCCGCAGAATGAAAAGACTCCTTTCTATCCCCGTTCACCTTATGCTGTAGCAAAACTCTATGCATACTGGATTACTGTGAATTATCGGGAAGCGTATAAAATGTATGCGGCCAACGGGATTTTATTTAATCATGAATCCCCGCTTCGCGGAGAAACATTTGTAACAAGAAAAATAACCCGTGGCGTTGCAAAAATTGCTTTGGGGTTACAGGATAAAATTTTCCTCGGCAATATGGATGCGCGGCGCGATTGGGGCCATGCCAAAGATTATGTTGAAGCCATGTGGCGGATTTTACAGCAACCCGAACCGGACGATTATGTGATTGCGACAGGAGTAACTACTTCTGTACGGGATTTTGTAAAATTAGCATTCGAAGAAATTGGCGTTGAGCTTGAATTTAAAGGAAAAGAAGAAAAGGAAGTGGGGATAGTCATTGCCAGCCACAATCCTGAATTTCCTGTCGAAGTTGGAAAAAAAGTTGTTTCAGTGGACCCCAAATATTATAGGCCCACAGAGGTGGAATTATTAATTGGCGATGCTACCAAGGCACGCACCCAACTTGGATGGGAACCCAAATACAATTTGCCAATGCTGATACAGGAAATGGTACAAGCAGATGTTGAATTATTCCGTAAAGAAAAAATATTGAAAGAATCAGGGTTTGATATAAAGAATCAGTATGAATAAGAAGAGTAATGAGTAATAAGAAATGAGAAATAAGGAATGAGAAAGGGTGAGGAATGTAGAATTTAAAATAACGAATGTAAAATGTAAAAGAGAACTATAAGTTTTTTCTTTTCCCAACTTATTAACCCCTTTTACATTTTATATTTTACATTCTGCATTTTACATTCCTCCCCCTTTCTCATTCCTTATTCCTAATTCCTTATTTCTTATTCTGTATCTGTATTTAACACGCACAATGAACAAACAAGATAAAATATACATAGCCGGGCATCGTGGAATGGTTGGCTCTGCTATAACGAGAAAATTGAAACAGGAAGGGTTCAATAATTTTTTATTCAGGACATCCGCTGAACTTGATTTGCGCAATCAGGAAGACGTCGACTCATTTTTTGAGCGTGAAAAACCGGATTATGTTTTTCTAGCCGCAGCTAAAGTGGGTGGTATTATGGCTAACAATACTTATCGCGCAGAATTTATTTACGATAATATTATTATGCAAAGCAATATCATTCATGCATGCTGGAAAAATGCCGTAAAAAAAATGTTGTTCCTGGGCTCTTCCTGTATTTATCCAAAGCTGGCCCCACAGCCATTGAAGGAAGAATACTTATTAACTGGTCAATTGGAACCGACCAACGAGCCTTATGCGATTGCAAAAATTGCAGGTATTGAAATGTGTGATGCTTACCGCGCTCAATATGGTTGCAATTTTATTTCTGTCATGCCAACAAATTTGTATGGCCCGAATGATAATTATGATCTCGATAAATCCCATGTCCTGCCTGCGCTGCTCAGGAAATTTCATGAAGCAAAAAAGAAGAATGAGCCTGCGGTGATCATGTGGGGAACGGGCAAACCACGGCGTGAATTTATGCATGCAGACGATCTTGCCGATGCCTGTTTTTTCCTCATGAAATCATATAACGAACCGGGCTTTATAAATATTGGTGCAGGGAGCGATATTGAAATACGAGAATTGGCTGTGCTCATAAAAAATATAACCGGCTATACCGGGGAAATAAGAAATGATCTTTCAAAACCCGATGGGACGCCAAGAAAATTATTGGATACAGGCCGACTCGATAAAATGGGATGGAAACCATCCATAGGCCTTGAATCGGGTATCCGCAAAGTTTATGATGATTATTTAAAAAAAATCGGAGAATAGCCAGTAGATTTTTTAACAGCTAATTGTTATGTTATCGTTCTTCCGAAAAAAAACTGATCAAATTATAGACCTTTCCGGTTTGTATGCTGATATGCATTCCCATCTGATACCGGGCATTGATGACGGCGCAAGCGATATGGAAATGTCTTTGCAAATGATCCGGGGCATGTATGAGTTGGGATATAGAAAAATCATTACCACTCCGCATATCCAGTGGGAGATGTATAAAAATACTCCTGAAATTATTTTGGCAGGACAGGAAGCAGTAAAAAAAAGATTAGAGCAAACTGATATCGCCATCGAATTTGTTGCTGCAGCAGAATATTTCATGGACGATTATTTCGATCAATTATTAGCAGACCAGACACCTTTATTAACGATAAAAGATAAACTCATACTTGTTGAATTTTCTTTTATCCGGCCGCCTATGGATTTAAAAGATAAAATATTTAAGCTGCTGATACAGGGCTACCAACCAATCATTGCTCATCCCGAAAGATATTTGTACTATGGTGCTCATAAGCACTGGTATGATGACTTGAAGGAAATGGGCTGCTTATTCCAACTGAATATGCTTTCCCTATGTGGATATTATGGAAAGAAACAGGAAGAATTAGCTCATTATCTTATTCAAAAAAAATATGTCAGCCTTCTGGGGACAGATTTGCATAATTACCGGCATCTTCAAATCTTCAAAGCCTCCTCCTCTATTATGGATTCTGTTAATAAACTACTTAATGCCGGGGTATTATTGAATCCTGAATTATAACTCCCTTATCACAACAAATCCAAGTGTTATCCTCCTAAAAAGAATTTTGTAATGTTTAATATTATGTGTATTTTTCTTAAACAAAGATAACCGCTTATTTGTACTACCTAATATGAATGCCTTTACGATTAAAGACGTCGAAAACCTGTCGGGCATAAAAGCTCATACTATACGGATATGGGAACAACGATATACTTTTTTAAAACCCAGGCGCACAAATACCAATATCAGGTATTATAGTTGCGAGGAATTAAAGAATATCCTGAACATATCATTGCTTCATAAATATGGTTACCGGATTTCTCATATCAATAAAATGGATGGCCATGAGCTGAGAGAAAAAATCATTTCTTTATCCAATATACAAGCGCAGCAGGAAAGGATTGTCAATGAGCTTATCCAGCACATGATTGATCTCGATATCGATCAGTTTGAATGTGTATTTGATAATTATATCATGACCAGGGGCATTGATAAAACCATCACCCATATCATTTTTCCGTTCCTCGATCGTATCGGCATACTTTGGCTCACCAATCATATCAACCCCACCCAGGAGCATCTTGTTACCAATATCATAAGGCAAAAGATCATTGTGGGCATAGAAGGAGTGGTTACTCATTTCAATGTCAACAAAACCATTTTGCTTTTTTTACCAGAAGGTGAGCATCACGAACTGGGCCTGTTGTATATGTATTACCTGCTCAAAAACCGTGGGATTAAAGTACTGTATATCGGCGCCAATATACCAATTGCCGATATAGAATTTATTTGCCGCATAAAGAAGCCCGATGCCATGTACACACATCTTACCTGTATAGCCGGGAACTTTAATTTCGAAAAATTCCTCAAACAGATCCATCAGCGGGTGCCGGGCGTTCCACTCACCATTTCAGGCAAGCTTGCTCAAACTCACGCCAGGAAAATCCCCCCAACTGTTAATTTTAAAAAATCATTGGCTGAAGTCATGGAATATGTAGCCACTTTATAAACCAATCCCGTTTTCCCGTCGTACTTATTATAGGATTTGTTCATGGAGCACTAATATTTTTTGTTAAAAGACTGCACAATTTTTTTTCAAATGACGCGGATTGTTTAAATTTATGCTGTAAATAATTAAACACTATGTTATGTCGAGCTTGGAATTCAATCAACTTTTGGTCAGTAATGCGGAATTCTTAAAACCCTTTGCAATTACGTTAACGAGGGATACAGAGGCTGCAAAAGATCTTTTCCAGGAAACTTTATACAGGGCTTTAGCCAATAAGGATAAATACAATGTAGGCACCAATATCAAAGCATGGTTGTATACCATCATGCGCAATATTTTTATTAATAATTATCGGCGCAAATCCAAACAAAAAACCATTTTTGATAATTCGCCTAATGATTTTCTTTTAAACAACAGCCAGGTTGCTGTTGCTGGCACTGCAGAAAGTAATTTGAGGATAAAAGATATACAGGTTGCTGTTCACAACCTGCCTGAATTATTCCGCAATCCTTTTTTATTATATTTTGAAGGGTTTAAATACCATGAAATCGCAGAAATGCTGCGGGAGCCTTTGGGCACAATCAAAAGCCGTATCCACTTTGCCCGCAAATTATTAAAAGCGCAGATTCAGCCTTTTTAATGGATAAAACTTTTAGTTAAAAAAGTTGTTTTTATCGGGAGCGGTTTTGCAGGATTATCTGCTGCAAAGATTTACCATTAAAAACAAGATTTAGTATGTACGTTGCATACAAATATTATACATCTTTATTAAAAAACTGATTTAATAATTATGTTTGAACAGGATGTAATATTAGTAGATGAACAGGACAAGCCTGTTGGCTCGATGAAAAAAATGGAAGCTCATCAAAAAGGGCTTTTGCATAGGGCATTCAGCGTTTTCATTTTTAATTCGGATGGCGAGATGTTATTGCAACAAAGAGCAAAGAATAAATATCATAGTGGAGGATTGTGGACAAACGCCTGTTGCAGCCACCCTAATCCCGGAGAAGATATACAAACAGCGGCATCCCGAAGATTAAAAGAAGAAATGGGGTTTACTACAGAGCTCAAAAAAATATTTGATTTTATCTACAGGTCTTCTTTTGAAAATGGTTTAACAGAATTTGAATTTGACCATGTATTCATTGGCGTATATAACGATCCATTTGATCCCAATAAGAATGAAGTAAGCGATTACGCTTTCAAAAACCTGGATGAAATCCGGTCATTATTGAAACAGCAACCGGAACTTTTTACTGCCTGGTTTCATATCGCATTCCCCATGTTAGAAAAATGGGTCAATGAAAATGCCTGGTTAAAAACAGGTGCAGCAAATAGTTGACCCGACAGAACTAGAGAGATTAGAATTTTAAAAATGAATTTGCTAGTATATAGGAATAAGGTTAGTGATATCCTGATTTCTAACTGTTATGCAATAATCCCCATCAGCAGGAATACAGTTCCAATAATAGTCAGGATAAGGCTTCCATACCATAATGGCCTTCTCCTCGTGAGTATAGAAATAGCGGATATAGCGATGGCAATTTGAAATATCGTAACAGCTTTTGACAAAGTAACATGAGTAGTCAAATGCATTTCAGATTTTTTTTCGCTTTCTTCTGCTTTTGTTTTGATTTCTTCCTTTTCTTTTTCGTAACGCTCGAGTTCTTGTTTGGTTTCACCTGTTGCCGAACTGCCGGGGATAGCCTGCATTATTTTACCAGTCGATGCTGCGATCTCCGATTTAATACTTTTTGCCTGGTAGTAATTCCATTGATCAGAAGATTTTATTTGTTCGATCAATGCTTCATTGGCCTGATGGCCGCTGAGCAATCCGGCAATTGCAGCAAGCACGGCCATAAATGCGGTGGATAATGCGACATATAATGTCCATCTTTCTTTTTCCTCGCGTTTTTTTTCTTCTGCACTTTCATTGATTTTTTCCTGCAAGCTTTCTAATGGTACTTCTGCTTCTTCCATATTAATTAATTATTTGAGGAGTAATTTACAAAAAAACCAGAGGCTGTCCTAAATCCTCGGGTTAAATCCTCAACCTCAATCCTGGCTCGAAGGATTAAGGTTGAGGACTAAATTTTTTCAATAACTTTAAGATCTTCTCTCATAAGAATTAAAATCCGGATAATATTATGCATCAGCGAAAGATTTCATTCAGCCAGATTGTTCTCGGTTCAATTTTAATTTTTGGTTTTATGCAGGCAAATGCGCAGGATCGCTTATCGGGCAGGACGTTCAGCACCCGCTCTGCAGTCATGGCGCAACACGGCATGGCCTGCACAAGCCAGCCATTAGCTACGCAGGCAGCCATTGATGTTTTGAAAAAAGGAGGAACTGCTGTTGATGCAGCGATAGCTGCCAATTCAGTGCTTGGCGTAACAGAACCGGAAATGAATGGTATTGGTGGCGATCTGTTTGCTATTGTTTACGATGCAAAAACTAATAAATTATATGGGCTTAATGCTTCGGGGCGCTCGCCATATAGCCTGACACTTGATGAATTTAAAAAAAGAGGTCTTTCAGCAATTCCTAATGAAGGGCCTTTAGCAGTTTCGGTCCCCGGATGTGTCGATGGCTGGTTTGAGTTGCATAATAAATTTGGCAGAATCCCGATGCAGCAATTATTGCAATATGCAATACATTATGCGCGCGATGGATTTCCTATTGCTGATGAAGCGGCGTATGAATGGAAAGCCGATCAAAAAAAATTATTGATATATCCGAATACTGCAACAGTTTATTTGCCTGGCGGCAAACCTTTATCGCGGGGAGAAATATTTAAAAACCCGCAGCTTGCCAACACGCTTGAAAAAATTGCAAACAACGGCCGCGATATTTTTTACAAGGGCGAAATTGCAAAATCGATTGATGCCTATATGAAAAAAAATGGCGGCTATTTATCGTATAAAGATTTGGCTGATCATGTATCCACTTGGGTGGATCTGGTTTCCACAACATACAGAGGATATCGTGTTTGGGAATTGCCACCTAATGGCCAGGGCATTGCGGTATTGCAAATGCTAAATATCCTTGAAGGTTTTGACTTCAGCAACATAAAATTCGGCAGCCCCGAACATATCCATTTATTTGTTGAAGCAAAAAAGCTGGCTTATGAAGATCGTGCGAAATATTATGCGGATATGGATTTTGCAAAAGTGCCCGTTGAACAATTGATATCAAAAAAATATGCTGATCAGCGACGTAAGTTGATCGAGATGGATAAAGCATCTGCCAGTTTTACGGCTGGCGATGCAGCTCTTAGTGGAGGCGAAACAGTTTATCTTACTGTTGCTGATGACCAGGGCAATATGGTATCATTGATCCAAAGTAATTTTTCTGCATTCGGGTCAGGCCTTACACCTGATGGATTGGGGTTTGTGCTTCAGAACCGTGGCGCTCTTTTTAATTTGCAGGAAGGACAGAATAATACTTATATGCCGCACAAAAGGCCATTCCATACAATCATTCCTGCATTCGTAACCAAAGATGACAAACCTTATATGAGTTTTGGTGTGATGGGTGGGAGTTTTCAACCCTTGGGGCAGGTTGAAATATTAATGAATATGATTGATTTCGGCATGAACGAACAAGAGGCCGGAGATGCGCCGCGAATCGATCATCAGGGATCTTCGAGTCCGACCGGTGTAAATAAAAATGGCGTGGGTACGATACTGTTAGAGTCGGGCTTTTCTTTTGAAACGATACGAGCGCTTATGCAAATGGGTCATAGTATAGGATATGAAGTGCCTGGCTCATATGGAGGTTATCAATGTATACACTACGATGCGGCGAGCAAAGTTTATTTTGGCGCATCTGATCCCAGGAAGGATGGGATGGCTGCAGGATATTAATTTTTTGCAACCTCTTCTTCAGTCAGCGTGACTTTCTTTCTATCAGCTTTTCCTCTGTTGGCCCTTGCCATTCGCGAATAGACTGAAAGCTTATCGTCGAACAGGAATCGAAATAATAAAACAGTATAAGAAGTGTGATGCCCTAATGTATCGTAATAGTTATTGGCAATTTTTTTTACTTTGGGCAATTTATTCCAGGGAACGGAAGGGAAATCATGATGCTCATTGTGATAGCCCACATTCAGATTTACTGTATTCAACATACCATAATAACTTTTTGTTTCCTGGTCTCCATGTGTTAAGAAATGTTCCTGTACCCATCGGGCACCCAATGGATGCAGTCCTACAGAAAAGAAAAAGCTTGCAGTTAAAAAGACTGTTGCCTTCGCGCCGAAGAAATAAATAAAAAAGCCCATGAAAGTAAATTGAACAATCATATTGATGATTGTCCATTTATCCATTAGTGAAATTTCTTTTAATCTCACCGGCCTCAGCATTTGAAAAATCGGGTAAAACAATAACCAAACTGCTTTCCCCAAGGTTGAATTATTAATTAACGCCGCTTCCCAACGGTAAGGCATATCCGCATCAAGCTCTTCAACACCTTGATAGGAATGATGCTTAAGATGATATTTTTGAAAAGAAACAGCACTGGGGAATACAAGAGGCAGGTTTGCTATGATGGCCGCAATTGTATTAAGCTGCCTTTTTTTGAATAATAAGTTATGCGCACATTCATGGATACAAACAAATAATGTATGGCAGGCAAAAGCACCTGCAAAATAAGCTACTGCAACTATCAGCCACCAGGATTGATCACGAAGGAACCATGAAATCACTAATTGAAATGCAACACAAAATAGGATTACAAAAAATGTATAAGGGTTTTTGCCTATCAGTTTTCTTATTTCCGGGTGTTGCCCGATGAGTTCTTTCGTGCGCATTTTATGCGGCTCACTTTCTGTGCTCCACCTAAAACTATTGGGCTTATCCATAATTCTGTAAGAGTAATATTGCGGAAGATAGGAAAAATGTTTGGTTAAAAAGCCATATTCATGGCCTGTTGGCGCTTTAATGACCCTTATCAATACCCTCAAAAACTAAAATTGGCTTTTATTAATTACAGTTTTTACAACATAATTAGCTGTTTTTTTCGTTTTTATGAGGAAATCATTTTTAACTCAAATCCAATTATTCATGAAAAAAATCCTTACAATTATTATTGCAGGATGCATGTTAGTTTGCGCCCTGCCCGCTATGGCACAAAGGCCTGGTAAAATGTTCAGCGCAGGGTTTGGCATTGAAGGCGGCGCGCCACTCAATGATGCCAAAGACGCTTATAATTTTACTTTTGGAGTAACAGCTCGGGTTGCAGTTCATGCCGGCCCAGGTTTCGCTACGTTCACTACCGGTGGAATTATGTTTGTAGCAAAAAATATCGATCAGTCAACTCTTAAGGCAACTGTTCAAATCCCATTCAAAGTAGGGTATAAATATATTATTATGGATCATTTTTTTGTAATGGGCGAATTAGGTTATTCGGCCTTGCAGACTTACTATGATAATGGGAATGGCGATGGAAACCTTGCGCATACATCGACCGGTGGTTTTACGTATGCACCATCCGTAGGCGTGCAATTTCGCGCGATGGAACTGGCCCTGCGATATGAAACCGTTCATGCAAATAGTGCGAACCTTTCCTATTTAGCACTGCGCCTTGGGTTTAATTTTTAAAAGGTTGAATTATATTTAAATCGAAAGGATTTATTTGTCATGTGTCCTACAGCTCTTATCTGAGCTGTAGGACACATGACAAATTAAGCAGCCTGTTTTATTAATTGTACTTCTGCATTAACTTTTACATCTTCACTTAAAACTACGCCGCCTGTTTCCAATGCTGCATTCCAAGTGAGCCCCCAATCTTTACGATTAATTTTTCCGGAAAGAGAGAAGCCGGCTTTTTCATTTCCCCAAAGGTCTTTGCTCACGCCATTAAATTCTACTTCAAAACTTGCGGGTTTGGTAACATCTTTAATGGTAAGGTCACCGTCGATTTTCCCTGTTGAAGGATCATAATTTTTTGCATTAAATTTCATAGCAGGGAATTTTTCCGTATCAAAAAAATCTGCTGCTTTCAAATGCCCATCTCTCTGTTCATTGCCTGTATCGATAGACGTTACATCCGCGGTAAATGAAACCTTTGCATTCTTAAAATTTTCATCAGCTGCATCAACAGTAGCATTGATGACATTAAAACTCCCGGTTACATTAGATATCATCAGGTGTTTTACTTTAAACTGAAGTTCACTGTGGTTAGGGTCGAGGACCCATTTTGTAGTTGACATGTTTGTTTGTTTTAAATTTTTATTTAATGATTTTTTTTACTGTGTTTATTTTATCCTGATTGAAATTTTAATTTTGTTCGCCTTAGTTTTTCATGATGGATGATTCGATCCCATCATTGCCTGCAATAAAAGCATCCAACATTTCTTCATCAATAACCGGCGCCGCAAAACCTGGGTCATCGGCCAGGTTGAATACATCGATGAACTTTGAATACGGCAATAACTCTTTCATATCCGGAACCGGATCAATGCCGTCATTGAAAAATTTTACCAGGCTGATAACAATTTTACCAGTCGCGACTGGTTTTATTTTTTCAACAATTTCCTTAGTACTTATATTGGGCTCGGCGAGGATAATAACATCAGCTTCCCAACATGCTTCTGTTGAACAATAGATTTTTTCAATCTCCAGGTTTGAATCCCGCTTTTTAATTTGCTCCGCTATAATATCGAGTTGATCTGTTTGGCGCGACATTAATAATAAACGGTAATTATTTTTTGCAAGCATTTTTGCAATGGCTGCGCCTATCCTGCTTGTCGCCCCGATAATCGCTATTGTTTTCTTTGTTGCCATTTTTATTTTTATAGCACAAAGCTACAATGGTAACAAGCCTCCTTCCATTGAGCTGTGATAAGAAATGGCGTTGATATAGATCAATGAAGTCTTACTTGTTTTCCGCGATTTGTTTGCGGATGCGGCTAAGTGTTTCGGGTGTAATGCCCAGGTAAGAAGCTATCATGTGTTGAGGGACACGTTGAACGATTTGAGGATATCTGCTGCTAAAGTCCAGGTATTTTTCTTCTGCGGTCTTTGTCATCATATTATTTATCCGTCGATGCGTTGCGATATAATTATTCTCTAATATTATTCGTTGAAATTTTTCAAATGCAGGTATATGTTGAAGGATCTTTTCCTGTCCGTTGCGATCAAGCAATAGTAATTCAGAGTCTTCGAGAGCTTCAATATTATAGGTGGATGGCTCGCCCGACAGATAACTATACATATCACCAATCCACCATTCTTCGATAGCGAACAATACAATATGTTCCCTGCCCGTTTCATCGATTGTATAAGCCCTAAGGCAACCTTTGTTTACAAAAGCCATGTACTTACTTACTTCCCCCTCTTGCAAAAGATACTGGCGCTTGCGGAGTTTTTTAGGGACGAAGACAGTTTTTAGAAATTCCAGTTCATTGGGCGTCAATGAAGCTTTTTTGACAATATGTTGGAATAAAAGGTCGAACATAAAAATCAAAGATAGATTTTACCAACGGTATGTAATACCCGATTATTAAATGAAAAAGCCATTGTATATATTTGATGGCCATTAATTATGCTATTTTGAAATATCGTTTATGAAACGATTGACAGCGATAAATTGTTTTTTATCTTTTTTATTTCTTACAATAATTTTCATACTGGCATCATCTACGCTGAAGGCTCAGGTTTTTTATGCAAACACCTATAATTCTATAAACGAAATTTTTGTTGGCCCTTCGGGTTGTATGCAAAAGGCGAGCAAATTTTCATGCCCGGAAGCAAATAACGATATTTTTTCTATCGCCTATTTTCATGATACGATGTATGTCGGCACAGAATCAAAATTATTTTATACCACCGGCAATAAACCGGGCAATTGTGTATTTTTATCGGATTGGCTGTCCGCGACTTCATTGGTGGCTGCGCCGGATGGCTCTCTGTATGCAGCCATTGGCGATCGCATTATTAATTATGACCCGCATAGCAAACAAATGATTTTAAGCGATCCCATGCCTTTTAATTCTACCGGCGATCTTGTTTTCTATAAAAACAAATTATATATGGCCGCCGATAGTGGTTTTATCATTGAAGTTAATCTTGATTCACCCGCGCTTAGCAAGAAAGTTATGCAGCTTTCCGAAACTGAAATTTTCGGCCTAGCGATCAGCCCGGGAAGATGTGGTAACGACCAGGTATATGCGCTTTCTATACCTTTTGACTCCACATCAATAATCCTGTTGGATATAGACCATCAAAAAGAATTGGGTACCTTGTGCATCCTGGATAATATATATTTGGATGCGGCCAGCCCGGCAATGGATGAAGAACCGCCACCTGTAACTATCGATTCCATCGGCATGAGCCCGGTTTGCGAATTGAATACATTTAAATCGACCGTAAATATTTTCGCATATGGCGCAACTGGCTCTACGGTTAATTATTCACTTGATAACGGGATGCAAAATATCACGGGCACATTTGCGGGCCTCGATGTGGGCACGTATAAATTACATATAAGCACCAGCAGCACCTGTTTCATAGACACTTCGTTTATTGTAGAAAAACAGTATTGCGATAAAATGATGATTGTGCCCAATGCATTCACTCCTAACCATGATGGCAGGAATGATTTATTACGGCCATTGGGACTCATCCCTCCCGGCGGAAGATCTTTTATGATCTTTAACCGATACGGTCAGAAAGTATTTGAAACGACTGATTTTAGCAAAGGTTGGGACGGTACTATTAATGGCATTGAACAGTCAACCGGAACTTATGTGTGGTTATTAAGATATACTAATAATGAGGGAAAACTAATTACGCAAAAAGGGACTACCGTATTAATCAGATAAAATTATTTACGGAGCGATCTCATAATTCATTTCTTTCTATCTATTATTTTTTTGATTGCAAAAAAATTTAGCTGCTTCTCGATATTGTCCAAACCGAAACATAACATCAACCATATAGTTGGTAAAAACACTAATCGGATACGGTTAATTTCCCTCGGGAATGTTGTAAATATTATAATGAAAACTATTTTTCGAAAGAGAAAGTTTTTGATAAGTCTTAAGAAACCTGGTCTCAAAAGGGTTGCAGAAATCATAACTTATTTTAATTGATTGATTTAGGGAAAGTCGGCTTTTTTTGGCATTATAGTTGTCCATATATAGTGTTCCCGAAAATAATTCGGGTAATTTTAAAATCCAACGTCCAATGAAAAAGCCATCTTCAATCAACGTCAGCGAAACGGTGATTATTACAAGCATTGGATATTCGTTGATAGCATATGTTGATAAATCAAATGTTGATGTAATTGAAAAATCATTAATCAAGCCGAAGCTAAACAAATATTAAAATCAATACGTGAATCGAAAGTTTCACGTAGGTTTGAAAATAATCCCTTTAAAATGATTTCTATTATCACTGCAGCGCGCAATGCTTTTTATATTGCAGCATTAACAGCAATTGTTTTTTCGTTTGGCTCCTGTGCCAGTACCCGGCCATATGTTTATATGCAGGGATCATTTGATACAGCAAAACTCAGCCAACTGAACCCCGTAGAACCAATTATCCGGAAAGGTGATTTGTTAAGTATTATTGTTTTTAGTGATAATCCCGATGCAACTAAAATATACAATCAATCACTCATTACTACAGCATCATCTTCGTATACTGCTGCGGGTAGTTCGGGTCTTGGGAGCACACCTGCTGCGCCAGGTTACCAGGTAGATAACAATGGAAACATTGTATTTCAGGGCTTGGGCCTGTTGCATATTGAAGGGCTGACCAAAGCGCAATTGAAAGATACGCTGGATGCACGACTAAAAGACTATTTACACAATCCCTATTATAATATCCGCTTCCTGAATTACAAATTTACCATGCTAGGAGAAATCAACCATCCTGGTATAATCAGTATACCGGGTGAACGCATTAATCTTTTAGAGGCATTTTCCCTGGCTGGTGATATGACATTTTATGGGCGTCGTGATAATATTTTAGTTATCCGCGAAAGTAATGGCAAACGCGAATTTGCGAGATTGGATATCACAAAGCCTGAAATTATGGCCTCGCCATATTTTTATCTGCAACAAAATGATGTGGTAATCGTTGAACCAAATAAGAAGAGAATTGCTGCAAGCGATCAGGTTACCGTACGGAATGTAACATTAGCGGCAACGATCGTTTCTACAATCGCAATTATATACAGTATATTTAGACGCTAACTTTGATATTTTATTTATGGCTGAATCAACAAATGGATTGGGTATAATTGGGTCTTCCAATAACGAAATGTCCTGGAAGCTGGGGCCGAGGGAATTCGT
>Ga0207059_1037_pt1 | contig 25998 bp, 27 predicted proteins | sample Alteio_BWMinCont_32_FD_153273 | JGI IMG/M metagenome (GOLD analysis project Ga0207059, IMG submission 153273) | Enriched cells from forest soil in Barre Woods Harvard Forest LTER site, Petersham, Massachusetts, United States -... | ecosystem: Environmental > Terrestrial > Soil > Temperate forest >...
TTCGGTGGCTATTCGGCGTTGACATGGCTCTATGGCCGGTTAACGGAGACTCAGCTTAAGTTTTTTCGGCTCGGTCATGCCCACGCTGGGGTGCTGCTCGTTCTATCACTGGTCTACTATAACTATTTGGCGATGACCACGCTATCTCGGACGGCCAAGCTCGCCGCTTGTGGTGTGCTGGCTGGCGGCATCATCTTGCAATCAGGTGGCTTCTTTTGGCACGCTTTTCTCGATGGCGAGAAGAAGCGCGTCGGCATTTACATAACCTCGGTTGGTGCATTACTCTTAGCGGTTGCGATAGTTTGGCTGGCGGTTGCTCTTGCTATTCGCTGGTAGGAGTTCGCCGCGGAAAATGGAACTTTTCTAGAGACACCTAAGCAGGAGGGTGACTTTATAACTACAATGGCCTATCAATATAGTCTTGGCAGAGACGTTCAAAGATGGCATTGGTCCAGCCGAAGCCAGTTTGTGATGGGTACACACCTTTGACTGGTGGTTTTTCGGGCGAAGCGACATTATATTTTTCCAGAAAGACGTTGTGTTCATTAAACCAATGGAGGTTGGTCTTGAGCCACTTCATGGCAATGCGGCGGGCGTCTTGGTGGTAGCCATAGCGTTCCAGTGCCTTGATGACAATGAAATGCAGTGGCGCCCAGCCGTTGGGGTAGGCCCACTGCGTTGGAACCGATCCAGGCACAAACTTACCAACCGGTAGCGGTGCGTCTGTTGTTGCCAAGCCACCCTTGTTTTCGAACCGGCGCAAGCCACGGACGATTGATTCGGCTTGGTCTTTGTCGACCATGCCAGCCCACATTGGGTAAAAGGTTGCGAGCGAACTGATGATGCCACGCTTACCTTTTTCGTAATTGTAATCGTAGTAGAGACCGCGCAAACGGTCCCACATCAAGCCGTCCATGGATTTTTTTCGAGCCTGGGCAGCCTGATCCCATTTGGCAGCTTCGCGGACATCGTTGGCAATGCGAGCCGCACGGGCAAAGTCGGTTTCGTACTTGTACAACAGCGCGTTTAAGTCTACCGGCAGGAAGTTTAGAGCCCGACGGCCAAAGCGTGACGTCATATCCCACCCACTTTCGGCTTCAGCCAAATCGTGCAGATAATTGATGTCATAGTAACGACTCAGACCTTTGTACACCAGGCGTTCGTTAGGTTTTTTGTGGCCCATCCAGACGGTGGCGTATTCTTTTTTGGCAACTTCTATGGCTTCTTGCAACCACTTTTCGCCCGGGTCATAAGCCTGGTAGACGTCAAAGATAAAGGTAGTGAGAAACGGCGGCTGTGACCTGCCTGTCAGATAGGTCCGTGAAGCATTGGGAATCACGTTGAAGCGTTTAAACAGACTTATTAAGTCTTCCAGAATGCCCTCTATGAGCTCCTTGTGCTCATCGTCCAACAAGCCCTGAGCCATAAAATAGCTGTCCCAATAATACATCTCGTTATAGTCAAAACCAGTGACTTCGGCGTACGACGGCACCAGATACGGTTTTGGTAAACCAAGCAGACTTTCGTCGTCTTTGGGGTGAAAGCGCTCTAGATTTTTCCAGTACGCCTTGATGTAGTCGCGTGCAGGCTGGACGTCCTCGGGCTTTAGATCTTTGTCCATCCGGAAGGACAGTTTCGTCACAAGGCTTTTCAAACTCATGCTGTTAGCCTAGCCTTTCTTATGCGCCGCGGTCAAGCAGGTGGAAGGTTGTATTTTGTAAAACTGAGCGCTACAGTGGAAGCATAAGCAATTTTGACATACACACAAGGAGCATTTAGTGACAGTTCATACGAAAAGAGACGAAAGCGGCTTTGCAGCTATCGAAGGTGTGCTGATCGTCGTAATTATCGGCATCATCGGGTTTGCCGGTTGGTTTGTTGTGCATGCCAAACACAACGCAACAACAGCACTGAATAATGCTGCTGCATCAGCCCAAACGACTACTACCGGCAGCAAACAAGCGAATACTACGGCAGCCAAGACGGTAACACCTGTCGCTACGACACCAGCAGCAAACACCGACAATGGCAGCCTAAACACCGACCTAAATAGCATCAATGGCAGCCAAACTCAGGAATCACAGGACATGAGCAGCACGAATACCGGCTTGAATGATCAACAAAGTAAAATCACCGTTCCAACAAACTAGCAAGCCCTGGTTCAGTGGCTTTTAAGTAAGCATCGTTATAGTAAACAAACTTCTCACATAAGGACAATCAATGAAATACTTCGTATCACCAAAAAGCCTCGTAGTTGTCTCGGCCAGCATACTAAGCTTTGGGACACTTGCCGTGAGTGGCGTAGCCAATGCCGCCGCTACTAATACAAACGCAACAACTACAACGCACACCACTGCCAGCACCCAGAATACCGCTGCCGATCAGCAGAAATTAAGCACCATCATTAGCAAAGGCGATCAAGAAATTAGCCGCCGCCTAACCACACTCGCAACGGTCACCAGCAAAATTAGTGCCGCTACAAAACTAAGTGCCAGCGACAAGAGCTATCTGTCGGAAGAAGTAAGTACCGAGACCAGCGGCCTAACCGCACTCAAAACAAAGCTTGACGCCGAAACAACGCTGGCCGGTGCCAGGACCGATGCTCAAAGTATTGTTACCGATTACCGCGTCTATGCGCTCATCGTACCAAAAATCCAACTCATAAAGACCGCCGACGACCAGCAAGTGAGCGAAAGTAAGCTGAGCGCTCTAGTCATCAAACTCCAATCACGCCTTACCGCTGCAAAAGCCAACGGCAAAGATATTACCGCCTTGCAGGCAAAGCTCGATGACATGAACACTCAAACCAGTAATGCCCAAGCCATTTCAAGTGCTATCGAGTCAAAAGTTTTGACGCTCCAGCCTACCGATTATGATAGCGACCATAGCCTCCTCAGTGGTGATGCGGCACAGTTGAAAACCGCCCACAGCGACAACACCACAGCCTACAACGACGCAAAAAGCATCGTCGCCGGCATCAAGAATTTCTAGCAGTTCATAGTATACTGTTCGGTACGTGAACCGTTTTTTTGCTTCTCATTCGCCGCTCCGTATATTCGGTTTCTCTGGAATTTTGAGCCTCTTTGTTGTAGGCAGCGTTTTGTTTGCACTAGGGATTGATGCTGCGATCATTACTCTCATCTTGATTGCCATCGAAATTGCTTTTAGTTTTGACAACGCCATTATCAATGCAAAAACGCTTGGTAAGTTGTCGCAAACTTGGCAAAAGGTCTTTTTGACCGTCGGCATGGTGATTGCGGTGGTTGGCATGCGCGTGGTATTTCCCATCTTAATTGTGTCGTTATCGGCACATTTGTCATGGAGCCAGGTCGTGAATTTGGCGCTGCATCATCCGCACAGCTACGCCGAAAAACTAGATCTGGCGCACCCAACGATTGCGGCCTTTGGTGGTGCATTTTTGTTGATGTTAGCGCTAGAGTTTTTTGTTGACGACACCCGTACAGTGGTTTGGCTCCGTTACATCGAACGGCCGTTGCAGCGGATTGCTAAAATCTGGGTACCGGCTGTTTTGAGTGTGGTAACGGTGCTATTAATTTCGCTAATCCCCGCCAACCACCATGCTCGCACAACATTAGTTGCAGGCCTGCTCGGCATAGTGACACACATTGCTATTGAGCTATGTACTAATCTCTTTGGTGCTTCGCAACACAATAAAAAAATCAGCAAAGGTGGCCTCACTGGCGTTGCGGCGTTCACGACATTTATCTACTTAGAGGTACTCGATGCCAGCTTTTCGTTCGATGGTGTAATTGGTGCATTTGCCGTTACCAGCAAGGTTATTTTGATTGCTGCCGGCCTGGGCGTTGGCGCACTTTGGGTGCGCTCACTCACGGTGTTTATGGTCCGCAAAGGCACGCTCAAAGATTACATTTACCTCGAACATGGTGCGCACTACACCGTGATAGTCCTGGCATTTGTGCTACTGTTGAGCATTTTCCTAGAAATTCCTGACGTCTTGGCGGGCCTAGTTGGCATCGGCTTTATCGGCTCATCAATTGTTGCGTCACGCCAAGCCCTTGCCCACCGAAAGAAGATAGCGAACCCAGGTTTTAGAGCGTAAACGTGTGCACGCTAGCGTTTGGTATTCTGCCAACCTTTTCACCAGTGCATAGGTAATAAAACCAACGCATAATGCCCCCGTGACTCACAATGAGCGGTGTCTCGTTTGGACGCTTCCGTAGGTCATCAAGAAAGGCTTGGACTCTGGCTCTTGTGTCATCACAGCTTTCGCCGCCGTACGGTGTAAAATCGTATTCGCACGTACTGAGTAGCTGGGATGAATTCATGCCAAAGTCAGGGATAGTCGAATCCCAACCTTGCCCGTTGAAGCTGCCAAGATTTACTTCACTTATGCGCGGATCCTGACGAAGCTCCACGCCGTAATGTACCGCTATGGGCATTGCCGTCTGGATAGATCGGTGCATCGGCGACGTATACATGACCTCGAACGAATAGTCCGCCAGATTTGTAATAATGCTGTCGATCTGCGCTAGACCCTTGGCCGATAGTCCATCGTCATCTAGACCGCCATTAATCAGTTCTTTTTCGTTATATTCGGTGGCCGCATGGCGAACAACAATAAACTGCATACTATTTAGAATAGCACCACTTTACGCTATTCACTTTCGAGGTCGCGGGCCTTGAAACGGAGCATGCCAACGATACAACCAACCACGCCCAAGCCAACGAGTGTTAGCACCACGCGCCAATTTGGCGAAACAACTGGGGCCAGCGCAATGTGATGCAAGATTGAGGTATCGAGTATGTAGTGATTGATGTTACCAGCGGAACCAATAATTTGGATAATGAACGACCAGGCGACTAGGGCATGCAGCAGTGGTGAGGTTAGGCGCGGTTTGAAACCCATGATCAGAATGCCAATGCCTAGGATGAACGCTGCGGGAGCCATGACGTTGATGCCAGCCAGTAACAGATCATGCGCCGCAATGTGGACGTTTCTAGTACCAATATACGACCCCAGAGCGACAATGAAGCCCATAGCAGTGATGATGACAGTTATAAGCACAATACGGCCGCTCAGCCACCGCAAACGGCCCACAGGAGCTACGAGCAGGTTGTCGAGGTAACTATCAGCCTCTTCTTCGCGCATAGCAGATACACCATTGGCCACCACTAGCATAATAATGGTCATCAGCATCAGGAAGACAATGCTTAGAAAGGTCTTGGCGCCGGTAGTAGATGCTTGTTGGCTAATGCGGCTCAAAGCTTGATCGATGCCAGGCGAAGCATCAAAGGCCTGGCCAGCCGTTTTGGCAAGCGAGCTAAAAGCAGTGCTCAGGATGAGCAGTCCGGCGCACCAAGCCAGTGTGGTTGGACGAATAAGTCGCCAAGCGAATGGTAATAAATGGTTTAGTGAACCAGTTTTGGGCGCTGCGGTGTCTTTGTCAGCCACAATGCTTTCGCCGTGGTCACGCTTGCCAGCTACGAATATTGCCAATGAACTAATGGCGATAATGAATACAATGATTGGGACCAACCACAACGGTCGACTTCCCGCTAGTGGTCGCAGATTCTCTACCCAACCGAGTGGCGAAACGTTGACCAGCCAATGAAATTCAGCCGACACATTGCCAATGGCTCGTAGCACAAACGCCAGACCAAACGTCATAGCCGTCATGGTGGCAGCTTTGGCGCGGGTTGGCATTAGCTGACTAGCCAGTGCACCAACGGCCAGGAATTCAGCTGCGCTACAAATAGTGGCAACGGCAAAAAATAGGCTGGCACTGATGGTAAACTGAATATTATGTAGAGTACCGAGGCCAATGGTTGCCAGGGCCACAATGACATACATCACGGCCACGCTGCTAAACAAGCCACCTAACACCTGTGCTGTGGCCCTTCGCATGGTGGTTTGGCCGCTCAAAAACGACTCCCAACGACCAGCCGCTTCTTCACCGCGAAATGCTTTGCTAGCTGTTAAAATTCCCCAAATCGACCCAAAAATGATAATGGTTCCCAGTGACCGCCAGCCTGTAAAGCCAGCAGTCGTGGCCAGATTATGCGGCGCACCTAGCAACACTTTGAGCCCAATATTATTGCCAAATGTGGACGCTATTTTAGCGCGTGAGGCGTCAGTGGTATAGGCTGTGGCATACGCCAAGGCAGACGACGCAACCAGTAGCCCGAACACGCCACCCCATATAATTGCCAACTTTAGCGACCGACGAGCCACGAAACGGCCAAAAACAGTACTAGCTTTTATGCTCATCTTCGGCTCCGTAGAGTGAGAGGAATAATTCTTCTAGCGATGGTTCACGGCTCAAAAATGTTTTTGGTTTTGCAGCCGATAGTACCGCTAAAAGCTCGTCGATTGGCCCCACAACCTGACACGTTATATGTTGGCCAGTTATGTGCACATTGCTCACACCTTTCAGGTGTTTGATGCTCGGTGGCTCGTGTACGAAGGTAGCGCTTACTGTGACCGCAGACAAATGTCGCATCTGTTCGAGCGTACCAATTTCTACCAATTTTCCGGTCCGCAAAATTGCCACACGGTCGCACAAAGCCTCAACTTCATCCAAAATATGCGAACTAAGGAACACTGTTTGACCATTCTTTTTTGCTTCCAATACGCATTCACGAAAAACCTGCTCCATTAGTGGATCAAGCCCACTGGTTGGTTCGTCCAATACCAGCAAATCGGCGCGAGAGGCAAAGGCGGCAATCAGATTAATCTTCTGGCGATTGCCTTTGGAATAAGCTCGAACTTTCTTGTCTGGCTCAAACTGAAAACGCTTAATCAATTCGTTGCGATACTCTGCGTCAACCTGCCCATGAATTTCTGCCAGCAAGTGCAATGTTTCTGCCCCTGTTAATTGTGGCCAAAGCGTTGCCTCGCCGGGCACATAGGCCAAACGTTTATGCACTGCTATCTTTTGTTTCTGGGCATCCAATCCAAAGATTTCTGCGCCGCCAGATGTTGGCTTAATCAATCCAAGTAGCAGCCGGATCGTTGTCGTCTTACCCGCACCATTCGGCCCCAAATACCCCAGCACTTCCCCTTTTTGCACCGTCAAATCAAGCGAATCCAGTGCCGCAAATGAGCCATAACGCTTTGTTAGGCCGCGAGTCTGTAGGATTACATTTTCCATACTAGTTCCTTTTTTGAAAGCTTATGCTTTTTATAGTAGCACTTAGCTGCTCGCAAGATGCCAAAGTTCGCAATGCCGGCATTTATAGGGACGAACGATAGTGCCATGTTGATACTCCACGACGTTCGCGCTGGCAGCAGCCTGTTTTCTAGTATCAAAGGCCAGCTTCTCGCTACAAGGTAGTGGCACTTCATTCATAGCGTAAAACAGGCTCGGAAGTCCTAGGCAAAGACTTTATTTTCTATGCGAGTAACTCGTTTTTTGAGATCAGCAACGTCTTCACTGTACTCAGTCACCACGGCCTTTATAACCTTTACATCTGATTTTATGTCACCGACTTCATCTTTTAAGTCGGCAAACTCTTGGCGAGTTGGCAGATTGGCAATACCCTCTCGGATGGCCTTAAGCTCATCCATAAGGATTTCACTAAGTACCTGTTGTCGTTCGTCATCTCTCATATCCTGCACCATAGACACATTACTGTACGCCCCCATGAAGCACATCACAAGCTATCTGCAGTAGCCATTTTGTCGTCTAATACTATGACTTTTCTTCTTTAAAATAGATGCGAAAACTACCACAGTTACCTCTTTACAACGAAACCATAAGTATTACAATTTAGATAGAAGTGTAAAAACAGAGAGGAGGTAATCCAAGTTGAAAAGTCCTAGATCTAACGGGCAGACGACTACTAGCGGCGTGAGTGAGGTACTTGCGCCGTAACCTTCTTTTGCCTGCCTACGTAGGCCAAATACCTTAGCCGCTCTGTAATAGGAGCGGCTTTTGCGTTTCATAGTGCTTACGGTATAATTAGACTGATGACAGAATTCGGGGGAGCAGCTACATTTCCTTTTCAGGGTCCGCCACCTGTAGACTTTGCAGCTTCCGTGCAGCAAACAGAGGTACAAGCCCTGGTAGAAATACAGTTTGATGAATACGGTTCAGTGCCAGATCATGTATTACTTCCAGACCTTGGCATAAGTAGCGAAGAAGGTAGGCAACTCGTCACCTATAAAGGTCACACCGACACACTTGCAAAAGCACTGCTCGATTCAGCCTGCCCCTTAGGTGATAAGTTTCGTGAAGCACACGCACAGGATAAAGCACGCGGTGACGGTAGAAGTGATGCGGTAGAAGCAAAAGCTGCCGCTTTTAATGAATTCATGGGCACAAATATTAAAGTAGCCCCTAAACCACCGGAACAACACCGAGCTGCACATGTCGCAAGGATCAACGCCGAATCTCCAAAAAAAAAATTGATGTAGCCACCGAGATTATAACGCCATCAAAGGTAACCACCCCAGACACACCTAAAGAAGCGAAGACAGTACATCCCAACGTTGCAAAGCTTCACCAAAAAGAAGCTCTTTTACTACGTCTGGCGGAACTAGAACGTGTTCGCCAAGCACAAAAAATACAAACGATGCAGAAATCTAAAAAACCCGAAGTAACCTCTGCTGAGAAAAAAATCATATCGCCCAAACTAGCCATGCGGACCAAAGTGATCGAGAAAAAAATAGACTATACCCCAGCAAAAACAGTCAAGATTGTAGAGCAAAAAAAGATTGCTAGGCCAGAAGCCCCACGCCACATCTCTGCCTTGGCAACAATAAAAGAGCCCACGGAAATTCACTTACTCGAAGCGCAGCCTACGCCCGTAGTCACCAAAAAAACGGTGCTCCGCATATTCAAGCCTGTACTTGAAGCATCTGTGGAGTCGCCCAGTGTGAATACAGGGTTCGAACCGCTGCCAATTACCGAAACATTGCGTTCATCCTTGAGCGAAGCACTCGAACCTTCCGATGCAGAAAACCCTGCAGCGCAATGGCTAGAATTACCCGAACCGGTATTTGAAAGTGCCATGACAGACGCAGCCGAACAGTTGTTTCATATGGCAGACGTTGAGCAGGCCAAGCATCCAATACTCGAACTAACAGAAGCGCTCGCACAACACGAATTAAGCGAACTAGTCATCGGCAAAACTGAGCAGCTAGAGCCCGAACAGACCATTGCCGTTGAAGCAATCATGCTTGAACTAGCCGACAAAATTGCCGAAATAACAGATCAACTCGAAGCTCGGCTAGAGGCCGAAGCGCAGCCTGAACTTATGACCATGGCTGCTATGGTCATCGCCGGAGAGCGCCAAAAGCCCAAGTTAAATATAGAGCAGCTCGAAGAAATTCAGGTTTTGTGTGGCAACCTGCTTACTGAGCTTGGCATCGCTTACGATGATCAAACAATCGAGCGTATGATGCGTATTGTTTTGCCCCCAGCAGTCTTAGAACCAGGGGAAATGGTTACTAATCTCCGTACATCATCTATTTTTGCACTCATCGATGCAGGAACACACGAAACAAAAAAAGATACTATTCGCCATGACTTTCAGGGACTTGTTGGCCATGCTGGGTCGTTGCATTGGGCGATAAAACTTGGCCGTTACGCACTTGGTTTCTATCCATTGCCTTCTATCACCGGACGGCCGATGCTGCTGTAGTGGAAGCCTGCTTGTTTGAGATCGTCGAGTTTGTAGACATTGCGACCATCGAATATAACGGGAGCTTTGAGTGCAGCCTTTAGTTTGGCAAAGTCTGGTGCGCGGAATTCGGCCCATTCGGTAATCACCACTAATGCATCGGCATCCTTGAGCGCATCGTGCGCGTTTTCTGCATAGCTTAGGCCTGTGCGTTCACCGAAGTATTTTTGGACATTTTTCATGGCCTCTGGGTCATACGCAGTTACGGTTGCACCAGCTTCAAGCAAGGCTTCTATTAGACCAAGGGCTGGGGCTTCGCGGATATCATCGGTATCTGGCTTGAAGGCCAAACCCCAGATGGCAAAATGCTTGCCTGTAAGATTATCATCGTAATATGCCGATATCTTTTGCACCAGGCGCTTTTTTTGTGCAACGTTAACTTCGATAATTCCCTTTAAAAGCTTGAAATCATAGCCGGATTGTTCTGCAGTATAGTGCAGTGCCTGGACGTCTTTAGGGAAGCAACTACCGCCGTAGCCAATACCGGCAAACAGGAAACGTTTACCAATACGGGTGTCTGGGCCTATGCCCAAGCGAACGGCATCAACATTGGCACCGAGTAGTTCACACAAGTTGGCAATTTCGTTCATGAACGATACTTTCATGGCCAAGAATGAGTTTGCAGCATATTTGGTCATTTCGGCTGAGCGAATATCCATCATAACCATCTGTTCTGGTGTTTCGGTAAACGATTCGTATACTTGGTGCATTACGGCCTTTGCGCGGTCGGTGTCGGCACCAATGACGATACGGTCAGGATGCATGAAGTCTTGCACGGCATAGCCTTCGCGTAAAAATTCTGGGTTCGAAACAACGTCAAATTCGGCGGCGGCATTAGTTGCAATTTGGGCCTTTACTTGTTCACTAGTACCCACGGGCACGGTGCTTTTATCGACAATAACGGTGTAACGATGCAGTAACGGACCCAGCTGCGACGACACGGCAAGCACGGCCGAAAGATCCGCCGAACCATCAGCACCCTCAGGTGTTGGCAGCGCCAAAAAGACAACTTCTGCTGTTTTCATCGCATCAGCGAGTGAGGTGGTAACCGTCAGCCGTTTTGCAGTCAGTACGTCCTGAAAAACTTCTTCGAGGCCTGGTTCGTAAATTGGCACTTCACCAGCTTGCATACGTGCAACTTTGGCAACATCAATGTCTACACAGGTGACATCGTGGCCGGCGTGTGCCAAACATGTACCCGTGACCAAACCAACGTACCCCGTACCTACCACTGTGATATTCATATAACCCCGATCTCCTATATTTCGATTTGTTGGCTGCTACCAGCATAAGTGCTGCACAGACCGAAAGCAACAACCGCAGAGACGATCAGTGGGACAAAACATTACAGCGTGCTAGAAACTAAACGGCAGTCTTGGGCTGTTTTGGCTTTTTAACTTCTTTACGTCCTTTATCTTTCGACATCGAGTGGCTCCTTCAAAATTAGATAGTTACGCTTGAGTGGCGTGTAAGCATAAGTATACGCTTGTTCGTTGTAAGCTAAACATTAAATTATTTTGCAAAATGCGCTACACTAGTATGACAATGGTACAACGTCAAATGGCCAATGCGCTTCGGCAAGCAGTCGAAACCATCTACGCTGGTGGCACCACCACGAGCAGCGCAACACCCGAGGGCTACCGAGTCGGCGGGCACGCTCTTAACTTGGTCGGGCTACTCGAAGAGCACTTTCCCGACTTTAAGCCGCATTTTAAGTTTGGCCGCAAGCAAGTTGCCCTGACAGGCTTGAGCGAGAATATGGACGCCTCTGACTGGGCAATCATCGATACGAAAGTGGCCAGTGCGCTGGAGCGTATGGTGCGCGGCGTCTTGGTTACCTATGGTACCGACGGCATGAAGCAACTGGCACAGCATCTCCGTACAAAGTTTCTTGATACATTGCAGACCACTGGCCAAAGGCTAGTACTAACTGGCGCAAACAAAGGCATCGAAGAACCAGAGACAGACGGCTGGAATAACCTGATGTTCGGCCTGGAAAGCGCTGGTGGTAGTGCTACGCCCGACGTCTACGTTGCGTTCGACGGCAAGCTTATACGTGGCGACGAAGTTACGCGTTTGCCCTTCGTTCCAGGCGGTAGAACAACCTTTGTATCGGTGCACGACCCGCTGTACAAAAGCTCCCTGGAACAACAGCAAGCACGATCTAGTGATCTTATCACCAAGCTCACCAAAACCTATGACAAACAGCCGAATGAAGCATCGGCAATTATCTATAACGTCAACATCGTCCGCCAGGATCACCAGGAGTTATTCGACCTGCTGCAAACCCACAAAGAGGTTCGGGCTATTCTACTTAACCTCTACCACTCCGCCACCGCCAACACCGAAAAGCCCGAACAGTCGGTAACCGCATTAGTTGCTAAGCTGCGAGCCGAAAAAGGAATTGTCTTTTTTGGGGTCACCGATAACGGTGAATACGCCAATCTGCAGTCCGATGAGTCAGCCATAAAACTAAAGGCAGCCGGTGTCGTGCCACTATACGACATGCCCAAAGATGTAGCATTCGCAAAGCTCAAACTACTCGACGCAGATCTAACACCCGTACAACGCATCGACGCCATGCTCACCAACAAGGTTGGCGAAATCGACGAAACCAGAATCATCAAAGACGACATCCAAACACTAAAGTCACTCTACAAATAATCCAATCACATAGTCCAGCCAATGGAATAACAAATTTGATCTCGGACTTGCCTAAGTCCTTTTAGATGCAATTTCATACACTACAGATCTAGGCTGAATGACAGATATCCTTACGAAAGGTGTTAATCTCACCTTTAGATCTATGCATTGAAAACCCTTTATGGAGAAGCTAATCTTGAAAATTGACACCAAATTAAGCCAGAGCTGGGGCGCTGACGCGAACTATCGCTGACACCCGGAACAGACATAGGCAGCTAAAGGTACCCGCCGTTAACACACCAGATTACCGCACATAAGAAACTGTGGGCTACTGGTTATAGTAGGACTGGGCTATAAGTAACGCCGTCTTGCCGTCAGCAGAGTTAAACCAGTCGTTCGCTTGGGAGGCGCTGATACTTGAGCTGCCCGTTGTGTTGTTATAATGAACAGTAAGAGTGGCTTTGTTTGTCGCCTTGGTGAACAAAAGATCATTGTTGCTACTAATAGTGGACGTTTTGCCAGCCGCCAAGCTATATTGCTCAACAAGAGAGGTGTCAACAAGGTTGTAGCCTGGAATGTTGCCAACCGTGTAATAGCCGCCTACGACTTTATAAGAACTATTGGCAATTTTTAATGAATTCAAGCTGGAAGTTACATAGCTTCCTAGCCCACCAGTCCCATCTACTGGCTCTGAATACTCAACATTCACTGTCGCTGCTTTATTTTGAATAAACGCCTTAACACCCTGCGCGTCCAGAGAGCTAGCATCCCCCCAATCAGAAGGGTACTTAAAGCAATTACCCGTCGCAGCATCACAGTATAACTTCCAACCATTGTAGGGGTCTACTGTGGGTGTAGTTGTCTTCGTTGGTGCAGTAGTTGCGGACTTCGTAGCAGCCGTGGTTGTCAATGAAGCCGTAGTCTTGTTGTGGTTGCTGTTATAAACAAACGAGCCAACAACCCCAATTAAAACCACAACGAGTAGCAGAACTAGTATCTCAACAACACTAAAACCTGCTTCATTCTTCCTGATTTTACCCATCTGTATGATCCTTGTGTTAACGTATTTACGCTTAATATACACCTGTTATCGCCCGTAGTGCAACACTACTTACTTAATGACTTGCGCTAGTTCAAGCAAAAAAGACCTCGGAGAGGTCAATTGCCAAGCCTAAGGTCTCACCTTTACATCCGTTAATTCGTGTCTATAGATTTTAATGGTTTTAGAGGAGCTAATAAAAAAATTGACACCAAATTAAGCCAGAACCGGGGCATTAGTATGAAATGTCAGTTGTATCCTGGAACAGAAATAAACAGCTGAAGGTGCCGGTCACTTAGCACACCTGTACTAAGTTCGTATCATCTGCTAGCTAATTAGCGTACCAGTCGCCTGGGTCGGCGTTCTCTACTGTGGCATTTGGAGTAACTGTAACTTTGATGTACTGCTTGTGGTCTGTAATTGGACAGTTAACAGAATTACCGCATTTAGAATATTCATCATAGTATGCCCTGTAGTTTGGTAGTTCCTTTTCGGCAGTGGCATAAACGAAATAGTCACCAGTAGGCACTTTTATTGAGAATTTAACGAGAGCAGGAGCATCACAGTTCGCATCCGCAACAGGACTACAGGTCGGCTTTGTTTGTTTTTCGCCAATGTTGTCGCAGTATATTTTTGAAGAATCAGCAACGCTTACTACACAGGCCTTTTCGTCAGCCGGTATGCCTTCACTAGGATAAGACGGGGTACCTGATATGGTTCCGTACTGAACTATGGGCTGTGTTGGTGTACCCGTCTTGGTTGATACTGTGGCCGCTGTTTTGGTAGTCGTGGGGGCGACCGAGGCCGTAGTGGTATTGTTGTGGTTCTTGTAGACCAAGAAGCCTACAGCACCAACTAGCACTACGATTACCAACACCAATATCACTTCTACAGCACTAAAGCCCTGTTCGTCTTTTCGGAGTTTGCCCATTTTAGATTTTCCCTTGCATTAATTGATTCAAGCATAAGCTGAGAACGTTCAGAAAGCAACAAAAAAGCACCAGCGATTGCTGATGCGTTTTTGGAGGAGCTAATACTGAAAAATTGGCACCAACTTGAACCAGAACTGGGGCGTTGGAGGGATATGCTGGCAATACCCTGGAACAGATACAGGAAGTTACATCTCCCAGGTACTACATAGCACCTAGCTTATAGGAACTGGACAGATGAGATGATAGCCAATGATTCAGCCGAGCTATCACTTGCGAAGTAGGCAACATACTCACCATTGGAAACGGTGTAGTCTTTGCCGCCGTCAGGGTTAATAGTACAAATTAACTCTGGGTTACTCCCGACTGTCGTGTTTTGAGGACTTCCGCAATCACCAAACGTAGCATTGTGCCAGTCGCTTGCACTTTCAGTAGTCTTGAAAATCTTTACATAGCCACCAACTGCAGTGTTGCTGCCCTGCTGGTATGAAATGTCCGAGATACAAGTTCCTGGCGCAGGAGAGCTTGGAGCAAAGCCGCAAGTGCTTCCGCCGTCAGTTCTGCCAGTCATCTTGTAGTCAGTTGGGAGCGTTATTGCCACCTTACCGTCAGCACTCTTTATTACTGTGCCAGTTGCTGGTTGAGTGGTAGTGCTAGCTGGGGTTGTTGTCTTGGTCGGTGTTGTAGCTGCTGGCTTGGTTGTGGTCGTAGTGGTAGCAACTGAAGCCTTGGTGGTCTTATTGTGGTTCTTGTAGACCAAGAAGCCGACAGCACCAATTAGCACCACAATTACTAAAACTAATATTACCTCAACGGCACTAAAGCCTTGTTCGTCTGATTTAAGTTTGCCCACTTGGTTGCTCCTTGTTGTTAAATATATCTGACCATAAGTATGTGGTTTTTAAGTGGCAAACACAAGTATATTTTCTCAGGTTCAGCAATCGTCTAGGCGCATAGACGTTCTGGCATTTGAACACTGACTATTCATGGGCTGGCTACTACTTCATAATTAGAGGTATGGCAGCCACTTTTGAACAAATGCAGCAATTTATAGAACTCCGTGCCGAAAACGTGAGCTATGAGAAGATTGCCAAGCAAATCAAGGTCAGCAAGACTACTCTCATAAACTGGGCGAAAGACTGTGAGCTGGAAATACAGAACCGCCGTGCCGTAACACAGGATGCTCTGAACGACCAATACAAGGCTGGGCAGCAGCACCGCTTACAAATGTGGTCAGAACAGCTAGAAGCAGTCCGTGAGGAACTCAAGAAGCGTGGACTAAAGGACGTGCCAACTGTGAAGCTGATTGAACTACTGGACACATTAACCAGCAAGCTACAGGGCGAAGCCTATGATGTGCGGTTCAAATCCAAGCCAGTTAAAAAACTACTTGAAGTAGAACCTCTCAGCACCATTGAGCAAGATGTGTGGCGTGGCTAGTAGTACCAAAAGTTAACCAAATCCGTACCAAGCTTAGTGCTTTCTAGCCAACAAGCAGCTATGGGTCTATTGCTCGTTTTGTGAGAAAATGGGCTAAGAAGGAAAAGAGGTTACTTAGATTGGAACTTGAAGCCAATGAGCAGGACATTATCTATGACAGATTCGGTGCTGTTCGGTTAAGAATACTTGATAATAACCAAGTTATTACTTGGGCTGGTCAACACATAGGCTACCTAGCTGGGAATGCTCTACACAACAATACTGGTCAGCATATCGGTTGGTATGAAGGTGGTGTCATACGGGATTTGGCTGGATTTGTAGTTGGTTTTGGTGTAAGCCCGACAGATTCACCTCTGCCATACCTACCATATAAGCAGTACCTGCCTTACCGTGGCTACGTACAGTACGCACCGTACAGACCCTATAGTAGCTACTTACATTACAAGCCTTATAAAATGTTCGGCTGGTCTAGTCTAGACCCCGTAACGCTCTTCAAAGGAGCGGGTAAATGAGCATAACGCCCGCTCAACGAAGAGCTGTAAAAAACGAAGAAGCAGCAAGAGTTCTAGTTGTTGACCTGAACGAACGCATTGAACAACAGAATACGGAGATAGAAGGGCTGAGAGCAAACTATGCTGACACCCAGAATAAGTACGAAAAAATGGTTGAGAAATATCATAACGCCGACACTTTGTCTCAAGTATTAGCAAGCAAAGGTGAGACCCTAGCTGTTATTGAGTTTGTCAAAGTAATACTGTCAGGTGGGCTACTGAGCTGGGGTTTTCTGCTGCTTGGGCAAAGCAATAGTTCTGGTGGCTGGTGTATAGCAGGAGCCGTTGTTGTATACGTGGTTGCCCTGTCTCTCCAAAACCTAGTTGCAACAAAAAGGGACAAAAAAAGAGTAAAATAGAATCAATGCGCCCCCACGAATCATTAGAATACACCCCCCTGCCGCAACCTGGCCAACCACAAAGGTGTAGACGTTGTGGCAAAATGATTGAAGCAGACGACAAATCACTTTGTAAGAAGTAGGATTTGGTCGTCCTACCAAGCTCTAGCTGAAGCCTAATAAAGATTGCATAATAATACAACAGACTTTGAGTAGCACACTGTGATACATTAACTCTAACACTTTGGAAGTCAGTGTACCCGTGAGGTCGTGAGCCTTGCACCACCCTAAAGACTGGAGGGTATAAAACAAACCAGTCTACCCACACAGCTTCGGCTGAACGTCTTCCACTATTACTAAAAGTATCTTCTTTAGTGAAGTGGAGTTTGTTGTGGGTAAAAATACTGCCGATAATGGCGGTGTTGCTCAGTTTGACACCGCCCCTGTTGATAATAAGAAATTGACCAAACGTGAGCTGCTGGAACTAGCCGACTATTTATATGGACGCTACCAGTACAGTAAAAAGCCCTTGAACAAAGGGTCTGGTCAGACAATACTTGCAACTGGTACAAATAATAACAAAACAAGCAAAGGTGGTTCGCCGTGAAGGACTTAGCCGTAGCAATTTGCCGAGTATCTACACCAGAGCAACGGCTTAATAACAGCTTGAACCGCCAGGAAGAAAGCGTCCTAAAGGCTGCTGGTCTGTTAGATGTGGAGGTTCTGCGTTGGTGGTCTGGGGACGCTTCCAGCAAAGTCGGCAAAAACGTTAAACGAACAGACCTAACCGAAGCCTACACTTGCTGCAAGGGTAACAAACGTGTGAAGTACCTGATAGTAGACGAAGTAGACCGTTTTATGCGTAGTCTTGCAGAGATGTTTTACTGGATTGTTAAGTTCCAAGAAATAGGCGTAAAGGTACATTTTGCTTGCAACCCTGAGCTGAACGGCGATGACGCAAAGGCACGACTGCTGCTGTCTTTGGACGGCTTCAAAGCAGAGGGTAGCAACGAGGAGCGACAGCACAAATCTATTAGTGGACACGAACAGGCTATCCGTGAAGGTCGCCACACCTTCCCAACCAAACCATGCTATACCAAAGGTACTGAGCCAGGAGTAAAGCTGCCACACCCTATTACTTACAAGCCGTTCCAGACGGCATTGCAAGAAGTAATTAGTGGTATCTACGAACCGAGAGAAGCCCTAAAGCGACTGAACCAAAGTGAGTTTAGGAAAGTCCACGCTGCCTGGTCTATGGATAAGTTCAGGCACTTTGCTACCGACCCCTACTATGCTGGCATTGTTGTAATGGACAAACAGGTTAAGGAGCGCAACGGGAACGGCAAGCACGAAGCGATGATAAGCCTTGAAGACCACGAGGAACTAGTACGCATATTTACTGGGAAGTTCAAGCCAAGGGGTGCTAAGAAGCAGTACAACCCTACCTTCCCTATGAACAAAATCATGCTTTGCGAAGACTGCAACAGCGAGATATTGTTTACAGGTTCTAAGAAAAATAACGGTTACGGACGCAAAACCACCACCTACTATTGGAAGTACGAATGTCGGGGCTGCCACAAGTCGTACCATAAACAGGAGGTGCATGAAAAAATCACCCAGCGTCTTAGCGAAATCCAATACACTGGTAAGCAACGCCAGGAGCTAATAGAAGCCCTGGCAATCGTTTGGGGTCAGAAGAAAAAGGACAAGCTACAACAGATAAAGGCTTTGGAGCAGCGTTCGCAGGAGCTACAACAGACCAAATCAAAGCTGGTCATTGAAATGGCTAAGGCAGACCCCGAGTACAAGCAGGACATCAAGGACGAAGTTGATAAAATTAAGACTCAAATCGCCGACAATGAAGCCCTTGTAAATCAGTCGGACGAGCTAAACGAAGACCTGTTAGGGTTTGTAAAGTTCGGACTGGAGTACACCAATACCCTCATGGACGATTACTGGAAATTAGACCACGAAGAACGAGTGCGGTGCCAACAATTGATATTGCCAGGCGGCATATCGTTCAATCAGGCCAAAAAAGTTGGCACCCCCTTAATTAGCTCAATTTACTCCTTAGAACCCAACAAAAAAGACCTTCGGTTTGACCGAAAGTCCCTTATGGTGGAGCTGGCGGGTACCGCCCCCGCGTCCATCGGTTTATCTTGGTTAGTCGTCTACAGGCATAGTTCGTTTTAGGGTCTTAGCGCATGGGGATAGAAACGGACAAACATTCCATGCGAGCAATCCTGATCTTAGCAAATAAGGCGGATAGCTTTACTTGAGCAACCAGAAGATATGAAACACTGTCGCAATATCTGATGTCTTACTAAGTGTTGCTGTCTAAATAATTAGGCAGCGAGTTCGTAAGCAACTTGGCGTGGTGCAAACAAGTTTGCGACTTCAGCTACAAGCTTTTCACGAACGCTAGATAGTTTTTCTGCATCTATACAGATAGTCTATACGCTGACAAGCGACCTGCTGATCTAACCGATAAAGTCCAACGTCGAGCTTAAATTTCAGCCCCGTATTGTACACCTTTTGGCGTAAAAGACATTATATCATAATTATAAGCACTTTGGCCAGGTTTTTACTGGTGCACGCGGGATAGTAGTTCGAGCAGTTGCGCTTGGTGTTTGGGTGACATATGCGCCAGCGAGCTTGTTTGGTAGTTAGCCAAGACGTTTTGGGCGGCTTCGATAATACGGATACCTTTCAGCGTAAGGCTGGTGATATGCTCTCGTCGGTTCTGCGGGTTGACGGCACTCTCTAGCATGCCCTTAGCCTGCAAGAGCTTGATTTGGCGGCTGATGCTGGCCTCTGTTTGACCAAGTGCAAAAGCAATGTGTTTCTGTTGACTGGACGGGTTTTCTTGCAATACGGCTAGAATTTTAAACTGCGAAAAACCGATGCCTAATTGTTCCTGTAAAATCTGATCCGATTCGCGTCCAAAGACAGCAGACAAGTGGTGTAACAGAGTGTGAATAAGGTTGCTTGGTTCCATGGTGATGCTAATGCTTAGCTACTTCTACTGTACGCCACTAATACTTAACAGGTCAAGTGTTAGGGTTAATGACTTGTGAAAGTTAAGCTATTTGCTACAGTTACATAGATGGATCGTGCAAAAAACTCAGCCCAGGCACCACGGCCCCCAAAAGTAGTGCAAAAAACTCAAGAAATAAATGCCTGGTTGTATCTTCCCGGCTTGTTCGTGCTAGGTTTTGGGATATTAGCCATACTGTCTAGCAAATTATCATTGGGGAGAATTATCAATAGCTCTGTTTACTCCAAATCCTTCGTCATACACGGCACCCAACTTATCTTAGCCATATTAATCATTTGCAGCCTTGTTGCACAGTATCGCTACCTGAAACTTCGCCATCCCAAAATCGTACGCATGGAACTTTGGCTTGCTGTCGCTATAAGCATTGTGCCTGCTGCAGCATTGGTCATAGGAGACTTGTCTGGTGCGTCGGCATTTAATAATGCTGCGGAACTAAGCATAGCTGGAATTCTGGTCGTACTGGTCTTTTCGTGTGTAATCGCCAGCGCCCTTATAAATACCGGGAATGCACTGTTAATTGTATGCCGTGAGAGCAAATTTGTTAGAATCTTTGGAGCCATCGCGTACTGTGTAACTTGGCTAATTCTGGCTGGCGTAACCTACGTTGTCTATACACTGACCTATAGTGTCCATGACCCAAATAGCGAATAACGCACCAAAAATCGCACAGCAGTTGGCGCGTTTGAGCCGACCGCAAAATGTTGTGTATTCGGGTCTTTTGGCTCTTGAAATTGCTTGGCTAAAAGGCAGTATTTTATATGGCGTACTCTGTTACCTGCTGCTGCTTTGCCTGTATGCAATTGCCGTAACCTATAACAACATTCGTGACGTGCAAGTCGATAGGCGTAATAATCGCTACGACAACCCCCTCGTTCGTGCAAAACTGTCAATCAAAACTGGCTACGCGTGGATTGGCCTGAACACGGTCGCTGTTGCCACCATCCAGCCTTTACTTCACCAGCCGACGACCATATTGCTGTCTAGCACATATGTCGTGCTTTCTTTTTGTTATTCAAACCGGCGTATTAATCTGCAAAGTAGGGGTTTTACCGGCATGATATTATTGGCCGTTTGTTATGGCTGCATACCCGTATTACTAGCAGGTTCCGCAGCAACTTTGTGGTGGGTCGCTTTGTTACAAGTACCCTTATTACTGCCGCTATTACTGGCAAAAGATTACAAAGATGTCATTGGCGATCGGGCGGAGCATAAACGAACACCGCTGGTACGATACGGCGTCAGGCCCGTGCAGCTAACGGCATACGTTTTGAGTAGCCTGGCAGCATCGGTTTGTCTGGCAATAGTTTTTCGGGGGCACAGCCTAGTAATTGGGATCTTTATACTACCGCTACTTTGCGTATACGTTTTCTGCACGTGCTGGCTGCACTATAGACAGGGCAAAGTTTCCAAATATTTTTTGCGGTTGCCACAGCTATGCTTACTCGCAATGAGTCTGCTGCTAGTTGAAGCGGTTTAGAGGCTAGTAAACAGCTCGATACAGACGATACCAATCATCTAACGACAGCGCTTGTGCGCGCAGTGTTGGCTCGATCTTTGCCTGCGCGAGCAGTTCCTCTACCTCTGTTTTGGCAATGTGCAGTCCGCCGCTCAAACTGCTGCGTAGCATCTTACGGCGTTCGCTAAAACCGGCCTTCACTAGGCGGAAAAATAGCTTTGGGTCGGCATCGGGAAACAGCAATTCTGGCCGTCGTTGCAAAATTAAAATCTGCGAATCAACCTTTGGCGGTGGCGTAAACAGCTCGGCTGGCACTTCGTAACCGACACCAACCTGCCAATAGTATTGAGCTGTCACGCTCAGGATCGACATGTCACCAGACTGGGCAACCACGCGCTGGGCAACTTCTTTTTGAACCAACAGCACCGCTGCGGCAGGCTGATTGGTTGTTTCGGATAGTACTCGAATCAGGTTGCTTGTTAGATAGTACGGGATGTTGGCGACCACTTTGTAGTCCGGCGGCAAGCTCGTAAAATCAAAGCTCAAGATGTCCTGTGACACAATTTCCATATTATTTGCCGTTACTCTGCCGCGTAATTCACGGGCGAGCTTATCGTCAAACTCTACGGCAATAACGTGTTTGGCACGTTTCACGAGCAACCTAGTCAAGGTGCCCATACCCGGGCCAATTTCGAGGATGGTATCTTCTGTTGTAACTTCGGCCGCATCGCACATAGCCTCGAGCGATGCAGCATCGGTGAGCCAGTGTTGGCCCAGTGCTTTATTGGGAATTGGATCGCTCATATTACACCCAGTTTACAGGACTTTTATAGAATAGCGCAGAGACAATTACCGCCTGATTACCAATTGTGGTAGTTGAGCCAATGATTGTAAGCCCCGCTCCAGCCACCGTATCGTCCCGCTGCATAGCCGCTACACCACCGAATCTGCGTAATAGGATTTGTAGCCCAATCGGCCCCGGCACTCGACATCTTGTCGCCGGGCGTTGCCTGGCAAAGCCCATAGCCACCAGAAGTAAATTGGTTATCTGGCACCACCGGGCAGTCATGTTCGCCCTGGGCTTTCGTGGTACACCAGCCAGATTCGTGACTAATGATGTAGTCGGCAGCCTCGTAATCATCAGGGCTAACACCAGCTAACGCCATATCACCCCGGATGCCGCTCAGACTGGTGCCACGTACGGCAATTTGTGTCACTGGTTGTTGCGTTACAACGGTTTGGATAAGTGTTCGGGAAACCACGACGCCGTTTTGTAGCGCATCTTGATACGTTGTAATCTGCTGCCCGTCTGAGCCCTGCTGACGAATGGCACTGGTACCAAAAGCTAGCGTTGGGTCGTCGATTGCCTGGGTTGGGGCGGGAATTGATTCGGTAACACTTTCGATTTTAGTGCCGTTACGCGTCACAAATAGTTGCTGATTATCAACCAGCGGAGTCGATAACGCTGGGGTAACCTGATCGTCTTTTGCGAGCTTGATACCTTTTTCTTTCATTAGATCGGCTACTGTTTTGGCATGAGTACGCACTACCGTTGGCGTGCCATATAAATTGATATTTATAGGGGTAGCGCGATCAATCACTACCTGTTCACCAATGGCCTCCTGACTCACAAAATTGTCGACCGGCTTGATCGTCAAATTATCCTCAGCATAGGTTGCTATACCTGCCTGACGCGCAATGCTACGCGAGGTAGTAGCAGCACTAAAGGTGAAGGTATGCTGTGTACCGTCAATAATTTCTACTGGTACTGCCCGATAGATGTTAATGCGAAAATCATCCTGTTTGATTTTCGTTTGAGCACTTGGCTCCACCACATCACCTTCGTTGAGGGTAAGGTTGAGTTTCTTGAGCAGTGCACCGACGGTCGGTTCGCGGCTCGGTACGGTTTGTTCGGCATGATCGTGGGTGATGATAACCACGTAGGCATCAGTCACTGGCGTGTCATCGCGAGCAAGCAACCACCAACCACCAAGACTAACTAGCAACAATACTGCAAAGGTGACGATCGGCACCATAACCGGATGTGCTCGAAACCGCCGAAAACGCATAGCGTGCGCTTGTTGCTGCCGACGAACGCGGCGATGAAGTTTTATGAGTCGTGCATGCATAGATAAAGCGAAGGAATAGAGACTACCACCAATTCCCCTGGCCGATGAATTATAGCAAAATTAGCGATCGCTATAAAGCTGGAGCGCACGATGCACCTCTGGTTTGAGCACCAGCGACGCAGGCAGTGTAGCCAACGACACCCATTGGGCATCGGCGATTTCATTTTTTTGTAGCCGTAACGCAGTTGCTTGCGGTAATTGCAACGAGAAAAAATGACCTCGATAACCCAGACCGTAGTTCCAAACCGTGGCCGTACCAAGTGACTGCAATGCCGAAACGGGCACTTCGATACCAAGCTCCTCTGCCAACTCGCGCACCGCGCCCTCTACTGGTGACTCACGACGACCAATGCCACCACCAGACAACCCAAGCCCATCATCGTCATACCATCGTTTCCAGCTACCCTTTACCAGCAAAATGTTGTCGCCATCTCGTATTAGTACTCTAGAACGGCTGCCAATTCCAAAGTACACAAATAGCGCTGGCCACTCCAGCCAGAAGCGTGTTCTTTTTAGGATGTGACTGATGTTGTTCATAATTTTGCCTACAACTTTTCTAAGGGTGCAAAGGCAACATTTAACTTGCGAGCACCCTTGCCACGGAAGTAAACGGTTACAGTGTCACCATCAACATCTACTACCGTACCGGTGCCAAAGGTTTGGTGGCGCACACTGTCGCCTTCGCCCAGTTCGGGTATATACCGTGGCTCTTGATTAAAATCATCCTGTGCAAATTCGTCGGACGAGGTCTGCTGATTGCCAAACCCAAAACCGGTGGGTGCAAACGATTCGGCAGTCTGGAATTCGGCATCAATTTCGCTCAAAAAGCGCGACGGTGGATTGTGTTGCATGCCGCCGTACAACATGCGGCTGGTGGCATAAATCAGATACAGTTCTTCACGGGCACGCGTCATACCCACGTAACACAGGCGACGTTCTTCTTCCATTTCCGATTGGTCGTACAACGCACGACTATGCGGGAAGATCGTTTCTTCCAATCCAGCCATGAACACCGCTGGAAATTCCAGGCCCTTTGCAGCGTGCAAGGTCATGAGTGTCACCGCATTGCCATCAAAGTCGGCACTGTCCAAATCGCTCACCAGGCTTACTTCTTCCAGGAAGCCCTCTAGCCCCAAGTTTTCATATTCTTGGGCTACGCTTAGGAGTTCCTTGGCGTTTTCGACCCGTGTTTCGCCTTGCAGGCTACCGTCATCCAGGAAGTGCAGGTAGTCGATTCGGCGTAGCAGTGAGTCGATCAAACCTGATACCGAAGTTTCATCAATCAGTCGGCGCACACTGGCCAGAATATCGCCCAATTCTCCCAAACTTTTGCGAGCTTTGGGGGTCAGGCTGTCGCAGCGCTCCACCTCTGTTATGGCATCGAGCATCGACAAGCCTTCAGCACGTTGCCAACCAAAGAAATTTTGGACCGATTTGGCACCAATGCCGCGGGTTGGCACATTCACAATCCGCTCAAAACTAATGCGATCTTCTGGCTGGAAAATTACGCGCAGGTACGCAATAATGTCTTTAATTTCCTTACGATCATAAAAGCGCACGCCACCAACTACCCGATATGGAATACCATAATGCACAAAGGCTTCTTCGATAGATCGGCTTTGGGCGTTAGTACGATATAGCACGGCGTAATCACGGAAGTTACGGCTGCCGCTGTCGACAGCATTCTGAATTCGGCGGACGATTGCTTCGCCCTCGCTGCGTTCGCTCATGACCTGAATCATCTGCACAGGCATGCCGTCGCCAGCATCGGTCCACAATTGCTTATCAGATCGATGCTGGTTTTTGGTAATAATGGCGTGGGCCGCATCCAAGATATTTTTGGTACTCCGATAATTTTGTTCGAGCTTGATGATGGTGGCATCTTTGTAATCTTTTTCGAAGTTTAGAATGTTCCGAAAATCGGCACCACGCCAACTATAGATTGAATTATGTACCGCTATGCCCGATGCAATGTAATTGTGCACCTTTTCAACATCTAGATCATACACTGGACCGGCGTAGTCTCTTTTCGTAACACCAACTACCTGGTCCTCAATAATACGGTCGCCATCCATACAGGGAAGCAACATACCCGGATGAATATGTCCTGCCGGCATAAAAGAAAACTTTTTATCGGTCATAAATGCGTATTTGTTAATGCGTATTTCACCGTTATTTTCTTCTTTTATTTTCTCCAGCACTTCTTCAATATGACCATAATCAAGATTATGAATCTCACTTCTATACGTACTGGCGCGGCCAGTCCGTACCGTGTATCCCAGTTTCTCAAAAACATGCAAATCTTCAAGGTGCGTAGTATTTGCGGAAATTCTACTTGCCGACCAGGAGCTTTGGTCTGAAGTTCGTTTGTCTCCAAACAGTACGATATTCACGTTAACCCTTTTGATACCATTCCGAGTTGTTCCCTGTGGCGAGAAATGGGGGTAATCAAAGGCCAGGCCTAGATCGGCCATTAAGGTTTTTGCTCTTGCAGCAGTATCAATTTCTCCGTAGATAGCATCTATGTATTCTTGCTTAAACTGCATAAAACGACTGGCGAAAGCATGAAAAACCAGCATAGGGATACCGTATTTATACGCAAAAAGCGCTTCGTTATACATAGCTTCTTGACGGTTCTGGCAAACCTTTATTATCCACATCCTGTCTGCTCTCTCTTGGTTTGCGCGTACCCTTAGGCCAATGTCGTCTTTTTTACCATCAAACCTCGTACCCTTTACCGTACCGATTC
>Ga0207059_1038_pt1 | contig 25989 bp, 27 predicted proteins | sample Alteio_BWMinCont_32_FD_153273 | JGI IMG/M metagenome (GOLD analysis project Ga0207059, IMG submission 153273) | Enriched cells from forest soil in Barre Woods Harvard Forest LTER site, Petersham, Massachusetts, United States -... | ecosystem: Environmental > Terrestrial > Soil > Temperate forest >...
TATGCAAAAATTGGGAGTATTGGCGCATTACTGACAATCGGCCTAGATGCTTCATAAAGAACAAAAGCCGGGGTCTTACCATAATTCCTTGTTGTTATAGAGCCGCGAACGTTAGAATCAGGCGCAAGTTCTGTCAAATTTATACTACTAAAAAAAACGTATGGCCTGTTCCCAATTTCAAATTCTCTTTTTACTTCATTCAAAGTGCTGTCAGCTATGCCAACAGATTTATTGCTGGCTTTCAAGATAGATATGGTAGCAATAAAATATCCCGTAGTTACAATAAGAGTGCAGAGGCTCACCCAATTTGTTATTGTCCATTTGTCTTTTGTTTCTGGAACATTAATAACAACATTGGATGGATGGTAATGTGCTTTATTGTCATCTTGGGACTGAGTGGGGGGATTATTTTCACTCTCTTGGCTTTCCTTAGCCTTTTGTTTAAAGGCAGAGTTTTTAAGCGGCCTTTCTGGGTGTTGTTTTTTGGATTGGCCGCTATGTTTATTTGTGCTCATATTTTTTTTAAAATTCTTTTAAAATAAAATTTTATTTTGTCCCTAATATATCCTAATTTTACTCGATATAAATTGATTTTATATGGCGCAGTTCAAAAATTTAAAAGACTTACTAAAGAAATTCTCAGATGAACAAGCGTGTCGTGATTTTTTGGTACAGCATAGATGGAACGGCAAACCTGTTTGCCCCTATTGTGGTTCAGATAAATCGTATAAGATAGAGAACGGGAAACGTTTCAAATGTGCGAATAAGGAATGCCACAAGAAGTATAGTGTAACAGTTGGGACGGTTGCCGAAGATAGCAATATTTCGCTTTCAATTTGGTTCGGCGCTATCTATCTTATATCCGCACATAAAAAAGGTATTAGCAGCATCCAGTTAGGGAAAGATTTAGGCATTGGGCAAAAAACTGCTTGGTTTGTCCTGCACCGCATCCGAGAGGCATTGCGGGAAAAGAAAGCATTATTGCTTACCCATGAAGTCCAGGCCGATGAAACTTTTATTGGTGGGAAAGATATTAACAGGCATGAAAGAAAGAAGAAAGGGAACGTTGATGATAAAATAGCTGTGGCTGGTGCGCAAGAAACCGGTGGGCGTGTCGTGACTAAAGTATTGCCCGCAGTGACCAAAAAAAATATCGTAGAATTTTTAGAAAACACTATCTCAAAAGATAGCAAGTTGGTCACGGATGCAAACCCGGTCTATTATAAAATAGGGATTAAGCACGGCCATGTGGTCATTAACCACATGCACCACCAATATAAAGTAGGAAGTTTCCATACCAATGGGATGGAAAATTATTGGAGCGTCCTAAAACGTGGAATCTATGGCATCTACCATCAAGTAAGTGCAAAACATTTGCAACGTTATTGCGATGAATTTGCATATCGTTTTAATTCTCGCAAGATGAAAGATAATGACAGATTTGAATTAATTTTGGGAAGGTTGACGGGGAGATTAGATTATAAAACGTTGACAGCAAAACCTACAAGTGATGCCAAAGAAGCCTACAAAGAGCCGGGCGAATAAATATCAGGAAAAAGTAAAAGTTGATGCTACTTTCAATGAATTGATGAAAGAACTTTTCCCTTCTGTAAAGATTGACAAAAATGAGGCTTTGCGTAAATCAAAGAAGAAAAAACTAAAGAAGTAAGATATGGGTAAATCTTATATTTATTTAATTACTAAAAATGAATTAAGGATGCCATGTATCTGGTGAGTTCCTGAATGAAAGTATTGTAGCAACATCATTAGAAGAAAGTTTCCCCTCTTCTTCAGCAACCTTCAGAATAGTATCTAAATCACAAAGGCTTTCATGGTTAACATGTTCTTTTAAATATAATTCTTTTGCTTCTTGAAAATTATATGTCATTATACTCAATAAGCATACTACTTCAATTCCTACTTCCCTTAAACCTTTTATTGCCACCATACTACTTCCTCCTTTTGAAATATGGTCTTCGATCAATACCACTTTTTGGCCAGCCGAATATTCACCTTCTACCATTCTTTTGAGGCCATATTCCTTTTTGGCGGGTCGAACATAAATGAAAGGTAAGTTCAATCGCGAAGCTATTAAAACCCCGTATGTCATTCCTCCGGTTGCTACTCCTGCAATTAGGTCTATTTCAGATAGATATTTTTCAGAAATCGTATTTGTAAATGTGTCGACAACAAAATCACGTACAGGTACTTTTGAATTAATTATTCTGTTATCGCAATAAATTGGAGACTTAATCCCAGATGTCCAAACAAAAGGATCGGTAACATTAAATTTCACAGCCCCAATTTCTAATAAGAAACGCGCTATCTGTTTGGATGAAGTGGGTGTCATCGTTTTTAGTTCAGCAGTAATAGGCATAAATGCGCAAACAATAAATGCGTTTGTAAAAAGAATGCAAAAGTAATGTATTACCCTATAAATAACTAATAGCCACCCAAATAAGTACAACAAAAATCAAACTAAAACAAATATAGCTATTAAAAATTTATCAACACTATGTGTAAAACAGTATCAAATATCAAAACAATAAATGAATTTAAGAAACTAAAAAGTTTTATTTCTTCTTTTTACCTTCCAGCCAATGCCTCGCTAACGATTCCATCTTGCTTGAAAAACTTACGCGTTCTTTCCAGCATTCATCTTTGACCGCCATGAGTAAATCCTCATCTATTTTAAAAGATGCGTTCACCTTTGGGTTTTTTATTTTGCTGGCTTTTTTCGGCATGCCCGTAAAAATAAACCATACCTACAATTAATTTGGTATTACGGTAATACCGTATTACTTTTAAAGATGGACAGTTTAGACCGGGCCGAACAGCTTTTGCTTGCGAAGTATGGCAAAATGAAACTGATATATGACAGTGTTGAAATTGGCTATGTAGTAGAATTGTTCCAAGTTGAAGAAAATGGAAAGAAGATATTAAAATTACTTGTCCTCAAAAATAAAAAAGAAAAAACGACAATTTATAAATTAGTAATAGAAGAAATTATTAAATAAGTATTGATCAATTTTCAATGTCAAGTAGGATTACAGTGCTATGTTCTTCATTTATCATATATACTACATTAACTTGTGGAAATTCCGGATTTGATAATTGTCCGGTTTTTAATAAATAATAATCTCCCGCTACATTATTGAAATGATGGGGCTTTCTTTCCAAATGCCAATCAATTGATTGAAGTAATTCAAATACTCTATTGTATCTCCCTTTCAACTCTTGACTTTTTCTAATAAATTTTTCGGTTTTATTTATTAGATATTGCGGTTTATGATGGTGCTTCATTCGGAAGCATTCTTGATTGAGGATTCATATTCTTTAATAGACTTTTGCGCCCATTTGTAATCTTTAATATCTGGGTCAATGCTTGTAAGTAGAAAAGAATAAAAAGGCAATTCTTCTTTATGATTAGCAAAAATCCAAGCAAGAAATGTATGAGTGTAGTTACTTATCTCAGTTGCATTATGATCGCAAATACTTATTAGAACATCATCAATTAAATAAATCTCATCATTACTAAAAATATCAATCTTAGGTTCTCTTTTCGCAATAAATTTATTTTGTACAAATCCACAATATTGAACATCGATTTTTTCCAATTCCCCACTTGTTACTAAAGAGTCTCTAATTGGTAAAAATTTAGTTGGATTTGGAGTGGGCCCAAATTCTTGTTTGATATAAGATAAGTCCGTTATTGGATTACCCGTTTTTAAATAACTGACAGAATCAATGAGACATAGCGCCTTCCCTAATAAAGTAGAACCAAAATTTGGTTTATCCTTTAATTTAGAAGATATATATATAATTAATTCAGTTGTTTTTGGGGAGGAAGGTTTTAATGATTTCGCGATTAATCCCATGACAAACTTTTGTACAAAGATACTAATTTCTTTAGTAAATTACATAAAAGTTATATAATTTTTTGTTACACAATTGATTAAATTATGCACACTGTTAATAATTCTCTCTGTTTTGAGTTAACTAAATATTATTCTCAACAATTAGAAATCAATAAAAGCATCAATAAGATTAAAATCCTTAAAATCGTTTTTCCCATCTTTTTACTATTTATTTTTTAGAATTTGTCCCAACTGGTACATAGTTGCCCATTTTCTAATAATAAATATGTAAGGATTGATGCAGGATTGATTTTTTGAATAAAAAAACTTAAAAAATGTTTGTCCCTAATGCGATATAGTTGCCGATTGAAGGGCAACTATATACGAGTTGGGACAAGCGTAGTTTAATTTGGCATACGAACAAAATTAGCATTGGCTATTTGATGTTCTTCTATATCTATTGGATGGCTGTCATCCCATCCACCTATTGACAAATTAAAATTTACAAGTCGAATAAATTGAAGAGGTACTACTAACTGGTTGCCTAAATTCAGTCCGCTTTGTAAGCGAATATAAATATCGTTACCTGATGACTGCGGAATTTCAATAACAGGATTATCCCTGCGATCCAAAATTTCTTGGAATGTCATTTCTTAGTTTTCTTTTTTTCTTTTTTAGGCGGCGTATAATTCGTAGATATTTTAATCACATCTTCAAAGCTGCCATTGATAGCTAACTTTTCATCGTATTTATCAGATCGTTTTTTCTTCTTTGACTTTGACATGGTGGCGATGCTATTGTTATTGCAAATTTACCGCATTTGAACTACCTTTGAAAATAATTGGGCAGCGTAGAAACGCCGCCCGCCTTCTTGGTTGTCATCGTATAGTAGCGTGTTCGCACTGGTTAATGAGGCCAGTCGGGTACTACACCTCGAATCGAGATTCGGCTATATATTTGGCACGACATACGATAACATATTTTTAGGGCAGTAATGCCCTTTTTTGTTAACTTTGTGTTGATTTAATCACCAAAAGTGATTTATAAATTTTTCTATAGCGGCTGGTATTTCTATACCAGCTTTTTTATTGCAAATAACCATTGATCACATTAAGAACACGTCGTAAATGCTCCTCAGTAAAATTTTTAGGTAAAACAACTTTCCCTTCCGTTCCGTCTTTAAAAAAAATAGGGATTTCCTTTGGAGCTATTTCTGAGATATTTTCCTTTTGTTCTTTTTTTTCGCTTTTGTTTTGCAATGTTACAGGTACTAATAAAGTTGTTTGTGATTTTTCTTCTGCGGCTGGAACTTCTTCTTCTTCGATGAATGATATATATGAATCGAATTTTAAGATATTCCCCTCTGTAATTAATCCAAGTGTTGCCAAATTTTTCAAAAAAACTTTAGCAGCTATTTTTGAAGCATTACCCTTTACCGAATATATTCTATCGAGGATATTAGCAAGCCCGCTTTCAGTAGGCAATTGTTTGTCCTTAAACTCACCTATTAATTTTTTATATAAATCAGGATGGTTTAAACATTCCAACAAAAGATCATTAACATTTTCTGATGGCAGGGGTTTTTGAATTTTTTTAAATTGCTGCGTAGGTTTATAACCTTCATTTGATTTCAATTGAAGCAAATCATATTGAACACAGCTACTCAAGTGCATAAAAAAAGCACCGCCGGTTAATCCAATATATTTTGAAATTGAATCTTTGGGAGTAAAGGTTATTGATGTAAATTCCTTATCAATTTTTTCAACAAGTTCAACGCAACTGCTGATTGTATAGGAAGGATAAGCAACGCTTCTAATACGTGGTGCTTTTTTATTTTGATCCCCGATTGTCTTCGGATCAATAGCTGATAGAAAATCTGGCATGATTTATAAATTTTTCTAAAACAAAGGTAAAGTTAGATAGTGATTCTATCCAAATATTTATCTAACATTTATCTAATACTTTTTATAACTAATTATATATCAATAGTGTAATATTAAAAATAAATTTGGAAAGCAATAAGAAACGACATATATTTGTCCCATTAAGTTACTAATATGAATAATTTCAAAACCCTTACCGAATGTTTAGATTACTTTAAAGAAGAATCAACTTGCCGCGCATATCTTGAACAGCAGCGTTGGGGTGGCGTGCCTGCATGTCCTTTTTGCGGTACAATAAACCCATATCGCACTAATAGAGGTTTTAAATGCAGCGCAAAAGAATGCAGGAAAAAATTTTCAGTTACGGTAGGCACTGTTTATGAAAATTCAAAAATCCCTTTGCGCATTTGGTACGCTGCTATTTATTTATGTACTTCTTCAAAAAAAGGGATTTCATCATTACAAGCGAGCAGGCAACTTGGAATAACTCAAAAAAGCGCATGGTTTTTATTACATCGTGTCCGTGAAATGCTGAGGGATAAAGCACCGCAAATGCTGAAAGGAATTGTTCAGATTGATGAAAGTTATGTAGGCGGAGCCGAAAAAAATAAACATTTGAATAAAAGGGCAAAGCATGGCCGGAGCGAAAGAGGTGTAGCATTAGGGACTAAAACACCTGTATTTGGAATTATCGAAACTGGTGGCAATGTTGTAGTCCAGGTTTCTGAATGGGTTACAAAGAAAGAAGCTCAGGAAATAGTAAAAAGGCATGTGGAAGAAAAATCAACTATGGTAACAGATGGCTATGCTATGTATGCTTTTCTCTCCAAGCATAATCAATTTAAGCATGTGGTTGTTGACCATCAAAGCGGCCAATATGTAAACGGTGGTTTCCATACCAACGGCATTGAGAATTTTTGGAGCCTTTTAAAACGCGGCATCATTGGTATTTTCCATCAGGTAAGCCCTTGGCATTTACAACGATATTGCGATGAATTTGCATCCCGATATAATTCAAGGAAGATAACCGATGCCGAAAGGTTTCAACTTTCAATTCAAAAAAGTGATGGGAGATTAAAATACAATGACCTTATCGGGAAAAATGTATCTAACAATGAAGAACCATTCGGCATTGTTACAGATTATTAACCAAAATCTAAAAACTCTGATAAGGTCATTTTAAATGCCTTCGCAATTGCAGCAAGATGGCTAACAGAACAATTACTTTCTGCGTTTTCAATCCTTTGTATTTGCCTCACTTCAAAATCGCATCTAAAGGCAAGTTCCTGCTGTGAAATACTATTAGCAGTGCGAAGTTCTTTAACGCGCCTACCTACTTTATTCAATGTTTTTTGATCACGATAATATTTCACTTTGTTAAGGTGAAATAATCTATTGAATTATTATACGTCAAATTTGACGTTACGACAAATTTGTCATAGTTTAGGCACATGGACAGCCTCGACCGCGCAAAAAAGCATTTGAAGAAAAAATACAAAAAAGTAAAACGCATTTGGGATTGTGTGGAGATAGGAAGTGTTATTGAAGTGTATGAAGTAGATGAAAAAGAATTGAAGCTATGTATACTGGTAAATGAGATTGAAAAAACAATAATTTACGATCTTAAAATAGAAGATGTCATAGAATAAAGCGCAAGGCTTTTATCGAGCAAAAAAGTGTTGCGCTTATCTTTTAAATTTGCACAGGTCTACTCACTATCTGAATAAGCGTGGGTCTGCTTGACAGCAAGTTTGCTATAAAATCCCTTCGGGTCGCGCCAAATAAAAAGATAGTTTTTGCGAAATTTAAACGTCTCACTTTTTATATATATCTAGTAGTTAGACACCAGATGTGGAAAAAAATGTGAATTTGTTGGGAAGAATGGGATAATTTTGTGTATTCCCGCCTGCAGGGACTTTTAGGTATACCGCCTCGCCCTGCGTTTTTAGTATATATTTTGTTTGTACTAGGACAGTACAGTAATATCAAAATTAGGAGAAAAAGATATTACTTTATTGTTTCCTAGAAACCTTTTTATGCACAGATGTGAAGATTTTTTTCGCCCAATTACATTTTTCAGCATAACAGTTTGACGGATAAATAATTTAGTATTTTTTTGCTAAAAAATTTAGTAAATTGCAAACCATAATTGTTATGAACAACCTTAGTTATCAAAAATTATTCGACACTTTTACAGATTTAGAAAAAAAGTATGCACCTCAAAATTTATTTATTGAGGGTGATGCCTCATTACTTTTTTCAGGTTTAAAAGTGTCAATCGTTGGCTCCAGAAAACCTACTCAGCAAGGAATTGAAGACGCAGAATGTTTAGCTAAATCCTTGGTAAGTAATAGCGCTATTGTCCTAAGTGGTCTAGCCGAAGGAATAGATACGGTTGCACATGAAACCGCTATCCAACAGGGAGGAAAAACCATTGCGGTATTGGGAACTCCTCTTGATATCGCATACCCCGCGAAAAATAGAAACCTTCTTAATGTTATCAAAAAAGATCATCTCGCTGTTTCTCAATTCGCTCAAGGTTACCCTACTAAACCAGAAAATTTTCCTATGAGGAATCGTACAATGGCTTTATTAAGTGATGCTACAATAATTGTAGAGGCATCTGAAAAAAGTGGTACAAGGCATCAAGGATGGGAAGCATTGCGATTAGGAAGGATTGTTTTTATTATGAAAAATGTGATTGAAAATAAAGACCTGACTTGGCCAAAAGAAATGGTGAAATATGGAGCGCAGGAATTAACATGCGAATTACTTCCTTCAGTTTTGGAGTTGATTCCTAATATAACTGCAAGATTGGAATATGCTTGATGTAATTAATTACGCCAACTTACTTCAATATTCTCCAAGAGGGAAGGGAGAGATTTCAATAAAATCTCAAGCTATCACTGGCGCAATTAAAGGCGGAAGGATTTCTCCAAGTATTCCTAAACTAATTATTAAGCATGGGGCATACCTCGCAGATTTTCTAAACGAAGAAGTCACTTTAGTTCCTACGCCAAGAAGCTCACCAATTCGTGAAACGGATTTATGGCCAACCCTAGAAATAGTTAAAATGTTGGCTGCACTAAAACTTGGGAATATCTCAACATGTTTATTTCGCACCACCCCGGTAAAAAAATCATCTCAGAATTATACTGGTGAGCACAGGCCATCAATTCTAGAACAGTACAATAGCTTAGCAGTTAAAAACGTAGTGCCTACGTCCAATATAACACTGGTTGACGATGTTGTAACTATGGGACGCACATCAATTGCCGCAGCTTCGCGTCTTGCAGAAAAGTTTCCTAATGCAAATATAAGACTATTTGCATTAGTGAGAACAATGGGATTCGTAGACGACATTGATATTATAGAAAAATGCGAACAAGGAACTATTACTTATTATCCAGCGAGTGGAAAATGCTTTCGTAGTCCATAAAATTTCCACTTGTCCCAACACGTATATAGTTGCCGATTGAAGGGCAACTATATACCATTAGGGACAGGCCAAGTAAAAAAAATAACCCCCTAAAAGTTTAGGGGGTTATTTTTTTTACTAATAATTTTTATGACTTAGTCTTTTCGTTATAATTGCTTGTGGTGATTTGGGCATTAATATTTTCTCCTTCCGGCTCTTTCGCTTTTTGATGTTCATAATAGTCTTTCATCTCCTGAGGCGGATCAATCCCTAAATCTTTAAATAGGTGAATAATTTGTAAATAGTGATAGGTTTTTTTAAATTGAAGAGGAAAATTATATTCCCCTTTGCAAACATATACGCGATCATGATCTGCCCAAAAATCTTGCGGTTGAGGCTGTTCGACTGTCCATCCATTTGCTTGAAGATACTTTTCTTGTAATTCACTAAAGGACATTGACGGAACAGATGACATATAAATTAGTTTTGGTTAAAAAATTAATTGTCAGCTAAGACAAGATTTAAGTTCAATTCTTGGTGCCCTTCGCTTTTTTCTTTGCTTTGTTGAGACAATTTATTAATAACGTCTTCAATCCCTCCAACAGTAATGCCTAAATCGCAGGCCAGTTTTACATTTAATGATGTAATAAGTTCTTCAAATACGCCTTTTAATGTATCCGATTGTACGACAATCCCTTTCAGTTTTTCATTATCAATGCGTCCTACATAACCTGCTTCATCATTAAATGTTTCAATAAAAATTTTTAAGGAATTAGGTGCAGGCATAAAATTTTAATTTAAAAGATTTAAAAGTTTTTTCCAGTTTTCCGTAAATAGATAGAGTGTTTTTATTTTTTTAATGCAAGTTCGTAAATAAATTTGGAAAAATTAAAAAAATATTGTAAGCGGTAAAACCCTATACAATTTAGTGTTTTCACTTATGCAAAATGGGTTAAATTATCCTTCGATTTAGGGTGATTTTGGCTTTGCGGGATTTATAATGAGAATATATTTTTGTCAGGAGTGATTCACGGCAACTATATACCATTAGGGACAAACGGAAAAAATATTTTTTTCAATGTACAATCCTACGATGAGCATTTTATTTCTCTGCCTTTGCTCTTGCCTGCTCCAACAGTATTTTTTTTATTAAAACAATCTGCCCTAAATGATAGTGCGTATGCTCGATAATTCCGTTAATGTTCCGATAGTAATTTCCATATTTTTCATCTGAAAAGGTTTCCCAAAGTTTGTTCTCTGGCAATTGCTCAATCAAACCGGCGAAGGTTTCTACATTAGCCCAGGTTTTGCTCAACAGTTTTTCCCAGTCGGCCTGGGATAGGATTGGGGGATGGTCAAAACTATATTTATCATGAGCATCGAGTGGGCCTCCCTGCAATACTTTCAACAGCGCATCAACATAATAATTCGTATGACAAACGAGGGTTGCAATGGTATTGAGCGAATAAATTTTTGTTGTCGCCTGCTGCCAATTTACATCAGCCAGGCTTTCTATAAGATTTACCGAAGTCCAGTTTCCACCAAAATAAATTTCTCTTAAACGCTTTGCTATTTGTGCAGGTAAGTTCATGGCTGAGGTTTAGTAACTGCTATACAAAAAAGTTTTCTTTCCATAATTCAATGCTGCTTTTTTTGAGGACGATTTATTCTATTAAATTGCGCTTAAGTCTTGTTCCTAATGAGTTATAATTACTTACTTGCAGCATACTATTCGAAAATTTTGTCTTTTATCGTTTGGAAAGGTTTGGATAATTTTACGTGTTTAATGGATATGGAAGATAATTATTCTTTATTTCTGTAACAATAGTGTACGTATTAATTTGGACGAATAGATACTTGTTATAAAACGATTGGCTGGCAATGGAAATCAATAATCAACTCGCCGAGGATTCATTACCGATCATCCTGCAACAAATTGCGGCAGGCGATGAAGTTGCATTCCGCCAGGTATTTGCATTTTTTTATAAACGTCTTTATCATTTTGCCTTTGTCATCGTCAAAACAAAAGAATCGGCTGAAGAAATTGTGGAAGATGTATTTATACGCATCTGGCAACACCGGGCAAATCTTGCCAACATTCAAAATTTAAAAGTTTATTTATATACCGCGACAAAAAATACGGCACTGAACTATCTTTCTAAAAAAGCAAGAGAGAATATCACAGAGCCTTTTGACCATATCAATATCGAGCTTATTCAGCCCGCGATCAGCCCCGAGCAGATCATGATCACCGGCGAGATGTATAAAAAAATCCAGGAAGCCGTCGATGCCCTGCCCCCACGATGCAAAATGATTTTTAAACTCATCCGGGAAGACGGCCTCAAGTATAAAGAAGTATCAGAAATCCTCAATATCTCAGTAAATACGATCGATGTGCAAATGGCCATCGCTGTAAAGCGGATAGCCCTGGCTCTTGAAACGGATATGCATTTCAAGCGCCATTCCACATTCAAATAAAATTTCTCTTCCTTTAGTAGATCATCATTTTTTTATTGTCTTAATTAAACACTAGCCTGCTTATGTACGATAATCGCTTATGGTTTTTATTTGCCCGTCAGTTATCCGGGGAAACCAGCCCGGCTGAATCGGAAGAGTTGCAAAGCCTATTGCAACAGCAACCGGATAAGCAATACCTGCTGGATATGTTGCATGGCTATTTCGATCTTCATCCCGCTGCTATGGAAAGCAATGATGAGGAAGATATTTATTTTGAAGAAAGATTTCGAAAAATAGTTACCGGCAATAATGAAGAAATCCCCAGGTTAGATGAGGCCGATATTTTCCCACACAACAAAAGGATCGGGGTACGAAAATTCCTGTATTATGCAGCTGCCATTTCAGGCATAAGCTTGTTGGGCTGGCTGGCATATCATGCATTCCAACCTGTACGGGCTCTCGAAAATAAATCTATCAAAGCAAGTGAAGTAATAGCTAAACCCGGCGCAAGAACAAAACTGGTATTGCCCGACGGGACACAGGTTTGGCTAAATTCCGGGAGCAAACTAAATTATCAAAATGATTTTAATGCCGCATTCCGTGAAGTAGAACTGGAGGGAGAGGCTTTTTTCGATGTTACCAAAGATGCAAAACATCCGTTTATCGTTCACGCTTCATCCATCAATATAAAAGTCGTGGGGACTGCGTTTGCGGTAAAATCATATCCGCAGGATGAAACGGTTGAAGCTACTTTACTGCGGGGCGTAATAGAAGTGAGCCGAAAAGATAATCCCAACGCACCAAAAGTTATTTTAAAACCAAACGAAAAACTGATTTTCAACAAACAATTAGAAACAGTAACTCAACATACTTCGGCGGATATATTGAAAATGGACCAGCATTCAATAGTTCATGATATTTCAGTAACGGCAGTTTCAAAAAATATCCCTGATAGCAATAAGGTAGAAACATCCTGGGTATATAACCGGCTTGTTTTTAATGGCGACAGCTTCCAGGAACTCGCAGAAAAAATGGAACGCTGGTATAACGTAAAAATTATTATTAAGAACGAGAACCTTCTCCGGTATCGGTTTAGTGGTGCATTCGCGAGTGAAACTGTGCGCGAGGCTTTAAATGCATTGCAGCTAACGCGAAAATTTTCTTATCAAATAAATGACAATGAAATTGAAATATTTAAAAAATAAACTCAATAGCAGTTGATATAAAAAACGGGAAATGTTGGAGCATTCCCCGTGAGATTAAAACAGAAACCTAATACCAACTGGAGAGGCGGTGCTGGTTTCGCATTATTAACCATTAAAAGTAAAAATATGAAAAAATTACCACCTCCGGATGGGAGGAGTAATCCCCGATTGCTCTTTAAATTGTTTGTCATCATGAAACTTTCCATTGTGTTAGTTCTGCTTGCTGTATTAGAGGTGAAGGCGGGAGTATACGCGCAAGGTTCTATTACACTGAATATGCAACAAGTGGAAATTCAAAAAGTATTAAGCAGGATCGAAAAACAAGGCGAATTCCGGTTCCTTTATAATTATGACCTGGAATCATTAAAGAAAAAAGTAGACGCAAATTTTCAGCAGTCAACTATTAAAGACGTGTTGAATACTGTTTTTGCAAATACAGACCTCACCTATAAACTTCTCGAAAATAATTTGGTAGTCGTGATATCCAACACGCAGGAAAACCAGGATATCCGTGTTACCGGTAAAGTAACGGGCGCCAATAACGAGCCACTCAGCGGCGTATCCGTTCAGGTAAAAGGTACGAATATAGGAACTGCGACTAATAACAGTGGCGAGTATACGCTTTCTGCTGCTGAAAACGCGACGTTGAGATTTTCTTATATCGGTTATGCGGATAAAGAAGTAGAAGTAAAAGGGCAGAATGTAGTCAATGTTCAATTAAGCACTGCTGAAAAAAGTTTAGACCAGGTAGTGGTGGTTGGTTATGGCAGCCAGCGAAAAAAAGATCTCACTGGTGCAGTATCAGTGGTTACTGCTGCTGATATTGCGAATCGCCCTATAATAGATGCAAGTGAAGCTTTACAAGGGAAAGCTGCGGGTGTGGAAGTCACGTCTAATTCAGGTAAACCCGGTGCAGGGCTAACTATTCGCGTGAGAGGTTCATCTTCTATCAGCGCCGGCAATGATCCTTTGTATATAATTGATGGCATCCCTACAACAGATATTTCTTCCTTCAATCCAAATGATATAGAATCTATATCAATTTTAAAAGATGCAGCTTCTGCATCAATTTATGGGACGCGTGCTGCAAATGGGGTTGTTGTTATCACCACTAAAAAAGGTGTGCCGGGCAAATCCAAAATTAGTTTCAGCACGTATTTCGGCACGTCATCGGCCACCAAAAAATTATCTGTATTGAATGGTAAGCAATACCAGGATTATGCAAATGAACAAAAACAATCAACAGTCATTACAGATTCAATGGTACAAGCCAATAATATTAACTGGCCAAACGAGGTTTTGCAAAATGGTGCACAACAGAATTACCAATTATCAATTGCGGGTGGAAGCGAAAAAACACAGCATTATATTTCTTTGAATTATACTAACCAAAAAGGAATTATAAAACCAGCCAATTTTGACAGGCTAACAGGAAGAATAAATTTAACTGCAAAAGCAAATGATTGGCTGACTTTAATTACAAGCACCGTTATTTCCCGTTCGCATAACAACGATGTAACAGATAATGCCAGCGTTGCAAGAGGCGGCGTGGTATTATCAGCATTAGAAACCCCACCCACAGTCCCGAAATTTAATGCAGATGGGACAATAGGAGTAAATCCTTTAACAGGGTGGGACAATCCTTTAGGAGCTATTTTGGGTTCGTACACAAAAAATCTCAACGATCGGTTATTATCAAATTTGGGCGCAGATGTAAAATTGTTTAAGGGGTTGGTATTCCAATCACGTTTTGGGATCGATTATCAAAATAACCAGGCAACTTCTTTTCTGGATCCCTATCTTACAGTAAATGGAAGAAATACTCAGGGCCAGCAATCGCAAACAAAATCTAACATATTTACCTGGCTGAGTGAGCAAACTTTAAATTATACTACCACCTGGGGTAAAAGTCATTTTTCTGTCTTAGCCGGTTGGACAGCACAGGACGAACATACAGACCAGACGACTATTTCCGGTTCTTTTCTTGATACCATCTACAGACATTTGCCATGGGACCAGGCTTATTTGCGTGATTCTATTAAATCACCCGCGTCAAAATATATAGATGATTGGGCATTGATATCTTACTTAGGCAGGATAACGTATGACTTTGACGGCAAATATTTATTGCAAGCAAATTTACGTTCAGATAATTCTTCAAAATTTGCTCCTGGAAATAGGACAGCAATATTCCCTTCATTTTCTGCAGGGTGGAGAATTTCACAGGAAGATTTTATGCAATCCATCGCAGCTATTAATGATTTAAAACTTCGGGTCGGCTGGGGTCAAAATGGTAACCAGGAAGGCATTGGAAGTTATGCCTACCTGCCTCTTTATAGTATTGATCCTGCCAGCGGCGCGCCAACTTATCCAACGGTTGCACCGCAAAGTTTAACATGGGAAACCAGTACGCAAACAAACATAGGTATTGATGCGAGTTTTTTAAATTCCCGACTAATATTCTCCGGTGATTTTTATGTGAAAAAAACTAAAAATGTTTTGTATAATGTCCAATTGCCTTCGCAGGCAGGGTTCTCTGTCGCGCCGGTGAATGGGGCAAGCATGCAAAATATTGGGGAAGAATTTTTAATATCCAGTAAAAATATTGTACAAGGCGATCTGAAATGGAGCACGGATTTTACTATTTCATTTAATCAGAATAAAATAACCGGCCTGATTGGTGATATCACTTTTGTGAATGGTTATGGAAATGTTTATGCAAGAGGGAATTCCATTGCGTTAGCACGGGGATATGGGCTGGGAGAGTTTTATGGATATATAGCCAAAGGCGTAGACCCACTGACAGGACATGAATTGTATATGACAAATGCCGATACCTTGTCAGATAATCCTTCTCCCTCTGATCGCAAATTACTTGGCAATGCCCAGCCAAAATTTGTGTATGGCATGACGAATAATTTATCTTACAAGAACTTCGATCTTACTGTATTTATACAAGGTTCCCAGGGAGGTAAGATATTCAATGCCGGAAGACTGGAAGCAGAAGCAATGGTAAACGCAGCCAATCAAAGTTCGGCTGTACTTGCCCGTTGGAGACAAAAAGGCGATATTACAAATATACCCGGTGTAAGCACAGATGCTACAACCAACAACTCGTTAATCTCTACACGTTTTCTTGAAGATGGTTCCTACCTGCGTTTTAAAACTATTACGTTAGCGTATAGGTTCAGTCAAAAATTGATTAATAAATTAGGGCTTGGAGCCGCTTCTCTGTATGTATCCGGTAATAATCTTATTACCATTACAAAGTATAAAGGTTTTGACCCTGAAGTTAATTCTAATGGAAATCCGATCAGGGTTAATGCTGATGGGACACAAAGCAACGACAATGAAAGCAGAAATATTTCTTTAGGGTTAGATAACGGCGCTTATCCGCAATCTAAAATGTTTCTTGTCGGTTTAAACATAAGCTTAAAATAAATGCTTGAATATTTTTAGTGAAAAAGTTTTTAAATAAAAAAATATTTCAAAATGGAAAATAAAATAATCTTCAAAAGCGCTTTGTTATTCTCGTGTGTAGCGCTTGTGTTATCTGGTTGTACCAAGCTTTTAAACAAGCAGCCGGTTACCCAGGTAGTGCGACAAACGGGCGCCACATCTATTACTGCAACTGATGCAGAGAATTTGATATTGGGGGTTTATACCGAATACAAAGGGTATAGTAATGGAATAGAATTTAATGTTCTTGACCGTGTTGTTAATGGTGATGTAATTTCCGATAATTGCTACGCCGGCGGTGATAACCCCGATAATATTACCTTGGATTTATTTAAAGCAAATCCATTAAATGGAAATATTTCACGCGACTGGGCCGATGCATATGCAATGATCGCAAATGCCAATCTTGCTATTGAGCAGGTTGCTGCATGTACCGACCCCGCATTAACTGCGGATCGTAAAAACCAGATCCTGGGAGAAGCCAGGTTTATGCGCGCATTTACTTATTTTGATCTGGTCCGCCTGTTTGGCAAAGTTCCCATCGTATTAACGCCTCCTGATCAAACAAATTCTGAAAAACTAATTAAATCAGTATTGGTCCCCCAATCTTCTGTTGATTCGGTATATGATGCTATTTTGAGCGATATGTGGTACGCGAGGACAACTGTTGGAGATGTTGATGCAAATCCATCAAAATGGATAGTTTCAAAAGGCACCGTAAATGCTATGCTTGCAAAAATCTATGCGGCTAAATCGCCTACAAATTGGGATTCGGTTGCTTACTACAGTGACCAGGTAATCCCCAACTATTCATTGCTCCCGAATTATAATTTTTTATGGGATGGTAACCATAAAGACAATAATGAAGCTATTTGGGAAATAGACTTTTTTGGTTATGGATCCAACGATTATATTGGGAACTGGGCGCCATCAATATGGGTAGGTGGGTCCACCGGGGCATTTGATGGAGGTGGTTGGAAAAAATTCAATACACCATCAAATGATTTGATAAATACATTTATTGCTGAGAACGATACTGTCCGGTTAGATGCCTCTGTTACTTTTCTTGATATAACAGGACAGTGGACCGATGCATATTGGCCATCGAATCATTATCCATTCCTTACCAAATATAATGACCCTGCTAACGGTACCAATGATGTTTATCTTATCCGCCTCGCAGATATTTTATTATTAAGAGCAGAAGCATTTAATGCAAATGGGGATGTTACCAGCGCCGCTAACCTTGTTAACCAGGTAAGGGCACGTGTTGGGCTGCCTGCTACTACTGCAGCCAACCAGGGTGATATGACATTAGCTATTGAAAAAGAAAGAAGATTGGAATTGGCTTTCGAAGGCCACCGGTGGTTTGATTTGTTAAGGACCGGACGGGCAATACCTGTAATGAATGCACAAAAAGATGGCAGTGGAAATCCGCTTAATTATAATGTGCAGCAATATCAATTAGTGTGGCCTATTCCTCAAACTCAATTAGATTTAAATCCATTGTTAAAACAAAACCCGAATTATTGATCGGAAGTCGGAAGTCGGAGGTCAGAAGTCTGAGATCCGACTTCCGACCTCTGACTTCAGATTTCAGCTATGAAATACGTTCATTTGGTTATCTGCATGATGATGCCGCTGTTTTTGATAGCGTGCGGTAAAAGCAAAAATACAGGGGGAAGTAACAGTGGTAGCAGTGATACCACGAAGCCGGGATTGCCGGTAAGTAATTGGGTTACCAAAGCCGATCAATCTATTTTATTACAGCAACAAACCGATTTGCAATTTGGGTCGCGTACCAATAGTTATCCGAACATCGATGTAGATTCAACTCAATCTCTGCAAACTATTGATGGTTTCGGTTATACATTAACGGGAGGAAGCGCTTCCCTCATAAATCAAATGGATGCAAATAATAAATCTGCACTGTTGCAGGAATTATTTGGGACGGGCAGTAATTCGATAGGTGTAAGTTATCTGCGGCTGTCTATTGGCTCGTCTGATTTGAATGCATCAGTATTTTCGTATGATGATATGCCCTCCGGGCAAACAGATACGAGCTTGCAAAATTTTAGTATCGATAAAGATAAAGCTGATCTTGTCCCCGTCTTAAAACAAATACTATCGATCAACCCATCTATTAAAATCATCGCTACAGCATGGTCGGCGCCGGCGTGGATGAAAACAAATAACAGTTCAATTGGAGGAAGTTTGCAGGCAGCATATTTTTCTGTGTATGCAAAATATTATGTGAAGTATATCCAGGCAATGAAGGCGGAAGGCATTAACATCGATGCAGTAACTCCGCAAAACGAGCCATTAAATCCGAATAATAACCCAAGCATGGTTATGAGCGTCACTGATCAATTACAGTTTGTAAAAAATAATCTCGGCCCGGAATTCCAGGCTGCCGGGCTAAATACGAAAATTGTTTTGTACGATCATAATTGTGATGTGCCCGATTACCCGCTTACTATTTTAAATGATGCCGATGCAAGAAAATTCTCAGACGGCTCAGCCTTTCATTTATATGCAGGTGATATCAGCGCATTGGGCCAGGTACATAATGCCTATCCGGATAAAAATTTATATTTTACAGAACAGTACACGGCTTCAACAGGCGATTTTGCAGGCGACCTGAAATGGCATTTGAAAAATGTGATCATCGGGTCAATGCGCAACTGGAGCCGGAATGCATTGGAATGGAATCTTGCTAATGATCCTGCATTTAATCCGCATACTCCGGGTGGTTGCAATACCTGCAAAGGAGCAATTACCATTAACGGTAATACTATTACACGTAATTCAGCGTATTATATTATTGCGCATGCATCAAAATTTGTCGTGCCGGGATCGGTACGCATTAGCAGTAATATCAGTGGCAATTTGCAGAATGTAGCTTTTAAAACTCCATCCGGAAAAAAAGTATTGATTGTAGAAAATGATGGGACTGATATAACGACATTCAATATACGCTTTAATGGGAAATGGGTAACGCCTACCATTGCAGGAGGAACTGTGGCTACTTATATTTGGTAGGTCCTACCCAATCATCCCTTAACATCAAAATCGATTACCAACTCTGCTGACCGTGGATGTGATTGGCAGGTTAAAATAAATCCTGCTTCTAATTCTTCTGCTTCCAGTGCGTAATTATTTTCCATCTCTACTTTACCGCTGATCAATTTTGCGCGACAGGTAGCGCAAACTCCACCTTTGCAGGCGAAAGGCAGGTCTGCACCTTCTTTCAGGGCAGCATCAAGAATTGGCTCAGCATCAAAAGATAGATTGAAATCGAATGTTATGCCGTCTAATTTAATGCTGATTTTACTTTTCTTTTTATCATCGTCAATATTATCAGTTGACAGTTCCTGAATACGGGTTGATGATTTTTGGCCAGGCACGGTAAATAATTCAAAATGGATTTTCTTTTTTTCGATGCCATGTGTTTCCAGCCAATTTTTTACGGAGAATATCATTTCTTCCGGCCCGCAAATAAAAAATTCCTGTATACGATCCAGGTCAATTAAATTTTTGAATAGTGCGGTACATTTTTCCGGGTCGATCCTTCCCTGGTTAACCGGTGCATCTGTTTTTTCGCGGCTAAGGATATGATGGACGCTGAACCTATTCATATAGCAATTCTTCAACGCTTCCAATTCTTCTTTGAAAATAATTGAGCTGCGATTGCGATTGCCATATACTAATGTAAAACTGCTTTCCGGCTCGGCCGCTAATGTGGTTTTTATAATTGATATAACTGGTGTAATGCCACTGCCCGCCGCAAATGCGAGATAATTTTTTTTGTTGATTGGATTTAGTTCAGTGAAAAATTTTCCCGTTGGCGGTAGCACATCAAGCTGATTATTTTTTTTGAGTTTTCTATTGACATAAGAAGAAAACTTTCCGTTTATTACTTTCTTGACAGCTATCCGCAATTCATTATCCAGCGGGCTGCTACAAATCGAATATGAGCGCCGCAGTTCTTCCCCGTCGATCGTAGTTTTTAGCGTGATATTCTGACCCTGCTTAAATTGAAATTCTTCCTTCCATTCATTCGGGATATCAAATGAAACAGATATGCAATCAGGAGTTTCTTTCCTGATGTCTTTTATTTTTAAAGTTCGAAAATGTGTAGCCAAGCGGATGAATTTTTTTGGAATATGGAGAAAGGGAGAAGGTCGAAGGGCAAAGGCAAAGCAGCCGGATCTCCTTTGCCCTTCGACCTTCTCCCTTTACCCTTTCTTCAATCCTTCAATTAAATATTTGACCATATTGTGTTCCAATGTTTCTGCGGTTATATGTTTACGTGAGCGTTGCCAGGATTCTATGCCGCTGATGGCGGATAAAATTGTGAGCACCGCAACATAAGGCTCGATTGGTTTTATTTCTCCTTTTGAAATCCCTTCTTCAATAAGATCGGCCAGGCTTTTTCGGTAATTACGTCGCTGGTTCAGAAAATTTGAGAGATAAGGTTCAGGGAGATGGCGCCATTCATGATCCGAGATATATACATATTCATATTGATCCATCATCATCCGGATATGGAACCGGATAATCATTTCTATTTTCTTTAACGTATTTTCAGGGCTTGTTTCTACTGCATCAAGGTGTGAGAGAAATTCATTAGCTACCTTAAAACAGATTGCCTGCAGGATCTCCGACTTTGATTGGATATGGTTATACAGGCTGGCAGCTTCAACGCCTACATGCTCAGCCAGGTCGCGCATAGAAGCAGCGCCAAAACCCTTTTCCCGAAATAGCTTTGAGGCTTTTTCAATAATCACTTCTTTTTTGCTGCTATTTTTTTTGCCCCTGATTTTTGCCATGATATCGCAAATATAAAAACTAACAAATGTTAGTACAAATAATTTTTAATTCATGCATTTTGTTACTAACAAATTTTTTGAAACAGCCACCTTCTTGTTTTTTCTGCAAACAAAAATTCATGTAGGTTTGCACGGTTTTATCAGAGCCTTTGCTATGATGTATCGACCATTTTAATAATCATTTTATGTCATTAATTGTTGTTGGGTCCATGGCATACGACGCCATCGAAACGCCTTTTGGAAAAACGGATAAAATTGTTGGCGGCTCTGCCACATACGTGGCTTATGCAGCTTCGAATTTTATTCAGCCAATAAACCAGATTTCTATTGTAGGATATGATTTTTCCAAAGAAGAAATGGAAGGGCTAACAAAGAGAGGAGTAAACCTGGAAGGAGTAAAAATTGTGCCTGATAAAAAATCTTTTTTTTGGAGCGGCAAGTATCACCTGGATATGAATACGCGCGATACTTTAGTAACTGATCTGAATGTATTGGCCGATTTTGACCCGGTCGTTCCCGATAGTTACCAGGGCAGCGAGTTTGTTATGCTGGGCAACCTGATGCCAAGGATACAAATCGATGTTATAAACCAGCTGAAGCAACGGCCAAAACTCATCGTGATGGATACCATGAATTTTTGGATGGAATCCGCATTGGATGATTTAAAAAAAGTTTTGAAGATGGTAGATGTGCTAACCATTAATGATGGGGAAGCCCGGCAGTTAAGCGGCCAGTTTTCTTTAGTAAAAGCGGCCAGGGAAATTATGAAGATGGGCCCCAAATATCTTATCATTAAAAAAGGCGAGCACGGGGCATTATTGTTTTATGGCGATAATGTTTTCTTCGCTCCCGCATTGCCGTTAGAAGAAGTATTTGACCCTACAGGTGCGGGTGATACATTTGCCGGCGGTTTTATTGGCCATATCGCCAAGACAAAAGATATTTCTTTTGAAAACATGAAAACTGCAATTATCGTTGGTTCGGCCATGGCTTCTTTTTGTGTGGAAAAATTTGGGACTGAAAGATTAAAAGAAATTTCTAAAAAAGATATAGACGATAGGATACAGCAATTTGTACAGTTGGTAAATTTTGATATCGCGCTGGTCTGAGAACCATGATTAACACGATTAAAAAAGGGATTTAGAGGATATAGTATTATTCATACAGTATCTTTTAAATCCCTTTTTTAATCGTATTAATTTGACGTGTTCCTTTGAAAATATGAAAACTGCAATTATCGTTGGTTCGGCCATGGCTTCTTTTTGTATGGAAAAATTTCCGGCTGAAAGATTAAAAGAAATTTCTAAAAAGGATATAGACGATAGGATATAACAATTTGTACAGTTGGTAAATTTTGATATCGCGCTGGTCTGAGAACCATGATTAACACGATTAAAAAAGGATTTAGAAGATATAGTATTCATATAGTATCCTCTAAATCCTTTTTTAATCGTGTTAATCATGGTTCTACTCCATTCATCAATAAACACTCTCTTTGCTAAAAGTTTTATTTACTTTAATAGCTTATATCAATTTTAACTAACATGAAAAAGCTAATTCCCTCCTTCGTATTGGTAATTGTATTTGCTGGCTGGCAAAGTTGTAATAACAATCAGCCGTCAGATAATCTTTCACAACAAAAATTTATTGAAACAGGATATATAGATTCCGCAATAAAACCGGGCGATAGTTTTTTTCTATATGCAAATGGCAAATGGCTGGATACGGCTGTGGTTCCAAAAACAGAAAATCAAACCGGTTCGGTACTGGAAATTTATAAACGGACAAGAGAACATTTGAAAAACATATTGGATAGCACATCGAGCACAAGCAATCCTTCGGGATCAATTGAACAACAAGTGGGAGATTTGTATGCATCAGGAATCGATACGGCAACTATTGAAAAGCGTGGATATGATCCCGTGAAACCATTCCTGCTTCAAATTGATTCTATAAAAAACGGAAGGGATATTATCCATTTCGTAGCTGCACAACAGAAAATGAATAATGCAGTATTATATAGCCAGTCTGTGTATTCGGATCAGAAAAAAAGTTCAGTGAACATCCTCAATTTTTTCCAGGGCGGACTTGGTTTACCCGACAGAGATTATTATTTCAAAAAGGATCCGGCCACAGAAAAAATCGTTCAGGCTTACCAGGCATATATAAAAAAACTTTTTATGCTCACGGGATCGGATAGTGCCGGTGCAGCAAAAAAAACTGCTGCGATATATGCATTCGAAAAACAAATGGCCGGCAGCCATAAAACAAATGTGGAGCTTCGTGACCCGGAAAGTAATTATCATAAAATAGCAGTAACTACGCTCGATAAACAGATGCCTGTTTTAGGATGGAGGTCATTGCTTAATGATCTAGGCATTCATACCGATACGGTGATAGTTGGGCAACCGGCATTTTTTATCAAGGTAAATGAATTGTTGAAATCGGCCCCACTAGCAACCTGGAAAGACTACCTGAAGTTTAATGTTTTAAATAATGCCTCCACCAATCTTAGTAGCGATTTTGAGAAAGCGGAGTTTGAATATTCGAAAACATTAAGCGGCCAGCAGCAAATAAAACCAAGATGGGAAAGGATCATGCAAGTGGTTGATGGTTCGATCGGTGATGCTCTCGGCCAAATATATGTAAAAAAATATTTTACTGAGGATGCTAAAAAAAGAATATATGATCTGGTGAACAACCTGCAAAAGGCTTTTGAGGAAAGAATTAATAATCTTGATTGGATGAGCGCTGATACTAAATCGAAAGCAAAAGATAAACTACATGCATTCCTAAAAAAAGTCGGCTATACGGATAAATGGAGAGATTATAGCAAGGTAAAGATCAGCAGGGACACCTATTTCGAAAACCTTCTTTCATCTTCGGAAAATGAATATCAATATCAAATCAGTAAAGTAGATAAGCCGGTTGATAAAACCGAATGGGGATTGACAGCATCGACTATCGATGCATATTATAACCCGACATTTAATGAAATCGTTTTTCCAGCAGGCATTTTACAGTACCCGTTTTTTAATCCTGATGCTGATGATGCAGTCAACTACGGAGGCATAGGAGCAGTAATCGGTCATGAAATGACACATGGTTTTGACGACCAGGGCGCGCAGTATGATAAAGACGGTAATTTAAAAAACTGGTGGGGTAAAGACGATAGTGTAAAGTTTGCAGAAAAAACAAAATTGGTAATTGATCAGTACGATGGTTTTGTTGTGATAGATTCGATGCATATCAATGGAAAACTTACTACTGGTGAAAACATTGGCGATATGGGCGGAGTTGCCATCGCATATACTGCATTCAAAATGACAAAAGAAGGCCAGGATAGTACAAAGATAGATGGGTTTACGCCCGATCAACGTTTCTTCTTATCCTACGCTCAAATATGGAGAGTTAAGCGCACAGATGAATTAACGCGAAGGCTTATTAATACAGATCCCCATTCCCCACCTATGTTCCGGGTGCTTGGGCCGCTCATGAACTTCACGCCATTTTATACAGCATTTGATGTTAAGGAAGGAGAAAAAATGTATAAGCCTGAGAAGGATAGGATTAAGATTTGGTAAAAATTAATATGGGGATGTGTGAAATGTGGAGATGTGAAAATTCTGAGGACTGATGAATGATCAGAATTTTCACATTTTTTATGGCAAAGGCTTTTTGAGATTTTTAATAATCTCATTTGCGACATTATGCTTTTCGGGAAAAAGAATTGTGCCTGAATATTTATCCAGTTCCTTTTTGTAGATCAGTTTTATGCCCATTTTTTTAGCGGCTCGTGCAATTTTTTTATCCTTCACTTTCATATTGTAAATTTAATATTATTTTCTCTTTATCAAAAATCCCTCGTATTCCTTATTTGCTTCAAATTCTTCTGTAATCCATTTACTTTTTTTTATCAGTAAGCCATAAATTTCAAAGTTACTTTTCAGTTCGCTTAAATTTAAATTAATAGCCATTCTGTATAAACGATTTCTTGTCATATCGCTGCCTATGAATATTACATATTTATCGGGATGATGCGTTGTAAATAAGGCTATAATATCAGCGACGGTAGCAATAATTTTGTTGCGGTCTTTGTTATTATTAACGGAATAATCATCCAACTTCCCATCGTTTTTTTTATTTCCAAATGCAAGATTGTAAATCCGATTGTTTTCTGTTTCCGTAAATTGAACCATTTTTAAAATCTCTCCTTTTGGTCCTTTACTTATAAACTCAAATTCCATGTAATTTTCAGAATAATAAATCGATTCATATCTTTCATATTTCATAGGACGGACTATATTATTCGTTAAAATTTCCGCACTAACGTAATTACATTCTTAAATCGTTTCGTATTACCATTCAAGTTGAACATTTCGGTAAGAACCACATATATTCCTATGGGCAATTTTTTTTGCTTATCATCCAGTCCATCCCATCGGAAATTTCCTTTTAATCCAAGTATCGAATTATTAACAAGATAACGGACAGGCCTACCTGCTGCATCGTAAATGCTGACATTCGCAACATAGCCCGGTGCGGGGACTTCATAATTAATAAAGCAATAATCATTATATCCGTCGTTGTCAGGGGAAAATATTTTTGGTTCGATGCTTATTTCGGCGGTTGACTGTTTGTCTGATTTAAATTCAGAATTCTGATAAGTAGGCGTTCCAAATCCTGCTGTGGAAGCAGCCGAGGTCCAGTTCCCAGAATCCTGTGTCGGTTTATTATAATCTATTCTTTCGAGAGCAACACCCTGTTCATTGTCGATTAGTGCAAAATGCCATTTGTGGTCATATTCCAATTCATCCACTATATTTCCCGGTTGATTGAGCAGTACAATATTCCCATGATCATCCGGCAAAGAAGGCA
>Ga0207059_1039_pt1 | contig 25965 bp, 27 predicted proteins | sample Alteio_BWMinCont_32_FD_153273 | JGI IMG/M metagenome (GOLD analysis project Ga0207059, IMG submission 153273) | Enriched cells from forest soil in Barre Woods Harvard Forest LTER site, Petersham, Massachusetts, United States -... | ecosystem: Environmental > Terrestrial > Soil > Temperate forest >...
TGGCGGGGCAAATGTCAAATGCGACGGCAATCTTATCATGCAACTCACGAATATGAACATTATCTTGAATAGTTTCTGCTGGCTGTATTACATGTGCTGAAATATTCGCGATGCCGCCGAGGTTAAGAAAGAAATTATAGTCATCCAGTAATAATTTTTCACCAATAGGGACAATTGGGGCACCCTGTCCGCCCAAGGCAATATCCATGGCTCTTAAATCACTGATAACATTAATATTTGTATTTGCGGCAATTGCAGCCCCATCGCCCAACTGTGCAGTCATTTTTTTTTGTGGCAAATGAAATGTTGTATGTCCGTGTGAAGCGATTAATTGAACCTGGTAATGCAATTTTTTTTCTTCAATAAACCGATTCAGCTGCTGTCCTAAAAAATGCCCGTATTCAGTATGGAGTAATTGATATTCCAATGCGGATAACGTTGTTGCACTTTTTAATTTTTCGATCCATTCGCTTGTATATGTATAACAATCGGCATGCAGGATTTCATATGTCCATTTACCTGCATTTTCCTGCATGTGCACATATACTATATCAATACCATCAAGCGAACTGCCACTCATCAAACCAATGACTTTATAAAGCATGAAAAGAATTTTTAGATTATAAACTTTAGCCTTTAGTTTTGTTCCGGCTTATATTTTCGAATTTCGGATTTTTAATTTTGATTTTATGGTTATCAATTTAAGCCAGCAGTATTCTTTGCTGAGTGATTGGATGAGTGAGCTTCGAAATGAAGAAGTTCAACCCGACCGGATGCGTTTTCGACGAAACCTGGAGCGCATTGGCGAAGTAGCTGCATACGAAATAAGCAAACATTTGTCATTTGTTGATAAGGAAGTCCAAACTCCTTTGGGAATTGCTAATTGCAAGGTGCTAAAAGAGCAACCTGTGCTGGCAACCATCCTACGCGCGGGTTTGCCATTGCATCAAGGGCTTTTGAATTTTTTTGACAGGGCTGATAATGCTTTTATTTCTGCTTACCGCAAACACAATCGTGATGGTTCATTCGAAATAAGTCTTGATTATATATCTTGTCCCGAGCTTGAAAATCGCATAATCATCCTTTCCGATCCGATGCTGGCAACGGGCTCATCGCTTGTTAAAACCATACAATTCCTGCGTGAAGAAGGCCATCCAAGCGGCATGCACATTGTAACCGCCATTGCCTGCACCGTGGGCATTGAATATGTAAAACGCAACGAACCCAATTGTACAATTTGGTGTGGTGCCATTGATGATGAGCTCACGGCCAAAGGGTATATCGTGCCTGGCCTGGGCGATGCCGGCGACCTTGCTTTCGGAACAAAGGTCCAGATGTAATAATTTAACAAGTTTATCTTTTAATTCTCGACTTTTTTTTCTTAATTTTCAACTCATTTTATTCATTTTTTTAATCTACCTATGAGATTTTCCGGCAATTCCCCCTTACAATAACCGCGCGTTGATCCTCCTTTATATGCTAAAGCCTGGGTTCGGATCGTTTATTGTTTGTGAATAGAAACCATACTGTTTATGAAAAAAGTCTGCATTCTACTTTTTTGCTTCGCTGCTTTCCTCGAAACGCCGGTACTTGCGCAAGACCCAGCATTTTCTCAATTTTTTGCTTCACCACTTACTTTAAATCCTGCGCTTACAGGAAAATTCAATGGCGTGGTTCGCGTTGCGGGTAATTATCGTAATCAATGGCCTGCCATCAATAATGCTTTTATTACATCGACAGTATCGATAGATGGCGGGATTTTAAAAGACCGCTTGCCCGAAACAGATGTATGGGGAGTAGGCTTAATGGCAATGACTGATAAAACTGCAAACGGAATTTTATCCAGCAATTATTTTTCATTATCTACTGCTTATCATAAAAGCCTTGATGAAAATGGATGGAACCAGATTGGTATTGGCTTCCAGGGCACTTACGCTAATAAAAGGCTCGACGGGACTAAACTTAATTTTGAAGATGAACTGGATCAGCAAGGTGGTTGGACAATACCCAGTGCCGAAACCATCGATGGCCATCAGGTTAACCTGAATTATTTTGATATGAATGTTGGCCTTTTGTATAATGGTTCATCCAATGGAGATAATAATTTTTATTTTGGTGCATCAGCCTATCATATCACCCGGCCAAAAGAATCATTTACCGGCAATTCATTTTATGTATTGCACCCACGGATTACTTTGCACGGCGGTTATTCCTTCCCGTTAAACCCAAATAACACGCAAAATTATTTGCATTTTAGCGGCTTGTTCAGCAAACAGGCAAATGCAACTGATGCTATGTTGGGTGGCGCATGGTCAGTAAATGTGAACAACAACGATAATAACCCTATAAATTTTTATATTGGCAGTTGGCTTCGATTCAGTAATCTCGCCGATGCAGTGATACCTTATATCGGGTTAGATTTTGGCAGCTTCACTCTTGGCATGTCATACGATGTAAATATATCGTCATTAAAAACGGCTTCTGAAAGTATGGGTGGTATTGAGATTTCATTGATCTATATTAAAAAACCTTCTGACGGCCGCAAGCCAATTCCTTGTCCGAGATTTTAAGATTGAAGAAAAAATGTAAAATTTAAAATACGAAATGTAAAAGGGGTCTATAATTTAGCAAAAGAAAAAATTATAAACCCCTTTTACATTTTATATTCCTCATTTCTTATTTCTTATTTTACATTTCCCTTTTTCCCGCTCACATATTTATTTCCATTCAATATAAAACGATATAATAATTTTGCATCGTCGCCTGCATAGTCTACACCTATCCGGGCTGTAATGCCAATCATTTTTTTACTTAGGATAAAACCATCATCAGCAATAAAAACTTCATTACCAAGCAGAGAAATCCCCGAATGACGCGTAGATAAACCAAGTGCTTTGGATACATTGCCCGGGCCTTTTGTCAAGGTATGATCCAAAATTTTTTTTCCCGTTCTTTTTAGCATCACATCAATGCCTTTCAATGGTTCTAATGCACGGATAAGAATTGCATGTGGGATATCTTTTTTATTTGTCACTACATTGAATAAATGATGGATGCCATAACACAAATACACATAGGCTGTGCCCGGCTTGTTATACATCACTTCAGTGCGAGCGGTCCTTCTTCCGCCATACGCGTGTGATGCACGGTCTGTAACACCAGCATAGGCTTCTGTTTCAACAATCCTCCCGGATGTTTTCAACCCATCAAAATTGGTGACCAGTATTTTTCCTAAAAGTGCACTCGCTACTTCTACCACATCGGGGTTTTCATAAAATGAATAGCTGAGTTTTTTTATTCGTGCCACTCTAAATATTTATATCTGTATAATAATTTTTACACTGTCAAAATACGAAGTCATTTTTTACTATTTCATCCTTACTTTGATTAATCAGCTTTTTTCATGTAGGTTTGACAAACGATCCTTATCGACTGGCAAATAAACTAAAAACTAATTTAAAACTGTTGTCTTGCTTAAGGAAATTGTTATTGCTATTCAATCGTATTACAAAGCACATCAGTTTATCCGCAAACACCTGTTGTGGAAATGGATCGTTATACCAGGCATCATATATACTATTCTTTTTTGCATTGGGATGTATTTTTTCTGGAACTCGGCAGATTCCGCCGTTACTTATTTAAGTGAACTGACTGGCATTACAAAATGGCTGCATCACCAGCATAGTGCTGCATTAAGTTTCCTTTTCGTTATGGGTGGCATTATGGTGCGGTTAATCCTGGTGTTTTTTTATTTTTCTTTGTTCAAATATCTTTTTCTTGTGATCGGCTCACCGCTTTTTGCGTACCTGAGTGAAAAAACAGAATCGATTATTCAAGGCAAGGAAATCCCTTTTAATTTTCAGCAAATGCTTAAAGACGTGGTGCGTGGCATTAAACTGGCCCTGCGAAATTGTTTTTGGCAAACCGTATATACCGTTTCTATATTGATCCTATCCTTTGTCCCACTTGTTGGCTGGATAACACCAGTTATTTACGCTCTTGTTGAATGTTATTATTATGGCTTTTCGATGCTCGATTATAGTTGTGAGCGTCATAAATTGTCAGCTGCTGAAAGTATTGCCTTTATCAGCAAGCGCCGCGGGTTGGCCATGGGCAATGGTTTGGTATTTTATATGATGCATTTTATCCCTTTTCTTGGGTGGGTACTTGCGCCATCTTATGCCGTGGTCGCTGCTACGATAAGCCTGTATCACCAGAACCTGGAATAATGTATGACAACTAACGCCAAAGTATACCTGATCCCAGCTTTTATTGATGAAGATGCGCTACAAGTCCTTCCTGCTTACCTGTTAGAAGCAGTAAAAGAATGCCAGGTTTTTTTTGTGGAGAATGAACGCAGCGCGAGGCGCTATTTAAAAATGTTATGGAAAGAAATGATCATTGATCAATATGAGTGGTTTGCTATACATAAGGCTGAAGAAAAGTTAACGGATGAATTCAGGCAACAATTAAAAAAAGGAAAAACAATTGGCATCATCAGCGAAGCAGGCTGTCCCGGTATTGCAGATCCTGGCCAGGTATTGATAGCGATTGCCCAGCAGGAAAACATCACAATAAAACCATTGGTTGGGCCAAGTTCAATATTACTCGCATTAATGGCAAGCGGCATGAATGGTCAGCAATTTCAATTTGCCGGATACCTGCCCATCGATCAGCAGGAACGTATAAAAAAAATTAAAGAATTAGAAAATGAATCGCAGAAAAAAAACTGCACACAAATATTTATTGAAACGCCATACCGAAACAATCAATTGACTGAAACGATCATCAACAACTGTAAATCAACCACCAGGTTCTGCATCGCCGTTGATATTACAGGAAAAGAAGAAAACATCCGGACAAAAACCATTGAAGAATGGAAAAAAAAATTACCTGATATCAATAAAAAACCAGCAATTTTTTTGATGCAAGCTTAAGAGGTAGAATAAGGAATGAGAAAACTCTCATTATATCTGAGTGATATATTTTTCGATTTATTTATTGCTATTCAAATATTTCTCTAGTCTTGAACCCCTTTTTCATTTCTTATTCCTCATTTCTTATTTCTTATTCTATTCTTATTCCATCTCATCAATCTCTTTTAGAATTTTCTCACCTGCTACAATAGTGCTATCAGATCTCCTCAGGGCATCATCCAAATCTGAATACAATGCCAGCAAGTTTCTCATCTCAACATTGGTAAAAAAAGCTTTGTCGGCGATTGCCTGATTTTTATCATCTCTTTTTAAATTATGGATCAGGTGATTCAATACTTCGGTATTCATGAAAGAATTAAAAAAAGTTATTTCTTGCATGAGATCGGGGATTTTGGTTTGATACAGATCGATGATATCATTCTGAAGCTTTTTATTTTCTATAACATCCAATTTGCCGGTAGACTTGATCGATTCGTAATGGCTGATATTTGGAAAGAAGTAGATATCATGAAATAATTTGCCATAACTGTAAAACTTAGTACTATCAGACGACCAAACTATTTCCTGTTCGGGTCTTGAAAAATATTTGGCAGCTTCTTTCATAGAAATCCATTTTAAAGAGGACTCTTTAAGCTCTTTCAAATCTGCAGTCAGGTCAGTTTTTAATCCAATCAGGAAATTTTTTTCCAGCTCACGATCTTCTGCCTTCTGACGCCATCGCTCGAGCAGGAAGGAAAATGAGATAGCGAATACAATGACTAGAATCTCAATGAGTATTTCGCCCAATTTATGCCTGAGACCGGAATCCTTATTTTTCACAACCCCTAAAATTTTGCGTGAATGTTTAACGACTTCATGAGAGCTCATTGCTAATAGTTAAATGAGTTGCGGAAGAGAAATGTAAAAGGAGCTTCCAAATAAGAACCCTATTAATATTAATTATTTGATTTTGTAAAACGAAGTTGTAAGTGGCATACGCCCCTTTTACATTTTACATTCCTTATTTTATATTCTACATTTCACTGACCCAATGGCCCACTCCCTGCCCTGGTATCGCGCATGGAAAGAATACTGTCAACAATAAAAACTGTTGCGCCACGCCATGGCAAGGCTCCCATATATTCTTTATAGTGCAATTCAAATTCTTTCCCGCTATTCGCCATCATTTTATTCGCGATTTCATCACTGGCGATTGAAAAACGAAATTCATAGGATTGAATCGTCCCGGCCGTGCTACCTTTAAAACCCGACTGGATTAAAGTCCCTTCATACGTTTTAAAAACAAATCCTTTTTTTACGACATAATTTAATTGGCCCGCTTTTACGCCTTCGCCAAAAACCCAGAAAAAATGCCAGTACAAATAGAGGCCGAGCCCGATGATTATAACGATAAGAGTGATCCTGAGAAATTTTTTCATAAATTTTCGATTTAAAAATATTTTCAGACAGGATTATAAACCATATTTATCAACAAGATAAATTAAAGCAGCCATATTAATCGCGCCTAATTCAAGTTCTCTTTTGTTCACGTTCTCGAATACATCAGTCGCCGCATGATGGTAATCAAAATATCTTTGCGAGTCGGGAACCAATTCTGCTACAGGTACATGTAAACTATCATTCAACGGGCTAACATCGGCGCCACCATCACCAGCTAAAAATTCATATACACCGTATTCCTGCAACAAAGGTATCCATCGGCGAGCCTTTTCCAGTCGCTCATCTGCCAACTTCATATTAAAGCTTCTTGGTGTAAAACCACCCGCATCGCTTTCCAAAGCAAAAAGATGTTTCTCCTGTTTACTTTTTATATCCGCCAGATATTTTGATGCACCGCCGCCTTTGTTTTCTTCATCTGCAAATAAAATAATACGGATAGTATGTTTAGGTTTGTAACCTACAGCATGCAATGCGCGCAATACTTCTATCGAATGAACGCAACCCGCACCATCATCATGTGCTCCTTCCGCAGGGTCCCAGGAATCTAAATGCCCACCAACTGTTATGAATTGCTCAGGAGATTCCGAACCGCTAATCTCACCAATAACATTATATCCAACTGTATCAGGAAGCGCGTGTGCATTGGTTTTCAAAAATAGGCTAATGTTTTTATTTTGCTGAAATGCAGAAACGATTTTATCTGCATCCAACAAGCCTACAGCAAGCGTTGGGATTTTTGGGAAACTGTCATTATAAACCATCGCACCTGTATGTGGGACATTATCGCCGGATTCAGTCATCGATCTTACCAAAGTTGCTACTGCCCCATATTTAGCAGCGCGGCTGGCACCTTCAGCACGATAACGAACGGCATCTGCATACGCAAAAAAAGTTCGTACAAGTTTCGGGTTGAATTTGTAATTGTAAAAAATAATTTTCCCTTTTACTTCATTTTTTCTTTGTTCCAATTCTTCAAATGAATTGATCAATAATGCCGGGGCAACAATTCCTTTTGGGCTTGTGCTCACGGAATTGCCTAGGGCCAATACACGTAATGGTATTTTCTTGCTGCCCGCTATTAATTTGCCTTCATCTTTTCCGCCCCGCACCCAATGTGGGATCACGCATTGCTGCAAATACACTTTATCAGCACCTGCATCCCGCAATGCTTTCTGGCCCCACTCTTCTGCTTTATATGTTTGTGGTGAACCCGATAATCTCCCACCAACGGTTTTGGTAAGCGTATGAAGATTGTCATATGCTTTCCCATTCACTAAAATTTCATCCGCGATCCTGCGAATAAATATTGAATCATCCTGTGCAAAAACAAAAACTGAAAATAAAACCAACCAGCTTGTAAACAATAAACGATACATGAATGTTAATTTTTGCTAAGTTAATTTAATATGATTAAAAGTTGGGAAGAAGAAGGGCGCCCATAGCCATCCCTCTTCTTTCCAACTTGTTTGATTACCTTCGGATTCTTAAATATAATATCACAAAAATATGCGGATAGGAATTGTTTGTTATCCCACATTTGGGGGAAGCGGCGTATTAGCTACGGAATTAGGAAAAGCATTAGCAGATAAAGGTCACCAGGTTCATTTCATAACATACCAACAACCTGTAAGGTTAAATGAATTTAATGCGAATATTTTTTATCATGAGGTCCGCGTTACTACTTATCCTTTGTTCGATTACCCGCCTTATGAAACGGCTTTATCCAGTACGATGGTTGATGTGATTACAAACCATAAGCTCGACCTGTTACATGTGCATTATGCGATCCCCCATGCATCTGCTGCCTATATGGCAAAAAAAATAGTAGCCGCACAGGGATTGACAATACCTGTCATTACTACACTCCATGGAACTGATATCACATTGGTAGGGCGCGATAAGACATTTGCGCCAGTAGTTGCCTTTTCGATTAATGAAAGCGACGCCATTACTGCCGTATCACAAAACCTGCGCGATGAAACGTATAAGATTTTTGATATCAGGAAAAATATCCAGGTCATTCATAATTTTGTTGATGTAAATCGATTTCATAAAAAACCTATCGATGCTTTCCGGAAAGTGATTGCGCCGAATGCTGAGAAAATTTTGTTGCACGCATCCAATTTCAGGAAGATAAAACGAGTCCAGGATGTTGTGCGGATTTTTGCTGAAGTAAATAAAAAACTCCGTTCCAAACTTCTATTTGTGGGCGATGGCCCTGAGCGCCCCGCTGCAGAAAATTTATGCCGTGACCTGAATCTTTGTGATGATATGCGCTTTGTCGGTAAACAGGAACAGATGGAAGAAATACTTGCAGTCGCAGATCTCTTCATCCTCCCATCCGAATATGAAAGCTTTGGGCTGGCCGCGCTGGAAGCCATGGCAGCAGGGGTTCCCGTGATATCAACCAATGTAGGAGGGCTACCCGAAATTAATATTAATGGCCAAACGGGATATCTGAGTGATATTGGCGATATCGACGATATGAGCGGGCATGCCATCGAAATTCTCCAGGATGAAACTCTACTGAAAAAATTTAAGGCTAACGCTGCCGAACAAGCGAAGAAATTTGATATCAGGATGATTGTGCCGCAATATGAAGCTTTATATAACCAGTTTCTATAATCGAAGTCTGAAATCCGACTTCAGACCTCTGACTTCCGATTATCTCCTCAGCCATTTTTCAGGATCGAATTTATGGTCTTTATCATCAGACAAAACAAATTCAAGTTGCCCAATTGATGACACCCGGCCTAATGACTGGCCCGTTTTTACCTGCTGGCCCTTTGTGACAGTAACTGATTCCAGGTTACTATATGTTGTAAAATATTTTCCATGTCGAATCATGACGGCTGTAACATCACCTACGTTAAAAACACTTTGCACTTCACCTTCAAAAACTGTTTTTACAACACTGCCGGGATTTGCCTCAATTGTGATTTCCTGATTATTGTATTGAAGTTTCCCAACATAGCTCTGTAGCCCAAAATGCATAGAAACATTCCCAGCATCAACCGGCCATGGTAAATGGCCGCGATTTTTTTCAAAATTGTCGGAGAGCGCTATATCCGTCTTGGTATCAAATACAGTCACTGCTTTTGGTTTCGCTACAGCCGGTGCTACAGTAGTAGTATTATTATCAGGGTTGTTTACTTTGTTAGTAGTAACTGCGGCCGCTTTTTCCTCATTAGCTCTTGTAGCAGCATTCTTTTTTGCTTCGCGTATAGCTTCTTCTCTCGCACGGCGGATGGCAGCAGCAATAGCATTGCTTAATTTCTGATCCTGCCTTTGCTTGGCCTGCATTTCTTTCTTCAATTCTTTTTCCTGCGATTGCAATTTATTTACTACTGCATCTTTTTCTTTCTTCTCGACTTCCAACGCCTGTTTTTCTTTATTTTGTTTTTGCAAGACATCATCCTTTTCCTGCCGTTTTACTTTCAACCCATCTATTTTAGCCTGGAGAAGGTCCTGTGTTTTTTTTATATTTTCGGCCCGCTCTTCCCGGTAATTCCTATATGATTTTAGATAAGCCACTCTTCTTACTGCATCATTAAAACTTGTAGCAGCAAAAATAAAATTGAGAAAATCGTAGTTGCTCCTGTTTTCATAACTGTACACAACACTTTCGGCATATTGTTTTCGCAAAGTATCGAGCTCCCGCCTGAGATTCAGGATTTCCTGCCAGGATTGATTCATATCCGACTGGATAAAATTTATCTGCTGATTAATATTTTGTATAGCAGATTGCCGCAACCGCAACCTACGTTGCAATAAGGCAAGCTGCCCGAGGGTTTCTTTTTTATTTTTTTTGGTCTCATCAAGCGAACGCTTTACATCTTCAATTTCCTTTTGAATCGCTGCCCGTTCTTTTTCAAGATCGCTCCGGCTCTGTGCAGTGGCCTGGCTAAAAGCAGCGCCTCCCATACAAAGGCCGATTAAAAGAAAAATAGCGGTTTTGCGCATAATATTATTTTTAAAAAAGCAGGTATAATGCTCAAGGCATAGGTTCAAGAGTCAAGGCACAAGATCGGCAATTTTCAAAACATACAAAGTTTCAAGTCTTGAACCTTGCTTCTTATTCTCCACGATAACGCTTATTTGCGTTTATAATTTTTCGGAATCGAAAAAGGAAAACTTAAAGGGTCGTTAAAATTAAATTGTTTAAAATCAAGTTCGATATCCAATCTTGATTTTTCGGCAACTGATATCTTCCGATAAGTAGAAAAACGGATAGTATCTTTTTTTTCATAGTCGCCATAGGTAAGGTCGCAGGTGCGCGCTCTCAATACATCCACATCGTCAAGCTTGCTATGCTTTAGCGTATAGTCACCACCGTTAACTGTAATATAATGTTTAAATAATTGTCCGACGCTCATTAGAGAAACCCCGTTTTCATTTTTACTGTAAAAAACAATATTGCTGTCGAGATAAATTGGGTTACCGATGATAAGCTCCTGCAAAGTTTGAAAATCAAATGGGATATGGGTGATTTCCTTAAGATAACTTACCGAGCGCAATTGCACAACTTTTTGAAGTTTATCAACGACTTTCACACTATCTGGCGTAATGATGGCGCGAAATGCTTCAAGACCCAACAGCGCATTGATAGAGACCCAAATGATCTTATCCTTTTGCATCCTTATAAAAGCATTGAATTCATAATCCTTTCCGTCGCTCCCTTCATAATGAACTTTTACTTTTGCTGAAAAAGTGTTAAAATCAATATGCTGCCTCTCTATTCTTGCAAATACATCATTGATGAAGCGAATTGAATCGGCTTTTAGGTCAACATCAGGTGCTACGATCTTTTGCTCTACAACGGTGTCTTTTTTTGCTATTGCCGTCTGAATTTTTTTTGCAGAACGGCAAGCCGGGAAAATAATAAAAAGTAAAAACCCCAATGCAAAGATCAAAATCGATAAATCAATAACCCTTTTCTTAATCATAACCTCAGTTTCTTTTGTGCAACATCTTTTCATATCATTATAATTTACCAGTATGACCAAATCCTCCTTCATTGCGACGGGTAGATTTTATTTTATTGACAGTTTTCCATTTTACTTTCTCCACTTTACTAATAACCATCTGGGCTATGCGATCTTTATTTTGTATGATTTGTTCTTCATTTGATAAATTTATCAGTATAATTTTAATCTCGCCCCGATAATCTGAATCGATAGTGCCCGGAGAATTCAAACAGGTAATGCCGTGTTTAATAGCCAACCCGCTCCTCGGGCGTATTTGCGCTTCATACCCGCCAGGCAGTTGAACAAATAATCCTGTTGGGATGAGTTGTCTTTCCAATGGCTTAAGCGTTACAGCTTCGCTAAGATTAGCACGGATATCCATACCTGCCGATCCTTCCGTAGCATATTCGGGCAACGAATTACCCGATTGATTAATGATTTTAATTTTCAATTTTGACATGCTGGCAAAGGTAGGGAGCGGAGAATGAAAAATAAGAAATGAGTAACGAGTAATAAGGAATGAGAAAGGGAAACCTGTGGTTAATTCGTAAAAATTATTTCTAATTTATAAATAAATTAGAAATAAGAACCCTTTCTCATTCCTCATTACTCATTTCTTATTCCTTATTCTTATTTCTATTCTAATTACATGCCAAGCAAAACCGTAGCATAAGCAACCAACCCTTCTTCGCGGCCAACAAAACCCATTTGTTCGGTAGTAGTGGCTTTTATTGAAATATTGTCCTTACTTATATTGAGGATAGCCGCGATCACCTGTCGCATTTGATCAGCATAGCTTTTGATCTTGGGTGTTTCGAGGCAAATTGTAGAATCGATATTTACGATATGATATTTTTTTTCAAGGATTAAGGTATAAGTCTTTTGCAATAAAATTTTGCTGTCAATATTTTCATAAGCGGGATCATTATTGGGGAAATGGATACCTATATCACCCAAATTCAAGGCGCCTAATAGAGCATCACATATTGCGTGCAGCAGCACATCACCATCACTGTGAGCGAGCGCGCCTTTTTCGTGTGGGATATTCACGCCGCCCAACCACAGCTTTCTGCCTTCAGCAAAACGGTGGAAATCTATTCCGAACCCAATCCTATATGACATCTGATAATATTTATTAATCCTGTGTTACACTACTGCGCAGATTTACGCAGTTTTTTTGAATAAACTGCAAACTTGCCTTCTATTTATAATACTTATGCCTCTAATAAAAAACGTTCCCGTAGTTACGGGAACGTTTCAATAATATCAGGTTTTATAATGCTTATAATTTTTTACTCTTTACTCGGGCCATTCAGATCAAAAACTAACCCAAAACGAATAGTATTCGAAAGCGGATTACGCGTAATGCCACTTCCTGATGGAACAAGGTATGAAAAATTTAATCCTACAACATTGTATTTAATCCCAATGCCAAGTGTGAAATATTGTCGGCCTCCTTTATTCTTATTTTCATAAAAATAACCTGCCCTGAAAGAAAACTGGTCATTGTATGTATACTCGCCACCGATAGAAGCATATATTTCCTGCAGCTCTTCGCTAAATCCACCAGGAGCATCACCAAATGATTTAAACCAACTACCAACCACGCTTTGATTATGGTAGGTTGCAAGACTCGCTGAATCGATAGGGCCGCCATTATCCTGTGAAGTTGGCGGAGTTGGAACCAATAATTTATTTATATCGAGGCCAAAAGTTATTTTATTTTGTTCATCAAAGATTTTGGTATAAGCCACGCCTAATCCAAGGTTAGCAGGTATATATTCTTTTTGTGTCGCGTCGTTCGTATATCCGATTTTAGACCCGAGGTTAGTAAGGGCGACTCCATATTTCCATCCCTGTCCATTTTCACTGGCGCCATTGTAATAAAATGATATATCAGCTGCTACCGCATTACCTGGCTTATATGTATTTCCATTTGATGCATACCCAGCTGCTAAATCCGAATGAATATAACGCAATGCTAAACCCAGTGCCATATTGTTTGAAAGTTTGCGTGAATAGCCAATATCGGCGCCAAGTTCCCTGGGCCTGCCTACACCTAATTCCGAACCACTGTAATCTGTGAATTGAATATTACCCAAACTAAAATAACGTAGTGATGCAGATAAAGACTGTTGGTCATCCAGTTTATGATAACCTGCTACTGATAATAAATACACATCATTCAACCCAAGATCTTTTAACCATGGAGTATAAGTAAGGCCGATGCCGGTATTATTTTGAGCAAAAGGAGTTTTTGCAAGATTATAAAAAGAAGAATTCGCATCAGGTGGAGTTGCAATGCCTAGTTCGCCCATACCACCAGCTCTTGCATCAGGGGAAATGCGCAAAAAAGGAACTGCTGTTGTTACAACATTAATCTTTCCGGCTGTTTGTGCCTGTAATGCATCGCTGATTGAAATAAATAAAACAAAAGCAGTTAAAATAAAGGGTAGACGTTTCATATTTTACAATTTGGCTTAAAAAAAGCAGACAACTTTCAATAATCGTACCGCAAAGGACAAAATTGATTTGATTACGGCTGATTGTTTTGGTTAGTTGCTTAAAAAGTAAAAATGTTCAATAGATGATTTCGGTTTTAAAATTTACGAATGGCTTCATGCATCATTCAATACCCTGTTATATTTTAAAGCAAAGAGCGGTAAAGATAGTGATATACCATTGCGATTTAACTTATTTTTTCGCCTAATTTTTATCTAACGGTTTGCAAAAGAATTTATTGCACAAATTATAGATTTTAAAGCCATCAATAAAATCTTTGCTAAGGCTGTGAAAACCCGGCATTCGTACGGAAATTAACCACCCGATTTTTGCAATTAATTTTTACTGAAATTTGAACAAAAAATGAACAATTATTTTCAGCTGACTTAAACCGGCAAAAAAATATAACCTGTTAATAAGCATATATTTATATTCCCAATGATAGGAGTTTTCCTACAAAAACAGGGGAGTAGTACTCAGGTAAATCTTATTGAAAGTAACTATATTCGCAAATCCTGCGTATTGTGGATAATAACCATCGGCATACGCAACAATATTTATTTGAAAAACCCGTTTCTACAGTTTACACACAACGGATTAAATGCGTTTTATATGAATCTGAAAAATCTAGTTATCCTTGCTTCAAGCGCCGTACTCATTACATCATGTAAAAATGGTAAGTTATTCGGCAAGAAGACCGAATCATCCGATGTTACCGGCTGGAATTATAACGATAAAAATATGGGCGGTTACCAGGTATCGCGCGAAAAAGAACAACGCACAGGACCAGGCCTTGTATTTATCCAGGGCGGTACTTTTACAATGGGTGCCACTGAGGAAGATGTTATGAGCGATTGGAACAATATCCCAAGAAGAGTAACAGTGAATTCTTTTTATATAGATAGGACTGAAGTTGCGAATGTCCATTACCGTGAGTATCTGTATTGGATAAACAATGTATTTGATGGAGATGAGTTTAAAGCCGTTCGTGATGGTGCTTTGCCTGATACATTGGTGTGGAGAAGTGAGCTTGCTTACAACGAACCATTAGTGGAATATTATTTCCGTCACCCTTCCTATAATTATTATCCTGTAGTTGGAGTTACCTGGAAACAGGCTCATGATTTTTGTTTGTGGAGGACTGACCGCGTCAACGAAAAAGCACTTGTTGACAAAGGGTTTATCAATAAAAATTCATTAAAGAATATCCAGGGCCTGGGCCAGGAGAATTTTAATACCAAAGCATATTTAATGGGCGAATACCAGGCAACACCTGGAACAGCTGCTAAATCAAAAAGCAATCCATTAAAAAATCCAAATGGTACGCCGCGTACGCAGGTAACATTTGAAGATGGTATCCTACTCCCTTCTTATCGTTTACCAACAGAAGCAGAATGGGAATATGCGGCATTAGGATATATTAATCAGAACCCTTTGCCAAGTACAAAAGATAGTAAACGTGGTGAAGAATTAATTGCTAATAAACAAGTTTATTCATGGAGCCAGAATGTGAACGGTTTGCGTGACGAACGCAGAGGTAGCTGGCAGGGAACATTCCTTGCAAACTTCAAACGCGGTTCTGGTGATAATATGGGTGTAGCCGGCGGGCTTAATGACAATGCCGTTTATACTGCTGCAGTAGGATCATTCTTTCCAAATGGCTTCGGGCTATATAATATGTCAGGTAATGTGAGCGAATGGGTTGAAGATGTATTCCGCCCACTTTCTCCACAGGACGTAAATGACGTAGCTCCTTTCCGTGGTAATAAATTTCAGACTATTGATTTAGGTAAAGAAAATAAAGCTGAACGAGATAGCTTAGGTAGGATTAAATATCGTAATGTAACCGATGAAGAAAGTAAAACACGCCGTAACTACCAGAAAGGTGATGTAATTAACTATCTCGATGGTGATTCCCTGATCATGGGAGTTGCTTATGGTTACGGAAAAACGACTTTGATCAGCGACCATTCAAGAGTTATTAAAGGTGGTAGCTGGAATGATCGCGCTTATTGGTTAAGCCCTGGTACACGCCGCTTCATGGAAGAAGATCAGGCTAGCTCTACTGTTGGTTTCCGTTGCGCTATGGATCGCCTGGGTAGTGCTGCAGGTAATGGCAGGAAGACAGGTATAAGCTATAAGCAGAGAAAACAAAATGCACGAAAACAATAAAAGAAAAATTTTTATAGAAAGCCACCCTGAAATTTCAGGGTGGCTTTTTTATGAGCTGTAGCATATAAGGCATAGGCCATAAATATCTTTTCCTCATACCTTACAGTTCATATCTCGCACTTTTTTTTCTCATTTTTTCTTTACGTTTGTTCCCGTATGATCAGCATTGAAAAAATATATTCAATATTCCAACAGCATCCATCCATTCAAACAGACACACGCAAATTAAATACCGGTGATCTTTTTTTCGCATTGAAAGGAGAAAACTTCAATGGTAATTTATTTGCGCAACAGGCTATTGAAAAAGGCGCAGCTTATGTTTTTGTTGACGAACTATTAAATGAGCCATCGGAAAAAATAATCCTTGTTGATGATGTATTGAAAACATTACAAAACCTGGCTAAATATCATCGCCAGCAATTTAATATTCCTTTTCTTGCCATTACAGGAAGCAATGGTAAAACAACAACTAAAGAATTGATTTATGCAGTTCTTTCTTCTACACACATTTCATATACGACGAAAGGAAACCTGAATAATCATATTGGTATTCCGTTGACCATCCTTACAGTAAAAAAAGATGCGGCTGTCGCGATAATTGAAATGGGCGCTAACCATCTCAAAGAAATTGAAGGATATTGTGAATATGCACTACCTACACACGGGATTATCACAAATGCCGGCAAAGCTCACCTGGAAGGGTTCGGAGGCATCGAAGGTGTACGAAAAGGTAAAGGAGAGCTATATGATTTTTTACGAACAAATAATGGGACAGCATTTGTCATGTGGGATTATGACTACCTGCGGAACATGAGCAAGGATATTCCGCATATCGTTACTTATGGAACAAAGGATGCAAGCATAACCGGTTCCATCGATCAACATGAACCTTTTCTTGTTATTAGCATTACTGAGGGAATTGATATAAAAAAAATTGCCACACAATTAACCGGCGATTATAATCTTCCCAATGTACTCGCTGCTGTTGCAGTAGGCAATTATTTTAATGTTGAAGCAAAAAAAATCAAGGCTGCTATCGAAAATTATATACCATCGAATAGCCGTTCACAACTTATTGAAATCAATTCAAACAAAATTATCCTCGATGCATACAATGCGAATCCTACAAGCATGAAAGCTGCAATTGAAAACCTTGCAAAATTTAATGTAAAAAATAAAATACTCATCTTAGGCGGGATGGCTGAACTTGGAGCAGCGAGCCTTGAAGAACATGAAAATATTCTTTCTCTTATTAAAAATTATTCATGGAAAGATGTGGTCCTGGTCGGAGGCGATTTTTTGAAACTGCAACATCCCTATCGCAGTTTTGAAGATTCAACACAAGCGAGAGACTGGTTTAAAAAACAAAATTTTCAAAACAGTTATTTCCTGGTAAAAGGATCGAGGAGTATGAAAATGGAGAGGGTGATAGAATAGAACCATGATTAGCGCGATTGATAAGGATTTGGAGGAAAAGAAAATTGTTATAATCAATTTTTTATTTTTGAAAATATATTCTCCTCCAAATCCTTATCAATCGCGCTAATCATGGTTCTATTGTTTTATCGCACATCCAACAAGGCGCTCATCGGGGATCGTCGGTTTCGAAAATCCATCATATCGACTTTTACGCTGCCAACGCTTATCGGGCTTTCTACCCGGACGGGTATATGGTTTTGATCATCGGTTACCCAGACGGTCATTTTTTCGCCACCTTCAAAAATCGTCCCTTTAATCAATAATGGTTTGAATTTAATTGCGCGGAATTTACCATATTTTGTTTTGATCGTTTCCTTTCCTAAATAGCGTATATATAAATTGTAAATCTGGTTATCGAGGAACATGGAAAAAGGAATGGTATCATTCACTTTCAACCCGCGGAAATCGATATTCCTGGCATAATAAATTGAGCTCATTACATCCTGGACACAGCCCGGCACTTTGTAAACACCATTTGTTGTAACCGCAGTATTAGTGGCCTTATTAAAGCTTACATTTTCATATTTTTTATAACCCCCTTCGTTGATATTACGTATAAATTTTAAGGGTTGTAAAGTAGCAGTATCGATAAAAGTTTCATATCTATCACGGACTTTAAAAAAATTATCATAGAAACTATAAGTCTTGCCGTCACCGGTAACATGATAAACCGGCCTGCCATTTATTTTTTCAATTGTACAGGTAAACGAGGCTTCGCCTGCTGCAATATAAACTCCTGCCAGCGTATAATATACTTTGTAGGTTAAGGCTTCATTTACACCGAATGCAGTATTTGTTACACCACAAAAATCATCCCCTGCTCTAAGGGGAAATGATATAAATACTGATAAAAGAATCCCGATCGAAATAAATACTTTCATCTGCTCCTGAACAATTTAATCCTTAAAATTAATAAACTCCCTATCAACGCTGGTATAATTAAATTTATCAACCATATCCCGAACGAAACAGCAAAAATGTCTGTTGTGTTCGGATTAAATAATTGAATGATCTGTATGCTTGCCTCCCATCTTAATCCAAGATCTGTTAAAAAAGTAAGGGTCGGGACAACCGCCATTACTAAAAACATTACACTAACACCTGCAAATGTTTGCCCCCAGCTCAAAGCCACGCCGAACAACGAAAACAATAAAAAATATTGTAGAATAAATACCACGTACCTGCCAAAAGATAAGAACAAAATATTGAATTGGACAATTCTTTTAACATCCTTCAAAACTTTAACAAAAGTCGTGTATTTACCTAATCGTAATCTTTCCAGCAATCTCACCAGTGAGGACAACCGAAAATAAAAAATCGCGACAATTATAATTACAAAACTGATACCAATTAAAGATATACGCAGCAGCACCTGAATGGTTGGTTGTTGCGTTAATGTTTGCACATGTAAATATTGTTGCAAATAAAAAATTCCTATCCATCCGGTTATCATCGTAACAATAAATTGCGCAAGACTGCAAATAATAGTAAGCGGTATGGATTGCGCACGCTTACCTTCCTGCACATATAACATACGACCCAGATATTCACCAATACGATTTGGTGTGAAGGACGCAATCGTTACTCCTGTTAATGTAGCCCTGAAAGCTTTAGAGAAAGGGATATGCTCAAGCTCCCTGATAGATAATTGCCATTTCCTTGCTTCCAGTCCCCAATTGACCGGCATCAGCAATAATACTATCCATAATTTCCATTGCTGATCGCTGCTGATCGCCAATTTAATCTGGTGAAACGACTGTTGCCAATTATGTTGTCGCAATACCTGTTGATAGATGGAATAAAAAAGAAATAGGAATACCAGTGGCCCCAGGAAATAGTTGAGTATTATTTTGATATTTTTGTTTAGCAACACGATCAGGTATCAAAAATAATTCTCCTCTTGCAAAAGAATACTAAAATAATTTTAGGCATTGATCCCGGCACCCTATTAATGGGTTATGGCCTGATAGCCGTAAACGGGAATGATATCAGTTTGCTGGAAATGAATGTACTGAAATTATCTTCCAAGCAAGACGCTTATGAACGGCTTCAATTGATACATAAGAAAGTGCAGCAGCTTATCGAAAAATTCAGCCCTAATGATTTTGCTATCGAAGCTCCTTTTTTTGGTAAAAATGTTCAAAGCATGTTGAAATTAGGCAGAGCGCAGGGAGTCGCTATCGCTACTGCTATGCATGCGGGCATACCGGTCACCGAATATTCGCCCAGGAAAATAAAACAATCTATCACCGGTAATGGGAATGCCGGTAAAGAGCAGGTTTGGAAAATGCTTCAACGTCTATTACAACTCCAAAATGAAATTGTGTATTATGATGCCTCAGATGCATTGGCTGTTGCCATGTGCCATCATTTTCAATTCAATACTTTCAAAAGCGAAGAAAAAAAATTAAACGGTTGGGGAGATTTTATTTCAAAAAATCCCGGGAGAATTAAATTTAAAAGGTGAGTTGTCAGTGGTGAGTAGTGAGTAGGAGCTGCATTACAAATCAATTACTCACTACTGACAACTCACCATTCACAACATAACACTACAAGTTCCCGATAATTTTTTCCTGCGCTGCCTTTAATTGTTCGGGTGTTACTTTTATTTTTCCTCTCGTAAAATTGAGGTCGTCAATATTATTGATTGGAACGAGATGCAGGTGCGCGTGCGGCACTTCCAACCCTACAACCGCCATCCCGCAACGATTACAGCGGAATGATTTTTCAATTGCCTTTGCGATCGGCTTGGAAAACACAAGCATTTCTGCAAGATAATCATCAGGCAAATCAAAAAACTTATCAGTTTCTATTTTGGGGATTACCAATACATGTCCTTCACGCAGGGGGAAAATATCCAGGAAAGCATAAAATTTATCGTTCTCCGCAATTTTATAACTTGGTATCTCACCGGCTATTATTTTTGAAAAAATAGTCATCCTGTAAATGTAAAATGAAAAATACTAAATGTAAAATGTAAAAGTTGATCGCTGACTTCTACATTTTACATTTAGTATTTTACATTTACAACGTAATATTTTCCACTTTGAATTTAAGCGTTCCTGCAGGCGCTTGTACTTCGGCAATTTCGCCAATCTGTTTTCCAAGCAAACCCTTACCGATAGGAGATGTAATTGATATTTTGCCCAATTTCAGATCCGCTTCTTTTTCAGAAACAAGATGATAGGTTACTTGTTTTTTACTATTGAGGTTTGTAAGCGTTACTTTAGTCAATATAGATACCTTACTGGTATCGATATTGGTTTCTTCAAGAATTCTTGCATTAGCCAATTCGCTTTCAAGCCGCTGGATTTTTGCTTCCAGTAAACCCTGTGCTTCTTTTGCCGCATCATATTCGGCATTTTCGCGCAAGTCCCCCTTATCCCGGGCTTCGGCAATAGCTCTGGAAGCCGCAGGACGATCAACCGTCCTCATTTTCTGTAATTCAGATTTCAATTGTTCCAATGCATCCTTCGTCAAATATGTAATCCCACTCATGGTTCCCTCCTTTTCTCAGTTTACAAAAAAGAAAAAAAATACAACGCCTCATTTTTATAATGTTGAAGCGTTGCACTATTTATGCAAAGATAGAATTTTTATAATACGAACGATACGAATTATGCTAATTTTCACGAATGCATGATCCGTTTCCCGGCTTTTACGGATTAGTTCAAAGTCCCAGTTTATCGAGCAATATTTTTGCCATCTTATAAAATGCTTCCTGGCTATAACCCGCAATATGTGGCGTAATGATAACATTTGGCTGCGCCAATAGCCAATCGAGTTGTTTTTTTTCTTCCGGCTGGTAAGCCTCTAATTTTTCATTTTCAAGTACATCTAATGCAGCGCCTGCTATCATTCCCTGCTGCAAAGCCTGGATTACAGCATTTGTATCATGGACTTTGCCTCTCGAGGCATTAATGAAATAAGGTTTTTTCTCCAACGATCTAAAGAACTGATCATTAGCCATATGAAATGTTTCATCACTCAGGGGTACATGAAAACTAATTACATCGGCATAGCGGGCAAGCTGATCCATATTTGCTTCTTTGATATTGCCTTTGCCAAAATCAAATTTATATTTATCATATCCCAAAATTGTTACGTTGAAAGATGATAAAAGTTTTGCAAAAGCATTGCCGGTATTCCCGAAGCCCACGATGCCAACTGTTTTACCGGTCAATTCTGTCCCACGGTTAGCATCCCGAAGCCATTTGCCCTCTTTTATTTCCGCATTGCTGGAATTAATTTTATTCATCAAATTAAGCAACATGCCTAATATGTGTTCGGCCACCGCATTTCTGTTACCTTCAGGGCTGCTCACACATTGAATGCCCCGGCTCTCAGCAAATGCTGTATCGATAAGCTCCATGCCGCTGCCCAAACGGCCGATCCATTTCAGTTTCGCAGCTTTATTTATCATTGGCTTATCAATTTTCAGCCTGGTAGTAACAATCAATCCTTCAACATCAGTTATTCGTTCATACAATTCGTCGTAGCCGATTTGCGGAAGAAGATTGATCGTATAACCTTGTTTTGTTAACCGGTCAACCAGGTATTCATGAACTTTTGCCGTGATAATAACATTCTTCATTTTTATCTCTTTAATGCCAGATCTATTTTTACAAATATCTCATCATTTCATTTGCCATGTTAGCGATGCAAAATCATTAATTGTTAATTGTTCCGCGCGTTTATCAAAAATATTTCCCTGCAAGGCCTCAGGATCGAATAAACCTCTCACCGCATTTCGTAATGTTTTCCGCCGTTGGTTGAATGCAGTTTTAACTAATAGAAAAAAATATTTTTCGCTTTTCAATGCTAAATTTTCTGTCCTGGGAATTAATCGTATCACTGCACTTTTTACTTTTGGCGGAGGATAAAAAGATTGTTCTTGTACTTCAAATAAATATTCTACTGTAAAAAAAGCCTGCACCAATACACTAAGCACGCCATATGTTTTATTTCCTTCTTTTGCTGCTATGCGTTGTGCGACTTCTTTCTGGAACATCCCTATCGCGAATCCAATATCTTTTCTCCAATCGAGTATTTTAAAAAGTATTTGTGAAGATATATTGTATGGAAAATTTCCAATCACAGTAAATGTTTCTTCAAAAGGTTTTTCCATGGCCAGGAAATCCTGGTGAATGATTTTGTTTTGCAATGAAGGATACGTTTTTTGTAAGAACTCAACTTTTTCTTCATCTATCTCTACAATTTTTAAATCAATATCTTTTATTTCAAGCAGATATTTTGTAATGGCGCCGGCGCCCGAGCCTATTTCCAATAATTTTTGGAAAGGCCGTTGCTGTAATGCTGTTATTATTTTATGACAAATATTTTCATCATGAAGAAAATGTTGCCCAAGAGATTTTTTTAAAGTAAGATGTTGACGCGTCATGATGATTCGGAAACTGTGATGAAAGAAGATTGAGGTTGAGGCGAAGAATTAATTCTCAACCTTAATCTCTACTTCCATTGCATGCAAAAATAACCCTCTCGAACAGATTAATAATTGTATTTTTATGCCCCAAATGATTTTTGTATGAACATCCAGCAGCAAAGGCCTTTGATAGGGATTTCCATAGGTGATTTAAACGGCATTGGAACTGAACTTGCCATTAAAACTTTTTCCGATCACAGGGTATTGGAATTATGCACGCCTGTAATTTTTGCATCGAATAAAGTCATCAATTTCTACCGTAAATCCTTACCCGATATCAATTTCAATTACCAGAGCAGCAAGGATTTTAACCGCATCAGTGCGAAACAGGTCAATATTTATAATTGCTGGGAAGAAGAAGTATCAATTACACCCGGGCAACTGACCGATGTAGGTGGGAAATATGCAGTAAAATCACTCGTCGCAGCTGTTGAGGCTTTAAAAGAAAAAAAGATACATGGTTTAGTAACTGCCCCGATACACAAAAAGAATACACAATCGCCTGAATTTAATTTCACCGGCCATACACCATTCCTCAAACATGCATTCAACTCGCAGGATGTTTTAATGTTGATGGCTTCAGAAAATTTCAGGGTGGGCCTTGTTACCGAGCATATCCCCGTAAGTGAGATTGCCAAACATATAACCCGTGAAGCAATCCTGTCCAAACTTAACATACTTAGAGAAAGCCTGATAAAAGATTTTGGGATTGATAAACCAAAAATCGCGGTCCTAGGTTTAAATCCTCATGCTGGTGATGAAGGGTTGATTGGAAAAGAAGAAGAGGAAATTATTAAACCTGCTATCAAAGATGCCAAGCAACATAATATATTAGCATTTGGCCCTTATAGCGCCGATGCTTTTTTTGCGCGCAACCAACAACAAAAATTCGATGCAGTCCTGGCTATGTATCACGACCAGGGATTGATCCCATTTAAATCATTGGCATTCGGCGATGGCATAAATTATACAGCAGGTTTGCCGATGGTCAGGACCTCACCTGATCATGGGACTGCTTTTGATATTGCCGGTAAAAATATGGCTGATCATTCTTCATTTCTAGCAGCTATTTATTCCTGTATTGATATTATTGGCAAAAGACAAGAGTTTGAAGAGAATCACAAAAACCCATTGAAGAAAATGACCTCCGTAGTATTAGCGGGAGCTGAAGATGAAAAGATTGAGGAAGGTTGAAGAACCCGGGTGTCCTGTACCTAAGAAAAGAGAGGCATAGGACACATAGTTTCTATCAGTCCTATGCGAAAAATATTTCTCAAAAAATATTATCCGAGATAGCCTTATTAATCGCATAAAAAGAATAATCTATTTCAACTTTACCTTTTGTATACGCCTGCGATTTACCTGTATCTTTTTTACTCCCATCATCATAATCCAGTGTAATTCCTTTGGGGAGTTTGTAATCTTTTGTATTAAACGTGCATATTATTTTATCCGGCAATGCGTAGTTAGTATATTTTCCATAATCCATATCCATATCATAAGTCCCATTTTCCCGCGTAGTAATTTTTGCTTTTATAATTAACAAATTGCTTACATCAATATATAATGTAGAAAGCACAACGGGGCTATTATCGTCGGATGGGATCAATTTTATTATTCTCAAATTTTTCCCATTGGCCTGATCGGTACCGGAATTTAATGCAGTAAAATTTCCCTTCAATAAACTGTTCAGGCTAATACCTAAGAAACTTTTAGGGACTAATGAAATCCCTTTTTCATTTTTTATTTTTAATTTATCCGGTTTCTTGTAATAGATTTTTATTTGAGTCTCGGGCACTTTCAGAAAACTCACATTTGTCTTCATTATGCCATCTGCCTCATAACTATTTACCTGTTCCATTTTCGCGCGTACTTTTTGTATAAGCAAATTCGCATCCTGGGCATATAAAAATTGCCCGCTCAATAATATCGTTGCATAAACTAATAATATCCTGCTCATCATTACGGAATTTTTTGTTTTACATTTCGGACCGGAATTTATCTTACAACTACGTCAATATATCTTTTTTCTTAAATATCCATATTGCTGCGGTTACAAAAACAACGATATAAGCCAGTAATATCCCCAGGCTTCTCATAATTGCAGGAAGGTTTTCTATCGAACCGCTTATGGCTGTACCATTGCTATCGCTTTTTGAATAAAAAAATCCTTTCCAGGCTAGCATGTGTGAAGTAAATAAATAGGGTTTTACCGTATTATCATACATGGGGATTCTTAGTTCTGATAAAATGGTAAGCACAATTACTATGCTCATGGTTGCTACAATCGGCCCGATAGAATTTTCGGCCAAAACAGATAATAAAAAAGCCAATGCCGCTACCGTACTTAATGCTACTCCTGCAAACCCGAAAGCCGCGATATAACGCCATAGTATATCCGCTTTTTGAATCTGCTCAATTACATCATTGCGCGCAATGAGGATATCGTTGGTCCCAAACAATAAAATACTCACCAGTAAAGCGAGTACGGCCATCCAAGCCAGTAAAAGGATTGTGTAAATTACAGAGGCGGTAAATTTTACCAGCATCAATTCAATACGGCTTACTGGTTTAGTCATCAATAAACGCAACGTGCCCATATTGGCTTCGCCGGCAACCACATCGCCGGCTACTAACGCAACTAATAATGGAACGTGGATCAATAAAGCATTGAGTATAACAAAGGCAACAAAATAACCATTCAGGACCATATCGTAAGGAACATCGAATGATTCTGAAATATCGCCCATAAGAAGTTCGAGATAAGATTTGCCATCAAATTTTAATCCCAGCTGAATAATAAATATAATTGCAGCAATGGCTGCAAAACCTATATAGGTCCTTTGTTTCCTGAAAATCTTAAATAATTCAATTTGCAAAAGCTTCCACATGTGGTTGAGCGGTTAACGATAAAAAATAATCTTCGAGAGAATGTCGAGGTTGAATTTGTAATACCTGCACTCCATGTTGCACGAGATCCTTATTCAATTCAGGGATATTTGTTTTATTCATTTCAAAAATAAAT
>Ga0207059_1044_pt1 | contig 25185 bp, 18 predicted proteins | sample Alteio_BWMinCont_32_FD_153273 | JGI IMG/M metagenome (GOLD analysis project Ga0207059, IMG submission 153273) | Enriched cells from forest soil in Barre Woods Harvard Forest LTER site, Petersham, Massachusetts, United States -... | ecosystem: Environmental > Terrestrial > Soil > Temperate forest >...
CCGCATAGAAAACAACTGCTCAGGTTACAGGATTCATTTTTCATAGATTAACCAGGGGAATTTCATTTTTAACTAAAATTAGGAGTATGATATAAACAATATTTTAGTAATAAATTATAACATAAAGTTAGATAAAATATGGTATATACAATACTTTTGTATATAAATTTGATTTCGGGGAATGGGTATATTATCTTCTTAATAAAAAAAATAATGCTATATGGATAACGAGAATTTCCAATCGCCACTTTCAAAAGGGATACTGGCAGGATTATTTGCCGGCATCGCGGCTACATTTTTTTGTTTAATATTCGCCCTGATATACAGATCGGTTACCGGCTTTCATTTGTTTTTAATTATCAATTTCCCGGCAATGATTTTCATCTGTAATCTGTTGTTGCTGACCTGTGGGATTATTTATTTTGTTTTCAGGAAATTATTCAAGCTTGGGAATATTATTTTTATCCTTGTTTTTATTTTGCTCTCAGTTTTTTGTATTTGGAAAACACAAAGTATACAACGGTCAAATATCCAGGAGCTAACTATTCAGTTCAGGCAATTGTTATCAGGTATAATAATTATACTTGGCGTGAGCGCTTTCTTTGTTATCCCATTTTTATTTAATAATAAAACAGTCGAAAAACATATTATATAAGCAGCCAACTTGATCCTTGCCCATTATCCCGTTTTAAATCCCCCCTGCGAAGAGATAGGAGCAATTCGGCGTCAGTCCAACCTTTGCAAATATAAACCCTGTAATAATGCATGAAATATATAGAGAGCAATATGGATATGGCAATAGCCGATTTGAGATTATTATTTTTGAAGCTGATAAAAAATATATAATTAAGAGCTTTTTGCATAGGACTCTTGTTGATAAATTCAGTAAGATCATTTCGAGTGAAAAAATAACAGGTAGTTCATTAGCCGATCTGCCGGAAAACATTTTTTCAAAACTTATTGAAATTGCTAAAAACCGGATTGAACGAAATTATTCATCGACCTGGCAGTAAGAAATTTTAGAATTTAATCCCAGATGACATTCTATTTCAGGCATTCAAACCATTTAGTTGTCTTTTACGTAGGTTTTCGTAGGTCTAAACCTGTTTTTTATAGGCTTCGGCAATTGTCGTGAAATAATTAATTTTTTTTTGTTTTTCTTTAATCCCTCCAATATGAAAAAAATATTCTTTCCTTTTCTAACCCTTCTTATTAGCTTTTCCCCAGCGATCGCGGTTGCGCAAAACTGTTCATGTCATGAATTGCTCGATTCGCTCATAAAAAAGGTTGAAACAGATTATGCGGGTTATATTCATAAAGTAAAAGAACCAGGTAACAAATCATACGAAAATTTTAAAAAAGAAATAAAAACAAAATCAGGAAATGTAGCATTTATTGATTGCTATGGAATATTGGATGAATATGTAAAATTTTTCCACGACGGTCATTTGTTTATTATAGAATTCCCAAATCCGAGCCAGGCTCAGTCTGATAGCTTGCAGCTTTTAATTAAACATATGCCCGTGCCGGCCAATTATACAGACGCATTGACAAAAAAAACGGAGAAGGATTCTGTGGAAGGAATTTGGGGCGACACATTCAATCAGCAGATAGCTATCGTTAAAAAAGAAGACAATCTTTTTTATGGCATAATACAGCAATCCAATATACCAAAATGGGAACCGGGGATGGTTAGGATGGAGATAAAAAAAGTAAAAGAAAATGAATACAACATTACTTATTATAAAGATAATTTTTCGAAAATACATTTTACCGGTGCCCATATTGATAAAAATGTATTCCTTTCATTTGGGGTTTATAGTCTTGCGAAATTATTTCCGCGAAATCCTGAAATCGAATATGTAAACTTAAATAATCCGAGCCTTCCGGTCATGAAGATCATTGATAATAAAAATGTTTTGCTCACTATACCTTCGGCATTAATAGATGGAAAATATCTTGATAGTTTATTAGACAAGTACGATAATGCAATTACATCAACCCCCAATTTAATTATTGATATCCGTGGCAATGGCGGTGGTAATTATATATGGGGGAGATTATATTATATCGCCAATACGATTGTATATCCCACTCCTAAAAAAATCAAAGACGATGATTTCCTGATGCTGGCTTCCGAAGATGATGCAGATTATGTAAAAAATAGAATTGCTTCTTATTTTAAAAAAACGAAGGATTCTACTGGCATTAAATATTATGATGAGCTGATAAGTAAAATAAAAAATAACATTGGCAAGGTCATAGGATTTTCATATTATAATCCATGGCCAGACACTGCAAAAAGAGTGGTTATGCCAAATCCCAGTCATATTTCTGTAATCATTGATAAAGGAGTTGCCAGTGCCGGAGAGGCTTTTGTACAGGGAATAAAAGAAACAGGTACGAAAGCCATTTTATATGGTAGTAATACTTATGGGATGATAGATTATATGAATGTCAATATTATCCCTTTTGACAGCGAACGGAATCAATTATATTATTTAGGGTATCCAACTTTTTTCTCAAAAGAAATAAAAACAAAACCCATCAACCCTACCGGGATAAAACCTGATATTTATATTCCTGCAAATACCGTTGACTGGATACGATGGGTAGTAGATGATTTTAATAAGAAATAAAAGAGTATTGCCAGGGATCCATACGATTTAAAATCTGCCTATTTCAATTTCGTAATCCTCGCTGCCCATCCGCCTCCATTTGCGATATGGATATTTAATTTATCTGCTTTTGACAGTTTAATAATTTCCCTGCTATAATCTGTTGCTTCCCGGTTTGCGTTCATGCCGTCTTTAAATATTTCTGCTTCATAATTGCCATTGCCTAAAAAAGAAAAATCGATAGTTAAGTCGTGTTCTTTCCAATCTCCTAAAATCCCTACATACCAATTGTTCCCTTTTCTCCTGGCAATGGATGCATACTCGCTAACTTTACCATCAAGCGCAACAGTTTGATCAAATACGGTAGGGATGCCCGTTATGAAGTTAGTGCTTTCCTGTTCCTTCATATAATTATTCGGGTTATCCGCAAGCATCCCAAATGGCGCTTCAAAAACTATATACATGGCTAACTGGTGACAACGTGTGCCCTGGCTCATTGGCGCATTATGGAGAGGATGGAAATCTGCCTTGCTCGCATTCTTCATGGCGCCGGGCGTATAATCCATCGGGCCTGCCAGCATGCGGATAAATGGGATAGTCGCATCGTAGGGAGGCATATCCAATGAAGACCATTTATCATTTTCCAATCCGCGAACTCCTTCAAAGCCTAATACATTCGGATACGTCCGTTGCAAGCCGGTTGGTTTGTACGCGCCATGAAAATCGATCATCAGGTGATGTGCTGCTGCTTTTCTCGCCAGTTCATAATAAAACTCAACTATCCCCTGGTCATCACGATCCATAAAATCAATTTTAAATCCTTTGATCCCCATTTTTGAATACGTGTCCAGCACTTCATCCATTTTATTTTTCATTGGGCGTGAACCACCCCATAACCATACGCCAATATTTTTCTGAGCTGCATAATGAATAATTTCGGGCAGGTTTATTTCGGGGATTATTTTCATCAGGTCTTTGCCATCGGACCAACCTGCATCCATCAATATATATTCAATATGATTTGCCGCTGCAAAATCAATATAAAATTTATATGTTTCAGTATTGATGCCGGCTTTAAAATTTACATGCGAAATATTCCAGTTATTCCACCAATCCCAGGAAGCTTTTCCTGGTTTTATCCAGGAAATATCGGTTATACGTGACGGTGAGGCAAGTTTGTATACCATATCATTATCTAATAATTCTTTATCCTCTCCACTGATCACCAGTATACGCCAGGGAAAATTGCGCGACCCTGCTGTTACAGCAATATAATCAGCCCGTCCTGCAACAAGGGACTGGGCATCGTTTCCGGGATTACTTTTTTCTGCTAAGACAAAATGTGCAAAATTTCCATGGAGGCTATTGTTATGGCCTTGCAGGAACATACCGGGATATTCTTCGAGATCTGCTTCCGTGACGACTGCTTTTCTCCCATCTCTCCAGGCAATCAAAACTGGTGCAAAAGCAACGGTATCTTTTATAAATTCTGAAAGTTTAATATGCTGGTATAAATTTTCAAATGAAGTTTGATATTTATCATGTTCATGCGGGTCATTGGAATAAGCAACATAGGCATCAGGATCACCTGCGAAATTAAATGCGGCATCTTCCGAATTAATTACGAGAGAATCTTTTCTGGTAGTAAAAAACCGGTAAGCCACCCCATCATTATACACACGAAAAATAACCCCATAATTACCTTTGCAATTTATTGTAAGTTGGTTGTAGGAATTAATAATGGAATCTTTTTTATAATTCAAGGCAGCAAAACTGGTATTTACTTTTTCAGTCTTGGCAGATTGTACTTTTATATTACTGCCAAGCACCTCGCCATTTTGCAAATGCATGGCAATAGCAGAAGGATTTATTAAATCAGTCCCCTTCCATTGGGCCGACCAATGTATGCCGGCACTCGTTTCCACAACCACTGTGATTATGCCATTAGGCGATGTAAGCTGATATTTATTTTTGGATTGTGCTTGTAACATTGATATGCAAACGGCAGATAACAGGCAGGCAATAATTATATTTTTCATGCAACTAAATTATACTATCAAATATATCGATAATTTTTTCGGCTGGATAAAGAGTCGATATATTTACATATTAGTGACAGCATATCGTACAATGTCATTAAATTTAGCAATGATCTTTGGCTGAAATTATTTTTCTCCCAAGTATAAATTATTAATTAAATAAAAAATTGTATAAAATGGATCAGCAAATTTTTGTTCAAATGGTTTTGCATGCATGGAATATAAATATAAAAAGAGCAGAGAAATTTTTTGATTCTTTGACCGATGAGGAATTATTGAAGGAAGTTGCGCCAAACAGGAACAGGGTTAATTATTTGCTCGGGCATTTAATTGCAATCAATGATAATATGATCGGCCTTTTTGGATTAGGGAACCGCTCCTATGCACACTTTGACGAAGTATTTGTAAAAAATCCTGACCGATCAGGATTGGATATGCCGGATACGGCTACATTAAAAAACGATTGGAAGAAATCGAATGCCGAGCTTACATCTTATTTTAATAAAATGACCCCGCAGGATTGGTTTTCCAAACATAATGCCATGACGGAAGAAGATCATATAAAAGAACCGAGCCGCAATAAATTAAGCGTGTTGATTAACAGGACGAATCATGTATCGTATCATCTCGGGCAATTAGTTCTTGCGAAGTAGTTTTGAATTGGAATTGCTGAAAAATATTATAAATGCTCTAAAACAAATGCAAGGCGAACTAAAACTATTCATGATCCTTTTAGGATGCAAACCAAAAGGAAGGCATACCGAACAGCACGATATTTTTTTTGGTATCGGATCAGGTTTAAAAGATATGAAAGAGGATATGATAAATTTTTGGCATGAAGGCGGGGAGAAAATCCATATCGATGCCTGGCGCGAAGTAAATGTTGTGGATTCTTATGAAGTCAGAATATTTCCCAAAGATATTGTTGCGGATCATCAACATGCAGGCAGCAAACTTTTCTTTTTAAATCTTGGAGGATATAAAGAAAATGAATTCGAAGAATATCATTACAAAATGCTCATTGCTGCTCCCGATAAAGGATCTGCGATAAAACGAGGAAAAGAAACCATATTTTATAAACATACAGGTTTTAAAGGAGCAGAATCTCATATCGATGATAAATATGGAGTTGATGTTGATGACCTTTTTGAAATTGAAGACGTGTTACCAGAAAAATTTAAAAAAAATTACTGCATCAGGCTCATTGAAAGCAAAATAAAAAAAGAGGATTCAATTCAGCTTGGATATGTACAGTTCAGCAAGATATAAATATGGGCCTATTCAGTCAATGAGCAGTCAGGTCAAACCTCAGACTTCATACTTCAGATCCCACAACCCTTTGGATTATTATCGGTAATTTAATATTGCTAAGCGGGTTTTAAAAAATCAATATGAAAAGGAAAATATTCTTAAAATTATCTTCAGGATTAATTGCCGCACCATTTTTTTCTCCACTTGAAAGCTGGTCATACCAGGAAAAATTAAAAAACTGGGCAGGTAATTTAACATACAGTACAAACAATGTTTATTATCCCAAATCGGTGGGAGAAGTTCAGGATATAGTAAAAAAATGTAGCAGGTTGAGAGCGCTTGGTACAAGACATTGTTTCAATAATATTGCTGACAGTAAAGACAATCTTATTTCTTCAAGAGATATGAATAAAGTATTGTCATTGGACGCAAATGCACATTCCGTTACCGTAGAAGCGGGCATTAAATATGGAGAGCTATGCCCATATCTTGATGAAAAAGGTTTTGCCCTGCACAACCTGGCATCATTGCCGCATATTTCTGTTGCCGGTTCCTGCACTACTGCTACGCATGGATCGGGTGTTCGCAATGGTAATCTCGCAACAGCAGTCAATGCTTTGGAATTCGTTACCGCCGACGGCAATATGGTTAATCTTTCGCGTGAAAAAGACGGAGAACATTTTTTAGCGGCCGTAGTTGGCCTTGGCGCTTTGGGAGTAATAACAAAAGTGGCGCTCGATATCCAGCCGAAATATATGATGCGGCAAATTGTTTATGAAAACCTGCCTATGTCGCAACTGAAAGAAAATTTTGAACAGATTGTTTCGGCCGGTTACAGCGTAAGCCTTTTTACAGATTGGCAACAGGAAAGCATAAACGAAGTTTGGATAAAAAGCCGGGTAGATAATGATACAAATTACCAGGGAATCGCAGAGTTTTTTGGCGCGAAGGCCGCAACAAAGGATATGCATCCCATCGCATCGCTGTCGGCAGAAAATTGTACCGAGCAAATGGGCATCCCCGGCCCATGGTATGAAAGATTGCCGCATTTCAAAATGGGTTTTACGCCAAGCAGCGGGAAGGAATTACAATCGGAATATTTTATACCGCGCCATAATGCGGTGGATGCTATTCTTGCGATTGCCCGCCTGGGCAAACAAATCGGCCCGCATCTTTTTATTTCAGAGATACGTACGATCGATGCAGATAATTTTTGGATGAGCCCTTGCCGGAAACAACCATCAGTAACTATTCATTTTACCTGGAAACAGGATTGGCAGGCTGTGAGCCAATTGCTCCCGGTGATCGAAAAAGAACTTTCCGCATTTAATGCGAGGCCGCATTGGGGTAAATTATTTACGATGTCAGCAACCACACTCGCATCGCGTTATGAAAAGCTGCAGGAATTTAAAAATATGATCGCCATGTACGATCCAAAAGGGAAATTCAGGAATGAATTTTTGAATAAAACTATTTATGCTACTGTATAAAATATGTTGCAGCCATCTTCAAATAAGAATGAGTTCGGAATACGCCGGAACGTGACAGCATCAGAAACAAACGGACACAATCGTGTAGCCAATGTATCAAAAACGTACAGCTCTCAATTTCACATTTTTAATATTTGGTTGATTTACATTGACTAGCGTATAGGCATTCAATTTGTGCATTTTTTTGCTATCAAATTTTCCATAGCAGTTTATTGTATTTGCTTCATCATTATTTACCATTTTAACAAGCAACTATGCTTAAAAATTATCTTAAGATTGCGCTGCGCAATTTAACCAGGAATAAAATTTATTCCTTCATCAACATTGCGGGATTAAGCCTTGGCCTTGCATGCTCCATGCTTATTATTCTCTATGTAAAAGATGAAGTGAGTTACGATCGTTTTCATGCTGGTGTTGACCATATATACCGGATTACCACCCAAAGTTTTGATAAAAAAGAAAATAAAGAACGCAAAGATGGCAATACCGGTTATTTACAAGGCCCACGCTTTACTGCAAACATACCGGGCATAAAATCTTTTGTTCGGGTGCAGAGCAGGACAACAGATTTTAAAAAGGGTACAGACATCATATCGCACGACCTGCTATATGTTGATTCGAATTTCTTTTCTATGTTTACTTTTCCGCTTATTGAAGGCAACGCTAAAACCTGTTTGAAGGAACCTCATGCTGTTGTGCTTTCGGAAGATGAAGCAAAGAAGCAATTTGGGACAACGAATGCTGTTGGTAAAACAGTGCTCATAAAAGATAAGGATGAATTCATCCCATTTACAGTAACAGCTATTGCAAAAAAATGTCCTCAAAATTCTTCGATAAAATTTGAAATTTTATTACCGATGCAGGAATCTGCGGAAGACGCGCAAAACAGTGAGAACTGGTTCAATTTTTTTCTGAACACATTTATTGTGCTATCACCGAATACAAGTATACAAACTGTCGAAGCACAAATGAAAAAGTTTTATGATGCGGATACAAAAGATGCGATAAGAACATTGAAGGCAAAATTCGGCCCAACAGTAGATGATTGGAAAGCTGAATATAAACTGCAACCTTTTCTTGGCATGCATTTAAGCAAAGACCTTCCTGCACAGAATGGCCTTTCGGATGCAAGTAATCCGGTGTATTCATATATCCTTTCCGGTATTGCGATATTTATTTTATTGATTGCCTCTATCAATTTTGTGAACCTTACCATTGCGCGTTCGGTAAGGCGGGCAAAAGAAATCGGCATCCGTAAAGTGGTTGGAGGCGAAAGAAAGCAACTCATCGCGCAATTTTTAGGTGAATCTTTTTTACTCTGTCTTTTTGCTTTTTTACTGGCAATAGCAATTGTGCAACTCGTATTGCCGGTATTCAATGATCTTTCCAATAAGGCATTGGCGATTTCATATTTGTTTGATATCAAACTGGTAGCCGGTTACATACTGTTATTTCTTTTGACCGGCCTGCTCGCCGGTTTTTATCCTGCGTTAGTATTATCCAGTTATAATCCTGTACAAACATTATACTCCCGATTTAATTTCCGTGGAAAAAGTTACTTGCAGAAATCATTAGTGGTATTGCAGTTTTCGCTGGCTTCATTCCTGATTATAGCTACGTTTACGATTTATGCCCAGTTCAATTATCTTACTACGGAGAAATTAGGATATGACGATAGCAATCTTGTTGTAGTACAGAAATGGGGGATGAGCCGCAACGAGGCCGCATTGTTCAAAACAGAATTGCTGAAGAACCCGAATATTATTAATGTGGCACCAAAGAATGGTGGGAGCTGGGGAACTGTTGCAAAAGTTAATATTGATTCCATTATGCTGTTTGCATATGAAACTGTAGACGAATCTTATATCCCGATGCTGAAGATAACGGTATTGCAGGGAAGAAATTTTTCAAAAAATTTCCCGTCAGATTCTTCTCATTCCGTGTTGGTGAATGAAGCATTTGTAAAAAAGGCTGGCTGGAAAAATCCTTTAGGGCAGCAGGTTTCTTTTTGGTACAATAATCAAAAATATACAGTGATTGGAGTCGTGAAGAGTTATCATTTCGAATCTCTGAACCAGGAAATCGGCCCGCAGTTGTTTACCATGAAAGCAGGAAATGAATATGGCGTGTCTTTTATTAAAATAAAACCAGGGACAGAAACTGCAAGCCTCAAATATATTGAGCAAATATTTAAAAAGCTGTTTCCTGTAAGCCCTTATAGCTACACATTCAAAAGAGATGAGAATTATAAAAATTATGAAGCTGAAGCAAAATGGAAACAGATCATGTTGTTCAGCGCCATCCTTACCATCTTTATTTCATGTATAGGTTTGTTTGGGTTATCGGTATCATCTGCAGAAAAAAGAACAAAAGAAATTGGTATTAGAAAAATACTTGGGGCATCGGTAAACAATGTTGTGGCTATTCTTTCAAAAGATTTTGTAAAACTGGTAATGATAGCATTGCTCATTGCCGTCCCACTATCATGGATAGCCGCAAATAAATGGTTGCAGAATTATCCATATCGTATCAACTTAAGCTGGCAAATATTTGTGATACCAGGCGCACTCGTAATTTTTATAGCGTTGGCTACTGTTAGTTTCCAAGCAATAAGAGCAGCGATAGCAAACCCTGTAAAGAGTTTGAGAGCGGAATGAAGAAAGTGAATAATCAATCATCAATAAAATCAGCATAATCATTTAATCATATAAATCCTGGTTCAGACAATGCTAAAAAATTATTTCACAATCGCGTGGCGAAATTTGGTTAAGCAAAAACAATTTACTGTTCTCAATTTGCTGGGATTATCGACAGGCCTTGCTTGTGTGCTGCTGATCTGGTTATGGGTGAATGATGAACTGCATATTGACAAGTTTAATGAAAAGGACAGCCAGCTTTATCAGATTATTAAAACTTCGCCCAACTCAGACGGCACTATTGCTACTCATGAAACCACGCAAGGCTTGCTGGCGCAGGAAATGGCGAAGTCATATCCTGAAATTGAATATGCCGTATCGGTAAGGCGCGAAGGCGAGCTAGGCATTCTTTCCATCGATGAAAAACATATCAAAGCAAGATGGCAATTTGCTGGTAAAGATTTTTTTAATGTATTTTCTTATCCTTTGATCGAAGGAAATAAAAATAATGTGCTTGCAAATAAATATGGAGTACTGATTTCCGATAAGCTCGCTTTGAAATTATTCAACACGACAAAAGATATTATAGGCAAAATAATTACATGGGACGCAGGTGGCGAATTCAATGGCTCATATAAAATAACCGGCGTATTCCAGGCGCCACCTTCAAATGCATCAGACCAATTTGACCTTATTTTTAATTATTCATTGTATGTCGATAAAGAAGTTGGCGGTATGGGTGATATATCGAACTGGGGCAGCAACAGTGTGCTGACTTACCTGGTTTTGAAAAATGGGACTAACATAAAAAAATTTAATGCAAAAATAAAAGATTTCACAAAAGCAAAAATGAAATCGCTTGGTGTTTCGGAGTACTGGTTAAAATGGGAGGGCGATATTTTTGTTCAAAAATATTCTGATAAATACTTGCATAATCACTATGAAAACGGAAAGATTACAGGTGGTAGAATAGAATATGTAAGATTATTTTCTATCGTTGCCATTTTCATTTTAGTGATCGCATGCATCAACTTTATGAACCTGTCTACTGCAAAGGCCGCGGGAAGGATGAAAGAAGTTGGTATCCGGAAGGTTGTTGGCGCCCCACGAAGAATGCTTGTTCTTCAATATATGGGTGAATCAATGCTGATGTCTTTTCTTTCACTTGTGATCGCTATCGTGATTGCTTCATTATTGCTACCGGCATTTAAAGAAATTACCGGAAAAGAATTATCAATCAATTTTAATCTCAGCTTTATCCTTTCTGGTCTTTGTATTGCGATCGTCACCGGGATTATAGCGGGCAGCTATCCTGCATTTTATCTTTCGGGCTTTAAACCCGTGATGGTACTGAAAGGAAAACTAAATACATCATCCGGCGAATCGTTCATACGAAAAGGCTTGGTAGTATTTCAATTCACTATTTCTATTGTGCTGATCATCGCAGTCATTATTGTATATCAGCAAATGAAATTGGTGCAGACAAAAAACCTTGGCTATAATAAAGATAATATCATTCGTTTTTCAAGTGAAGGGAAATTGCATGATAACCAGGAAGCATTTCTTGCTGAAGCAAGAAAAATTCCCGGCGTTACAGCGGCATCTGCCATGAGCGGAGATTTATTAGGAAGCGCCAGCCACAGCGGCGGTGGGATCCATTGGGATGGGAAGGACCCAAATTTAGGCATCGAATATTATGGGGTAACTGGCGATTATGGATATATGGAATTGCTTGGTTTAAAAATGGTCGGAGGCCGTTCATTTTCAAAAGAATTTGCCGACAGCTCTTCCGTAATTTTTAATGAATCTGCTATTGCTGCGATGGGAATAAAAAACCCGATTGGAAAAACAGTTTCGTTATGGGGAACAAAAAAACAAATCATCGGGATCGCAAAAGATTTTCATTTTGAGTCATTATATAAAAAAGTTGGTCCGGCATTTTTAGAATACTCGTCACAAAATGAAACTATATTGATTAAGATAAAAGCAGGGACAGAAAAAGAAACGATTGCTAAGCTGGAAAACTTTTATAAAGGTTTCAATCAGGGGCTTACCTTGGATTATAAATTTTTGGATGAGGATTATCAGGCTATGTATTCATCTGAAGAAAAAGTAGCAATATTGTCAAAATATTTTGCAACGATTGCCATCATCATTTCATGCCTCGGCCTTTTTGGCCTTACCGCATTCACTGCTCAGAAAAGGCAAAAAGAAATCGGTATCAGGAAAGTGGTTGGCGCATCTGTGAATAATATCACGATGATGTTATCGAAAGATTTCCTGAAATTAGTATTGATTGCCGTGCTGATTGCTTTTCCCCTGGCATGGTGGGCGATGAATGGATGGCTGAAAAATTTTGCATACCGGGTTAATATTAGCGCTGCTGTTTTTTTGATCGCAGCCGCGTCAATCATTTTCATTACGTTGTTGACGGTAAGTTTCCAGGCAATAAAAGCAGCGATTGCAAACCCGGTAAAATCTTTACGGACAGAGTAACCTTTTTTGAATTCAGCGCGTCGTAGTATAAAATGGGGACCGATGTTTAAAAATTACTTAAAAGTAGCGGTGCGCAATTTGTGGAAGAACAAAGTTTTTTCCGCAATTAATATTATTGGGCTTTCGGCAGGGCTCGCCGTTTGCCTTTTGATCGTATTGTATGTAAAAGATGAATTGAGTTATGACAACTACAATGCGCAGGCGCAAAATATTTACCGGCTGGACGCCGATATTTCTTTCAACGGCACTCAATTTATTTCGGCCGTTAGCCCGGCGCCATTGGCACCAATGCTTACGAAAGATTATCCCCAGGTTGTCCAGTACGTAAGGTTGCGGAATTTTGGCGATATCCTTGTAAAAAAAGAAAACCAAAACATACAAAACCACAATGCGGTATTTGCCGATTCCACTTTCTTCCAGGTATTTTCAATTCCTATGATAACTGGTAACCGGCTGACGGCATTGAATGAACCAAATTCAATCGTGATCGATGAAACAACAGCCAAAAAATATTTCAACTCAACAAATGTTTTAGGTAAAACTTTATATGTTGACAATTCCGTAAACTGCAAAATAACCGGGGTGATCAAAGACATCCCGTCACAGTCTCATTTTCATTTTAGTTTTATACGGCCGATGCATGATACGTACCATGATGACCAGAACGATTGGTTGAGCAACAATTATGCGTCTTATGTTTTAGTAAGGCCGGGAGTTACGCAAGCATCCTTACAGGATAAAGTAAATGCTACTATCGATAATTATCTTGCAAAACAACTGGAGCAGGTCTTGCACACCACGGCAAATGATGTAAAAAAAGGAGGCAATCATTTTTTATACCCGGCGATGGCTCTTACAGATATCCACCTGCACTCGAATAAATCGCAAGAATTTGAAGCAAATGGCAATATCGCCTACGTGTATATTTTTTCAGTAATCGCCATTTTCATTTTGCTGATCGCCTGCGTGAATTTTATGAACCTGTCAACAGCACGGTCAGCCAACCGTGCAAAAGAAGTGGGCATAAGAAAAGTTGTGGGTTCATTGCGTTCCAACCTCATCACTCAATTTCTAACCGAATCCGTGTTAATGAGTTTCTTCTCTTTGCTGCTTGCACTTGCTATTGCCGGGTTGTTGTTGCCATTATTCAACCAGCTTGCAGGAAAACAGATGAGCGTGCTCACATTATTTTCTTCGTGGCTTTTGCCAATGCTTATTGCGTTGATAATCGTGGTAGGCTGCCTTGCAGGAAGCTACCCGGCTTTTTATCTTTCGTCTTTTCAACCGGTGCAAGTGCTGAAAGGCAGTATTGCAAAAGGTTTCAAGAGCAGTTGGCTGAGAAGCGGGCTGGTCATTTTTCAATTCTTTATTTCAATCACCTTGATCATCGGCACAATTGTTATTTATAACCAGCTTAATTATATACGCAGCCGCGAAATCGGTTATAACCGCGACCAGGTGTTGGTGATCAATGACACCTATGCACTCGATAAACAAATCAAAACCTTCAGGCTGGAGATGACGAAAATATCCGGTGTGCAAAGCGCTGCGGTTGCAGGATCGCTTCCTACAGAAACAACTCATAACCAAAATGGCTGGTTCAGAGACCCGACGCTTGATGCGAAACAGGTTACTATTATGACCGATTTTTATGTTGACCAGAATTATATCCCGACATTGGGAATGCACATCGCTGCAGGTAGAAATTTTTCGCTGGATTTTCTTACTGATTCATCGGCAGTGATCATAAACGAAACCGCAGCAAAACTCCTCGGGTTTAAAAATCCGCTGAAAGAAAATTTATACCGCCCTGACGGTTATGCGAGCAATGGGAGTTTCACGACGAAACCATTTCATATAATCGGCGTGATAAAAGATTTTAATTTCAGTTCCATGCACGACAAAGTAGGCCCATTGGTCATTGAATTGGGCGAGGATTATGGAAGGATAGCCATGCGTATCAATACCAAAAATATTCCTGCATTGATCAGCCAGGTGCAGAACAAATGGAACAGTATGGTTCCCGGCCGACCGTTCAGCTATTCATTTTTAGATGCTGATTTTAATAAGATTTATAATGCTGAACAGCGGACAGGGACGTTGTTTATCTCATTCGCCGTGTTCGCCATTTTTATTGCCTGCCTCGGCTTATTTGGGTTGGTTACGTATGCAGCCGAACAGCGTATAAAAGAAATTGGTGTAAGAAAGGTGCTCGGTGCAAGCGTCGGTGAAATTGTGGCAATGATCTCAAAAGATTTTATAAAACTGGTGCTGATCGCATCTGTGATCGCATTTCCTGTTGCATGGTGGATGATGAATAAATGGTTACAAAGTTTTGCTTACCGGATCAATATAAGTTGGTGGGTATTTGTCCTGGCCGGTTTGCTGATCATTGCAATCGCATTGATAACAGTGAGCTTCCAGGCATTTAAAGCCGCAATCGCGAACCCGGTGAAAAGTTTGAAAACGGAATAGGTAATGGTGATGCCAGGAGTAGTAAAAGCGGGCAACATAAAAAAATTACAAAATAAAACGTAAATCAGCTCCCGCTTTTTTTTCCTAACGGACTATTCGCAAACCCAACTATTACCAGCGTTCGCCCAAATAATCTCGAGCATATCAATAAAGGACAACAACTGTATCAAATCCGAACGCTTTCGTATTTATATTTTTGCCTTAATTGTCTAGCGTTCAACCTATCATAAGGTTGGCATATTTTTTATCTATTTGAATTGCGTGTTATCTCAAAGTTTATTGGAATTTGAAAAAAGATAAAAACTAATAATAGCCAAAACAGGATTGTTTATGCTTAAAAATTATCTCCTCCTCGCGTTTAAAAATTTCAGGAAGCAGAAATTATTTTCATTGATCAATATCCTCGGGCTTACGGTGGGCATTACCTGCTGCCTGATGATTTTTTTGTTTATTATGAATGAATTCAGCTACGATAAATTTCATAAGAATGGAAAAGACATCTACCGCATTTATCGCGTTGGCGAAACAAATGGCGAAAAGAGAAACATACCCTGGGTATCCCCTCCTTATGCCCGGGCATTGGCAAACGATTATCCTGATGCGATAAAAGCAACTATGCGTGTTCAACCGGATAATGACCTTGTCCGCTATAAGAATGTTTCTTTTAATGAGAAAAATATTTATCTCGTCGACAGTAATTTTTTCAGCTTCTTTAGTTTTCGTTTGTTGAGGGGCAACCCCGCAACGGTGCTTAATGATCCTTTAAGCATCGTGATGACCCAATCGGCCGCAAAAAAATATTTCGGTAATGACGACCCGATCGGGAAAGTGATAGACTTCAATGAAAAAATGCGTTTAAAAGTTACGGGCATCGCTGAGGATGTCTCGCCTAACAGCCACTTGAATTTTGATATGCTGGTCCCATTGGCAAACTGGAGAAATGAATTTTGGATGAATCAATGGCCCAATAACGGCCTGTTTGTTTACCTGCAGCTCAACCCTTCGGTGCATCCTGACCAGGTGCAAAAACTTTTTCCGCAATTCATGGATAAGTATATGGGAAAATTTTTTCGTGAAGCCGGTTTCAAAATGGATCTTGTCATGAAACCACTGTTAGGGATTTATTTTGAAGGAGAAAATCCTTTTGATGGAGTAAAACATGGCAGCAAAAAAATGGTTTACATTTTTATGAGCATCGCGGTGTTGATATTGCTTATTGCCTGCATCAATTTTATGAACCTTGCCACAGCGCGCGCAACAGATCGTTCAAAAGAAGTCGGGTTGAGAAAGGTAATGGGCGCCGTACGCAGACAACTGGCCTGGCAATTTATTTTTGAATCGCTTTTATTTGCAATCATTGCCGCGGTTCTTGCTGTTTTATTATTGCAGGCTGTTATGCCCGCTTATACCGGTTTTCTTGGTTATAACCTGCCTGCTTATTGGACGAACCCCTTATTGTATATTTTTCTGGTTGGCGTTGTCATTGCTGTTGGTGTACTGGCGGGCAGCTATCCTGCGTTGCTGCTTTCTTCTTTTTCACCGATTGAATCATTGAGAGGAAAATTAAAAGTGGGCAAACATGGCGCATTTTTCAGGAAAGCATTAGTCGTTTTTCAATTTGGTATATCGGTATTGCTTATCATTAGCGTAACCATTGTAATGAAACAAATGCATTATGTGCGCACCACCGATCTTGGTTTTAACAAAGAACAATCCATGATTGTAAAACTGGATAACGGGAAGATATGGGACAACAAAATAAATTTTAAAAATCAATTGCAGGCCGACCCGGCTGTATCAAACGTTTCGCTGATGACCGGTGAGCCCGGAGGTTTTCATGATACCTATGGTTTTGAAGCAGAGAGTAAACCCGGAGAAAAGTTAATGTTGAATACCGAGTTTGCAGATTTTGAATATGTAAAAACGCTGGGTTTAAAAATCATTTCGGGAAGAGATTTTTCGCCGCAGTTCCCCACAGATTCAACGTACGCAGTAATCATTAACCGGGCTGCGGCAAACCTGTTAGGATACACACCGCAACAGGCCATTGGTAAATGGATAAAAAATATATCGGGAGATAGTGTGCGAAGAAAAATCGTTGGCGTAGTCGAAGATTATCATTATGCCTCTTTGAAGCAGGTCATAGGCCCCTTGGTTGTATCAACCAAAAAAGATGACAGGCGCCTGGCATTAATAAAATTGAAAACCGCGCAAATGCAGCAAGTAATTAACCGTATCAGGAAAATGTACGTTGCCAATGCGCCCGATTTCCCATTTGAATATAGTTTTCTTGATGAAAAGTTTGATGCGTTATATAAATCAGAAATCAAACAGGAATCTTTGTTAAGCATTTTCTCTGGTATCGCTATTTGCATTGCCTGTCTTGGTTTATTTGGTCTTGCATCATACACCGCATTAAAACGTACAAAGGAAATCGGTGTAAGAAAAGTGCTTGGTTCCTCTGTTGAAAATATTGTTTTGCTTTTGTCTAAAGATTTATTGAAACCCGTATTGCTGGGAACCATCATTGCTGTGCCCGCAGGATATTTTATTATGGAGAAATGGTTGCAGGGATTTGTCTATCGGACAAATATTCATTGGTGGCTATTTGCAGTGGCTGCGTTGGTTGCGATGTTGATTGCATTACTTACCGTAAGTGTGCAGGCAGTAAATGCGGCTTTGGCAAACCCGGTGAAGTCTTTGAGGACGGAATAATATTTATCAATCCTGTAGAGAAAAAAAACTCCGCATTAAGATATTTTTTATTGATCTAAGACGAGGAGTATATTATGTATCCATAAAAAGGCTCAATTTTACAGAGCCTTTACCATAATAATTAAAGTGGAGAATATCGGGGTCGGATCGACGACCTTCCCAACATCCGTCGGGACGCTCTAACCAAATGACTGAAAAAGCCACTCAATATATTTTCGGCTTTTCTTTTTTTTGATTTCTGTTTCCCCTGAGCACCATAATAATTAAAGTGGAGAATATCGGAGTCGAACCGACGACCTCTTGCATGCCATGAGTTTTGACGGGTAATTCATCCTGACACAAATTTGTACATAAAATTTCATACACTATTGTTTATCAATATATTACGAGTACATTTCCGACTATTCTTGTATTTATTATTTTCCCGTTTTGTTTTACTCATGTTTTACTTACCTTTATTTCCTAAATGAAATACTGTGGAAGCAAGTGTGATAACCAAGGAAGCCGTGCTGTGGGTTTATGCAAAATTAGCGAATGGCGAGCATGCAATCAGGGTCCGAATCACGAAAGACCGGGACCCAAAATACATTACGATTGGGTATAGTTCATCCATTAAAAATTGGGATTCAAAAAATAATTGTCCTTCATCAACACATCCCAAATACAAAACAATAATCAAAAAAATTGAGCAGATATTTGACGATATTGATTTCGAGGTTAAGTTGGCAGAAAGGAATTCAGAATATATTACTTCTGGACACATCAAAGAAAGGGTCCAGAAAAAAAGTACAAAATTTACGAAAACCAAAGTGCTTTCATTTTTTGACATTGTAATCGCTGAATTAGTAGAACAAGACCGGATCGGTACTTCCAATATATTCAAAAGCACTAAATCGACGATTGAAAAATTGCTGGATAATAAAGACAAATCATTTATTTCCTTTACGGATAAAGATTTTAAAAAGTATGAAGACTTTATAAGTCGCCTGGAAACAGAAAATACCAAAAGTTTCTATCTAAGGACTTTCTATCGACTGTGGAATATTGCAATTGATCGCAAGATCTGCCCCAAAGAACATCATCCGAAATTCTACATTAAATACAAGCCATATAAAAGGATTAAGACAAAGAAAAGAGCTATTGATTTTGATTATATAAAGGCCATCGAAGGGCTGCATTTTGAATATACTACCAGACTATTCCGGTCACTCAATTATTTTATTTTTATTTATTATAGCAGGGGAATAAACTTCACCGACATGGCGCGATTAAAACGTAAAAAAAATATTGAAGGTGATTATCTCAAATACAAACGTTCAAAAAACGGGAGAGAATACAACTTTAAATTGCACCCCAAGGCCAAAGCTGTTGTAGAGATGTTTGCAAAATACCCGCTGCTGAGTGATGCAGGTTATGTTTTTCCGATACTTAATAGCATCCATGATTCAGCAAAAAAAATTGACGTTCGAATTGATAGCGCACTAAAGGATTTGAATGAAGATCTTGAGACCTTTGGAAACAAGGTCCATGCGCCTAAACGCATAACTTCTTATGTTATCAGGCATTCATTTGCCAGCAACCTAAAACATAAAGGTGTTAGCATAAATGTAATCCAGGAAGCCCTGGGCCATGAAACTGAACTGCAGACACATACTTATCTTGAGGAGATGGATGACAATATTGTGGCTGCTAGTATTGAAAATGCATTACAATAAATAAGCACTTTGAATATTTTACAGCATACGAAATCCAGGATATTTATTTATACCGTGAAAAAACGGTATATAATAGGGTGAAAAGACGGTATTTTATAAAATGAAGTTGAAAGATTTCACAAATTCCATTTGGACGGTTAGATTAGAAAAAAATTGTCTTGCACGTTTTTCTATCCTCGAAAACTAAGTTGATCCTTGTCTCAAGTGAAACCGTATTCATTAACCTCAAACTTGCAATATGAAAAGGATTATCTTTTTACTTTTGATTATCTCCATTTGGTGAAAATTTCTTTTTAGGACCGTCTATCTTCAATTAATCTACTTAAAATACTTCAAAATATGGGCCAGCAAGACAATGATCTAATGCCGAGAAGTAATGACGAAGTTTCACCAGCATCAATCAAGGGCATGCTTTCAGTAATAAGGCCTGTTTGGCAAGGTAAGGGCCTAATAAAAAGAGTTGAAAGGCTTTTACCTGTTGACCCAAGCAGCGCTTGTCAACGATTATTTAACGCCGCAATTTTTGACCTTAGAGAAAAGATTGTTACTGTAGGAGTAGATATAGCAAGAGAAGTTGCAAAGACTTATAGGTTACCACCAATTGAAAAAGATGATGATATCTTAGAAAATTATTCAACTACTAATATTATAGATCTCAGCTATAGAATTGGCCTCCTCCTTCGTCCGGAATGGAGGAGAATTCAAAGATGTTATGAAATCAGAAAAGATTTAGAACATGAAGACAATGAATACGAAGCTGTCCTTGAAGATTGCTTTTATATATTCAAATCAACAATTGAAACTGTTTTATCCCAAGATCCAATAGAGTTGCTAAAAGTTGTGGATGTTAAACAAATTGTAGAAGAACCTTCGCGTATAACCATTACTGAAGAACTCCTACAAAACTATGATCACGCGCCCGAACTTAGACAGCAAGAAATTTTAAACTTTTTAATCTCTACTGCAAGGAATAATAAACAACCCGACGTGGTTAGGGAAAATTCATTTGAGATTCTAAGGCATTTTAAAACCAGAACTAAGACACCAGTTGTAATTGAAATAGCAAAAGCACTTGAAGAAAAGCTTGATGGAAAGCCAATTGATCTTTTTACTGCTAAAGTTGGGCATGCGGTAGGAGCAACATCTTATTTCAAAAAAGCCAAAATCAAGGACTATTATAATTCCATTCTCAATGATTTTAAAAAAGCAGGCACTGATTGGGTCAAGCAAGCAAAATCTACTTTTTTACTTGAAGATATTGGCGGGTTTTCTTATTGCCCGGCTGATTTAAGGAATGAGTTTATTAAATATTTAGTACTATGGTATATTGGCGAACCAGGTGGATACGGATACTGGGGACGCAATAGGCAAGTTTTTAATAGTGACGCAGCTGCCCCAATCATTACGCGGATTTTTAAGAATACAAGCCCTAACCTGACTAATGATATTGAAAAATTAAGAAAAGACAACGATATTAAACCCATTTTAGCCAATAAGTATATTTTGAAAAGATTCGAAAATTTGCTTGATTATTCAGGGAGAAAATAGGCTTTGATTTTGATTTATTCAGCAACAATTTGTTTTACTTCTTGCACAAAAATAGATACCACTAATGGCATAATGCTTTCTTGATATGTTATTATGAAAATAACGCCGACAAAGAATATGTTAAACACCTTGAGAAAACCAATTTGATCTAATTTGTTAGCTTATAGGATCTTTTTGTTCAACCAAGTATTATGAACAATTTACAAAATGATATTGCACTATTTTTTAGGCGGCCCAATGACTTTGACAGTAGAGTAGGAATTCATTCCACACTTTACTTGCTTAGAAGGGACACGTCCTTGTGCTTCGGGTATGACCCAAATACCAATCAAAAAATTGGATTCGAAGCCTTATTTCCCGCGACTATGGCAGTTATGGCGGGCATTGATTTGGTCGCTAAATTTCTTTACGCTGATAAGAAAAATGAAGTAAGTAGGAGATTTACAGATTATGTAGCTAAATATATTGACGCTAATTTTACAGAAGAATTATTTCAACTAAGAAATTCTATTGTACATTCTTTTGGGCTTTATTCAGAAGGAAAAAGAGGGAAAATCTATTACTTTGCTTTAACAAGAGGAATTGGAAAATTAATTCTACAAGCAAGCGAGAAAAACTATTATGTTGACATTGAACTTCTATGGAAGAAATTTGAAAATTCAATCGAACTATATTGGCAGGAGTTATCTGCATCATCTGATTTGCAAAAAATATTCTCAGACATGTTTCCGAAATATGGAGCATTCCCGATAAACTAATTTCTTTTATGAACAGTAAAAAAAGAAACATCAAGTCTGCAGAATTTCCAGTACAGGAAAAAAGAGGTCATTTGAAGCGGAAATCATATGATCAATAAAATGAATTGTATGAACAAAATCCTTCTCAAACTTTCTGTTTGACTTGTTTGGGAAATTATGTTGTAAAAAAAAGAAATTCAAATGTGATGAACTTTGCTGAAGAAAGAGAAAGAATCTTACGCCCTTTTTATGGCTGGGATGAGCAGATACATTTCTGTGAAGCTCTCGAGGAATGGGATAAAGAAGCGCGTAACACTGCCATTGTTGCCTTTGAATTTTTGAAGGACTTCTTAGGCGATAAATTTCCTGTTTGGGCACTGAAAAAGGATCATTCCATAGGGGATTATTTTGTCAATAATGTACCTTGGACAAAGGTATGGTTCACCTGGTTAGCTGAGAGTTTCCAAGAACTGCGGACAGGAAAGAATTTTGATCAGGTTCTGCGTGATTTTCGTTCCGAGGAACCGAAGAAATTTCATGATGCGTTGACTTTACTTGAATATGGGCTTAAGTTCAAAAAGGCGGGTTTTTATGTTGATTTTGAACAGCCTGTTAGAAACCGGCGGGGAAAGGAAAAAAGACCTGATTTGCAATTGACTTGCATGAAATCTGGACAGGTTTTTTTTTGTGAGATAAGTCGACTGACTATCGACCCACTTACTTTGCTTTACGAGTCGACAGTTGAAAGAATTGTTCATGGGGGCTTTAAATACCAAAAATATCTCTGCTTTTCCGGTTCCTTGCACCAGCGATTAAAAAAGGCCGACTTTGAAGAGTTGACCTTCGAAATCGATCAAATGATCCAACAAGTGGGACTGGAAGGAAAAATGCAAGAATTAGTAAAATCAGGCATCATTGAACTCGCGATTGCCGAACATAAAGACCCTTCTATTTCAATATGGGCAAAAGAAAGGGGTTATGATATCAATGCATGGGGATTACCGCAGCTCAACACCTTTTTTCGGACACAAAACAAAATTTGGCGTAAGGCCGATCAAACTTCTGCCAATTATCCCTCCATTATTATTATCAAGCAGGAGGACGGATCATTCCGATATGCATCTCCACAAACCTGGATACATGAACTCGAGAAAACTCTCTTTAAGTGTGCAGATGTACTTGCAGTGATCGTTACAGTTCAAGAGTTCGGAAACCTTGATAAAGTCATACATTCATTCGGAGAAAATTATTTTGTGCAGCGAACTGAACGATACGCGCTTGGAAGTCGAGCCTTAGTAATATTCAACAGAATGTATAAAAATAAAAAAGTCGATAGAAAATCGGTCGAACAACTTTTTGAGGAATTTTTGTAACTGAATCGCAAAAAAATAGATCTTCTAAAATTAATAGGAGACAATCATCACTTTCTCTCAAATCATGGGGTGGTGACATTGGCCTGTTAGCCAGTGAAGATTTTGCAACGGGATTATAGGAAAATGCTCCATTCCAGCAGCTAGAATATTTCTTAACTTTAAAACAAACACAATAAACAGATACAGTTATGACAAGCAAGGCCGATATTGATCAAAGAGAAAAGAAGATGAGAATGGAAGCCGACCTAAAAGTTATTAATCCAACTTTGCTTTGCCTAGCCAATCTAACTCAGTCTGCTTCATTCACAATAAATTCAGTCTTCCCATCAATTAATGGTGTTAAATGCACGGTTTTAAAATCTGATGACGAATTTATTTTTGAGACGGATAATTTAAATATTTGTAAAGGATTTTTAGATTTAAAAGTTATTCAGTACGGCTTTTCACATGAGTTCCAACTTAAAAACGATGCTTTTGAATTTAAAATACCGCAATTTTCCGCTACAATCACATCTCAAAAAATATTTCAAGACTATGCAACTTCCGGACGAATACCTGAGTTTAAAAACAATTTTATTGAAAATGAAACATTCAATAGAATCGTATTTACAAGAGAATTCAACCCCTATCATAATTATAGTGAATACCTTAAAACAATAAAATTCAAAACAGAAAACGAAGACCTTTACCTAAAGGGACTATCCAAATTAAACGTAAATGGCCTAGGCATTGATATTTTTGAATTTGAAAATAATAAAATCCAATATCTCTTCATCGATTGCCGTACGCCTATAAGATTTGATTTCTTTGAAGAATATGCAAATGCAATCGCTTATTCATTTGGATTTTTATCGGGCTATTTGCAAAGAGATGAGTTCTTTTGTTTTCAATCAGGGAAAAGCGACTACTCGAACATTGCGGGATGTTGTTACAAAAAATTAGAACCGACAATTGATTCAGGAATGATGCTGATTTCCCCCAGAGATGTTAAAAGCATTAATCCTCAATACGGAGAAGCTGCCAAAATGAAGATTTCCATATTTTCAAATCTCGTAACTCAGGCGGTTAAAGAAAAAAGAATGCTTCGAGCACTCAGGATCATCAGTGAAAGTAACGCGTATCCGTTAGAAATACGAGCTAGTGCCTATTCGGTTGCACTAGAAACTGTCAGAAATATTATTGCTGAGGAAAACATCGAAAGGATGTCGCCGTTTAAAAATAAGGATCTAGCCAGGGAACTAAAAAAACAATTTACGGCGACAGTTGCGGATTGTTCTAATGATGATTTTAATAACAAACAAGTCGTCCTAAAGAGAATTAATGATTTAGACCAGATCACCAATAAAGATTCCTTAATGTTGGCCTTTTCGTTATATGGATTTAATTTAACAAAAGAAGATATTAACTGCATTGAAAAAAGGAATGATTTTTTACACGGTCGCCTGCCGTTTGAAAATGAAACAAATTCAGAAAGTGAAATAAAATATTTTACTCATAAACTTCACTTTCTAGTGTCTTCCTTAATACTAAAATATTGCGGATATTATGGATGGGTACTAAACTCTCACAAGTATCTGGAGCTTTTTGATCCCAAATATGAGAAACACGTTGAAGAGAGTACATTCCGAACTATATAACCACAGGCGGAAATCCGATTCGTGATCATGTGTCGTTTTATTTATTCAATCAACTTAGTTGTACCATATTAGACCTTTCACGCATCTTTACCAATAGCTTGCGAATTCAAATTTATCTTAACTTGGTCTACTTTCTTTCTTTATTATAGTTTTTAGAAAATAAACATCAGTTTTTTCTTCATAATAAAAAACTAGTTCTAAAATATATTTATTGTCAAGTTTAATTGATGACTTGATTGAATTCTTTGTTACAATTTTATCTTCATTGATAAAAAAACCACGAATAGCAATATCAAATATGCAATTCGGGTGATCCAAATCATTTTTGGCCTGATGTGTCGATAATGGTCTACCATTCAAACTAAAATGTTTAAAGGCATGGAAAATCCCTCCAATAAACTCCAACTCGCCTTTTTTAGAATCGATCACTGCCTTAAGATTTCTAAATAAATCAA
>Ga0207059_1046_pt1 | contig 24974 bp, 22 predicted proteins | sample Alteio_BWMinCont_32_FD_153273 | JGI IMG/M metagenome (GOLD analysis project Ga0207059, IMG submission 153273) | Enriched cells from forest soil in Barre Woods Harvard Forest LTER site, Petersham, Massachusetts, United States -... | ecosystem: Environmental > Terrestrial > Soil > Temperate forest >...
ATACGGTTCATCATTATTAAAAGCATGAATGAGCCAGTCGCGATAACGCCAGATGCTGCGGCTATCATCACGTTCATAACCTTTGGTATCTGCATACCTGGCCAGGTCCATCCACATCGCAGCCCAATGTTCACCAAAATGCGGAGACGCAAGCAAACTATCAACTAACGTTTCATAAGCCTGTGCATTTTTATCCTGCAAAAATTGTTGAGCTTGTTTTTCCGTGGCCGGCATGCCTGTAAGATCAAGGCTCACTCTTCGAAGAAGTGTAGGTTTGTCTGCTTGAGCCGATGGTTTTAATTTTTCCTGCTGAAGTTTTTCATAAATAAAATAATCGATATCATTTTTTTATCCAATCTGTTTTTGATGCGGGCAGTAAACCAAATAATGATCCTTTTGGTTTCGGAACTTCTGTTGGTTTTACTGAAACATAAGCCCAATGATCGCCCCATTGCGCGCCTTCTTTGATCCAACGTTTTAAGATACTGATTTCATCGGCCGACAAAGGCTCATGTTTATAAGGCATGCGGTCTTCCGGGTCTTTTGCCGTAATGCGCTTGATCAATTCACTATGATCCGGGTCGCCGGGGACGATAGCTAATTTCCCCGATTCTGTTTTTGCTAATGCTTCTGAACGGAACAACACACTGAAACCAGCTTTGCGCCTAACCCCACCATGACAAATGATACATTTTTTATTGAAGATGGGTTTAACCTGTGTGTTGAAATCAACTGCTTGCCGACGCGTACTGAAAGTAAACAGTAATATGATGGCAACAAGCGCGGCCAATATCATCCATTTTTTATTTGCAAAAAGAGCTTTCATGAATGAGTAATTGGATAACTGTTGAAATTACAATTTTTTTGTGAGATGTGTTGCGCAAGACACAAGGAACAAGGGGTCCAAGGTGTCCTACAGCTTCTTACAATACAAAGATCCTGCAGCTAAGAGATGTAGGACAGCTTGAACCCTTGAACTCTTGTTCCTTGTCCCTTGAACCCACTTAATTATTTTTAGCACAGTATTAATATATTTGAGTAATACGTTTTTAGCATGATACTATTTAAACGATTAGATCATATCCAAATTTGTGTCCCTACCGGGAAAGAAGATGAAGCAAGAGCATTCTATACAAATATCCTTGGTTTAAAAGAAATCCCTAAACCTCAGCAACTCCTTGCCAATGGCGGCCTCTGGTACCAGGTAGCAGATATTCAATTGCATATTGGGACAGAAAATGAAATCAATAACTCAAAACGACATCCTGCATTTGAAGTCGCCGATCTTGAACAAGCGAGACAATATCTAAAGAAAAATAATATAAAAATTAAAGAAGAAATCCAGATCGCCGGGCAAATACGCTTCTCATTCATGGACCCATTTGGGAATAGGATCGAACTGCTGGAAAAAACTGAACATTGATATCTGACAGCGGTAACCCGCCTCTAATTTTCATCCAACCTAAAAAAAAATTTGCGTAACCGAATAGTTACAAATATATTTGTAACCGATTGATTACACAAAAAATTTATCTATGCGACGAGACGTATTCCAGGCAATAGCAGACCCGACACGGAGAGAGATCCTCCATGTGATCGCTCATCATTCACTAAACCTGAATGCAGTGGCTGAAAAATTTGATATCAGCCGCCCGGCAATTTCAAAACATATAAAAATCCTGACCGAATGCGGGCTAATTGTAATTAAGCAACAAGGCCGGGACCGATACTGCGAGGCAAAATTTCAAAAGCTTACCGAAGTATCCGATTGGGTTGAGCAATACCGGGTTTTCTGGACAAGCAAATTAGATGCACTTGAAAATTTCCTGAACAAAGAATCGCACAAAAAAAATAAACACAAACCTTTAAAAAAAAGAAAATGAAAACCGATCCTTTTGTCATAGAACGAATTTATAATGCCCCGGTTGAAAAAGTTTGGAAAGCTATTACTGATAAAGGCCAGATGAAAGAATGGTATTTTGATATCGACGCATTCAAACCTGAAGTTGGTTTTGAATTTCAGTTTGAAGGATCAAATGAAGGCCGATGCTATTTGCATAAATGCAAAATAACAGAAGTGATAGTTGGCAAAAAACTTCAATATAGCTGGCGATACGATGGGTATGAAGGTAATTCCCTGGTTACTTTTGAGTTGTTCGACGAAGCTGGTAAAACAAGATTGAAGCTAACACATGACGGCATTGAAACCTTCCCCACCGACAAACCGGATTTTGCAAAGAAAAATTTTGTTATGGGCTGGACGCAGCTTATCGGCACATTGCTGAAAGAATTTGTTGAAAAATCAATTGCTGTTAAATAAAATTTTTTTACATGAGCATAAAAATTATCTTAACCAGTGTAATGGTGGATGACCAGGAGAAAGCGTTGAAATTTTATACCGATATCCTTGGCTTCATCAAAAAAAATGAATTTCCTGTGGGCGCATACAAATGGCTAACCGTAGTTTCCAGGGAAGATGAACATGGCGTGGAGCTAACGCTGGAACCAAACGCATTTCCGCCTGCAAAAATTTTTCAACAAGCATTATTTGAAGCGGGGATACCGGCAACATCGTTTGCTGTGGGAGATGTTCAACGAGAATATGAAAGAATGGAAAAACTCGGCGTGGTTTTTAAAACAAAACCAACAAAAATGGGGCCGATGACGATTGCAGTGTTGGATGATACTTGTGGTAATTTGATACAGATTGCGCAGAAATGAGAAGGACTTTTTAATATAGTCGGTTTACAAGAAATAGTTGCAACAAAGAATTTTAAAACAAAAAAACTTACTGAAATATTTCAGTAAGCTTTTTTTGTCGGGGCGGCAAGATTCGAACTTGCGACCTCCTGCTCCCAAAGCAGGCGCGATAACCGGGCTACGCTACGCCCCGAAAAAAATTTGCCCTGCAGTTACCAGCGGAGAGGGAGGGATTCGAACCCTCGGTACAAGTTTAAGCTCGTACAACGGTTTAGCAAACCGGCCCTTTCGGCCACTCAGGCACCTCTCCAACCAGCCTTCTTTGTTTGAAGGGACGCAAAAATAAACATTAATTGTTGTGCAACAAAACAAAAAACCCATCCGCTTTTCAGCGCATGGGCTCAATTATTTTATCCATATAAATTTACATCGCTGCCAACTGCACTTTCTGTTGGAGTTCAGTTACATTTTCACGGAACATGCTGTCGGTATCCATCAGGTCTTTTACTGTTTGGCAGGAGTGAATGACGGTGGTATGATCACGGCCACCAAAATGTTCACCGATTGTTTTAAGAGAATTTTTTGTAAAAGCTTTGGCCAGGTACATAGTAATTTGTCGGGCCTGCACGATTTCTCGTTTGCGGGTCTTCTGCAGCAGTTTGTCATAGGGAAGATCGAAATATTCACATACCATGCGCTGTATAGTTTCGATCGTGATTTCTTTGCTGCTGGTCTTCACAAAATTACGGAGGACTTTCTTCGCCAATTCTAAATCAATTTCTCTTTTATTAAGCGAAGATTGTGCCAGAAGTGATATAAGTGCCCCTTCTAATTCGCGTACATTACTATTAATATTATAGGCCAGGTATTTTACGACTTCTTTCGGCATTTCCAATCCATCATTCTTCATTTTTCTTTCCAGGATATCGATCCTTGTTTCATAATCCGGGACTTGCAAATCTGCACTTAGGCCCCAACGAAAACGGCTTAACAATCTTTCCTGCAAACCTTCGAGGTCTTTCGGTGGCTTATCAGAAGTCAATACCAATTGTTTGCCCGATTGATGCAGATGATTAAATATTGCGAAGAAAGCATCCTGCGATTTTTCGGCCCGGTTAAAAAATTGCACATCATCAATAATCAATACATCTACCAATTGATAAAAATGAATAAAATCATTGATGGCATTATTGCGGCTATGGTCAATAAACTGGTTGATGAATTTTTCTGAGCTCACATAGAGCACCACTTTATTATGATGCATCCTTTTTACTTCATTGCCGATTGCCTGGCCAAGATGTGTTTTACCTAAACCAACGCCGCCATAAATAACAAGCGGGTTAAATGAATTCGCCCCGGGTTTTTCTGCTACAGTTTTACCGGCGCGGCGCGCGACCCTATTGCAATCACCTTCAATAAATGAATCAAAAGTATAAACCGGGTTAAGCTGCGCATCAATTTGCATTTTCTTCAATCCCGGGATAACGAAAGGATTTTTTACAGGGTTATTGATGATTAAGGGAAAATCCATTTCATTATTTGATACTGTCTTATAATTATGTGCGGGAACATCCATTGTTAAAGGTTTATTTTGTTGATTACCGCTGTCTACCATAATCCGGTATTCCAGCCTTGCTTCCTTTCCAAGGACTCTACGCAAAGTCTTTGCCAATAAATTGACGTAATGCTCTTCCAGGTATTCGTAAAAAAACTGGCTGGGTACCTGTATCACCAAAACATTGTTTTTTAATTCCACAGGGTGAATAGGTTCGAACCAGGTTTTAAAATGTTGCCATTCTACGATATCTTTTATTACTTCCAGGCAATTGCTCCAGACTTTTTCAAAAGTTTTTGCCATTATAGAAAAAGCAGTTTTAGGCTGAGTTATGAATCTTATTTTCTCGTGGTCGTTCAAAGGAAAAATTTTAAAAAAGTTTTGCGGGGGACGAATATCAAAATTTTTTACTGAATAAAAAATTTTTTATTCATTCGTTTTTTTTCAACTATGTAATCTACAAATACCAACCAAAAATTCTTTCCTCTTTTTCAAAAAAACATACTATAATACCCTGTATACATTATCTGTTTATCGTGCAGGTTATTATATGTAATTGCCCGCCGCAATATCTCTCCAACAACCGGGCATGATACAACAATGGTAATCATCTTCATGATTCGTGTAAGACCGCTGATGTGGTTTGCAAAGATTTTGGATGAAGAAAGAAAAAGAAGAGGCTACTATCTGTAAATCTTTCTTCATAAAGTAAAAAATATTGAGAAGTAGTTGAAGGTACACATTATTTGATACTATTTTACTTTCCGGTAACTTTTTTTAAAAAAATTTTTCAGGAGTAATTTTTGATCGGATACAACTGCCTATTCAATTTGTTTTTAGGGTGTGGTAACCAATCACTTCAATTAATTAACTGATTATAAATTCTATCAATTTTTATTGAAAAAAAAATTTACAAATAATTTTTTGAGTTATAACAAAATTTTTTATTTTCTTTTTTGGCTGTTACTGTTGACGGGGAAAATTCCGTATAATAAGCGGGCATCGCCGCTTATTCAATACTACACTATTTTCATTTTAAAATATTGCCAGTTGCAGATTTGCCCTAAGCTAAAAGTTTCTGGAATAGTGATCAAAAAATTCTATTTTTAAATAATCGATCACCAACGTTTTTAGGTTAACTACCTGACACGATGCAAAAGACAATCCAGATACAGCTGCTTCCCAACGAAGCAACAAACGATGCCATCATCCGGCAATATGCCGCAAATGCAACAGGCACGGCACTTCCCAGCATCAGCGGTTTCAATATACTGAAACGTTCGCTCGATGCGAGAAGCAAACAGCCGCGCATTATACTTACACTCCAGGTTTTCATCAACGAAGTTTATCAGCCCAGGGCAATATTTAAAATCGATTTGCAGGATGTTTCCAACGCATCAAAAAAAGTAATTATTATCGGTGCCGGGCCCGCAGGTTTATTTGCTGCATTGAAACTGGTTGAAGCAGGGATACAACCTATCATCCTCGAAAGAGGAAAGGACGTGCGCGCGCGCAGAAGAGACCTTGCCATTCTAAATAAAGAAGGGATAATAAACCCTGAAAGCAATTATTGTTTTGGTGAAGGTGGCGCGGGAACTTACAGCGATGGGAAATTATATACCCGAAGTACAAAACGGGGAAATGTATCCCGCATATTAAACCTGCTTGTTCAATTTGGTGCCGATGAAAATATTTTATATGAAGCGCATCCGCATATCGGGACAAACAAATTGCCTCATATCATTACTACAATCCGTGAGCAATTAATCCAGTCAGGCGCGCAGGTGTTGTTCGAAAAAAAAGTAATTGACTTCATAGTAAACGATGATATAATAAAAACGGTAAAAACCGCCGACGGTAATCTTTTCGAAGCAGATGCAATTATATTGGCAACTGGTCATTCGGCAAGAGATATTTTTCATTTGTTGCAACAAAAAAAAATCCTGATCGAATCAAAACCTTTTGCGTTAGGTGTCCGCATCGAACACCCGCAAATTTTAATTGATACTATTCAATATCGTTGTGCGCCTTCTCCTGCTGGCAACGCTATAATTGGAAAACTTCCTCAAGTATTACTCCCACCTGCTTCTTACAGTCTTGTTGAACAGGTAAATAATAATGCAGTATTTTCTTTTTGCATGTGCCCTGGTGGGATCATTGCGCCTGCAGCCACTTCAGCAGGCGAATTAGTTGTGAATGGATGGTCGCCCTCTAAAAGAAATAATCCTTTTGCTAATTCGGGGATTGTTGTAAGTGTACAGGAAAAAGATACGCAGCATTTCATCGATCAAGGTCCTTTAGCCGGCATCTATTTTCAAAAGCAAGTGGAAGAAAAAGCTTTTCAATATGGAGGTGGGAAATTTGTTGCGCCTGCGCAGCGCATGGTTGATTTTGTTGACAATAAAATTTCATCATCACTTCCGTCCTGTTCCTATTTGCCCGGCATCCATTCAACTTCATTAAAAGAAATATTACCTGGTTTTATAACTGAAGCGTTACGAAAAGGTTTTGTTGCATTTGGAAAAAAAATGAAAGGTTATTATACCAATGATGCAGTTGTGCTGGCAACAGAATCGCGCACTTCGTCTCCAGTAAGGATACCAAGGAATATCCATCTTCAACATCCACAAATAAATAATCTATATCCCTGCGGCGAAGGCGCCGGTTATGCAGGTGGAATTGTGAGCGCTGCCATGGATGGAGAGAAAGTGGCGGAAGCGATTATGGTAAGATACAAATGTGAAAATGTGGGAAATGTGGAAATGTGAAAATACTGCGAATGTATCTGCATTTTCACATTTCCACATTTCCCACATTTTCACATTTGCCCTCACATTTGCTTTGAAAGCAACAATTTTTTTTCAATCAATTTATTTTGCCTGTACGCTTTGCATTCCGTTTTTAATTCCTTCTTTTCTTTTTTTGTGATTGGGGAAGAAATCAAATGATTCAGATCGGGTTTCCCGGCATCTGTCCAGGAACTGTACCAGAAATCAGCAATAAGATCAGCCGATTTCAGCAACTGTATCTCCACGGAGTTACCAAGCGTTTTGCTATATGCAGTGGCGAAAGCAGTAGTATACGTTTTATATTGTTTGCCATTGCGGACCTGGATGCGATATTTTAAAGAATCAGGAAAATTTTTGCTGACTTCTTTTTCTTGCGCGAAAACTGAAGCCACTAAAGAATAGCCACTGCGGACAGCATCCCATATAGATTTTTCAGGATTATCCAGGTAGTGCGCCGAATGGCCGCTATACAAATTATATTGGTTCAATTCAAGTTCGGGTATCATGCTTTCCCATAAATTATGCAAACCTTTCTGGTTGGTTAATTGCCCATCATAATTTATGGTATTGTGCAACGGGACATGAGCATCTCCAATATAATGCGCGAGATCGGATGCATAAAATAAAATGCTATCTCTATTATTATTTCGAAAAGCTTCTGTCAGTTTATTTTTTTCCATGATGACTTCATAAGGCACATAACCATTTTTTAATAAACTGTCTTTGGAATAGAGCCGAACCGCTTCATCCCATATCAATGGCATTTTCCAGGCAGACGAGTCGCCATATTCTTCAAGATTAATAAAATGCTTAGGCGCTTCTAAGGAATCTGTACTGCGGCGAATATCGGGCTGTATAATTTCCTTATCGATATAATGCATATTATCGTGAAAAAAGAAACGCATTTTTTTAGGCAGCTCATAAATAGCCAACTGCCCAATCGTGCGATGCACGAGGAAACCCCAGCTACAAGCTATCTCTATAATAAATATCAATATTATTGTTTGTACAAAGGATTTCATGCCGCTATATAATTTGCGAACAAAATTGAAGGAAAAAAATTTGAATGCCCTCCAATCCCCGTTAATTAATAATAATTTTTGTTATCGGTAAATTTATGCATCATAAACAATATCCTTTTATTTTTACTAAACGGTTTTTCTAAATTATATTTGAAGAGTAATCCCGCTGTAAGGATCATCTTACTATCTTATACATTATTAAACTATTGTTGCATGAGCATGCTAGAAGTCAGGCACCTGAAAAAATATTTTGCCACCCAGAAAGCAGTAGATGATATCAATTTTGTTATTGAAAAAGGATCCATTTTTGGTTTGCTTGGCCCCAATGGTGCAGGTAAGACTACGTTGATCCGTATGATCACCGGGATTTTTTATCCTGATGACGGTGAAATTATTTTTGATGGAAAAAAATTTGACCCGCTCAACGATGTCGTGAATATCGGCTACATGCCCGAGGAACGTGGCCTTTACAAAAAAATGAAAATCGGCGACCAGGCCGTATATCTCGCACAACTCAAAGGGTTAACTAAACAACAAGCCACTGAAAAAGTAAAACAATGGTTCATCAAATTTGAAATGCAGAGCTGGTGGAACAAAAAAATTGAAGACCTCAGCAAAGGCATGGGCCAGAAATTACAATTTGTTACAACAGTATTGCATGACCCCAAACTCATTATCCTGGATGAGCCATTCAGCGGCCTCGATCCGGTAAATTCCAATCTCATTAAAGATGAGATATATAATCTTGCAAAAAAAGGTTCAACCATTATCTTCAGCACACACCGTATGGAGCAGGTCGAAGAAATTTGCACGCATATCATCCTGGTGAATAAAGGCCAAAAAATATTGGATGGCACAGTCAGTGGCGTTAAACAGCAATTCAAAGAAAATCTTTTTACTATCGGATTGTCACAATTACCTTCTTCTTCATCATCAACCATTTTTGATGTGATAGGCCAGGAAGATAATAACCTGATCGTGAAAATCAGGGAAGGTTATCGGTCGAATGATGTGCTTCAATATTTTCTACAACAAAATATTGGTATAAACTCTTTCAATGAAATGCTCCCATCTCTCAACGATATTTTTATAAAACTGGTAGAGGGGACACCGCTCTCCAGGCAATTTCAAACCGTAAAAGCTTAAAATATATTTCATGAACAAGATATGGGTCATACTTAAAAGAGAATATATAACGAGAGTGGCTAAACGCTCATTTTTGCTAATGACAATATTGATCCCTTTGCTGATCTTTGGTTTCTATGCAGCAATTATAGCAGTAGCGATAAGTGGGGGCAATGAAAAACAAAATATAGCAGTCATTGACCAGGGATCGCTGTTCAATGGGAAAATACAGGATAAAGATAATTTTGCTTTTTCTTTTATCGACAATGAGCAGGTTGATGATTTCCTGCAAAAATATCACCAGCAGGGTTTCACTTCCCTCCTGTATATACCATCATTTGATTTGAATGACCCCAAAAACATTAGTATTTATAGTGAATCGCAATTAGGCCCGATAACCAAAGGGAGGATTGAAAAGATCATTAATAATGCAATTGAAAACAGGCGCATGATGGCCGCGCATATAGATCCTTCACAACTTAACAATATTAAATCCGATATCAGCATTACGGCAAGAGTTGGAAAAGGGAAGGAATTCAAAAAGGGCTCGTCGGAAATTTCTTCTGCAGTCGGCTATGCTTCGGGCATCCTGATTTATATCACGATGTTCATATATGGCATGATGGTAATGCGCGGGGTAATGGAAGAAAAAATAAACCGTATTGCAGAAGTTATTGTGAGTTCTGTAAAGCCCTTTCAACTTATGATGGGAAAAATTATTGGCATCGGCGCAGTGGGGCTTACTCAATTTGTTATTTGGATTGTATTGGTGTTCGTACTCCAGCTTTTTATACCGGTTATCTTTCCGGGCCTCGCACATAATATGGCAGCAGTACAGGCCAGCCAGCCTGGCGGCGCTCAACAATCTGGCGGACTGATGGCACTCACTGAAGGACTTAAATATTTAAATTTTGGGTTGATCATTTTTGCGTTCCTTTTTTATTTTATTGGTGGCTATCTTATGTATGCATCATTGTTTGCAGCCGTTGGCAGCGCTGTTAGCGAGGATCAACAAGAAGCGCAGCAATTAACGTTGCCGATAACCATGCCGATTGTATTGGCATTTGTAATCATGACAAGAGCTGCTGCAGAACCAGAGAGTGGCATTGCCATTTTTGGTAGCCTTTTCCCACTTACATCACCCATCGTTATGATGGCAAGGATACCCTATGGCGTAGGCACTACCGTCCCCTGGTGGCAACTCGGTTTATCCATGTTGTTTTTAATACTTGGATTTTTATTTACCACCTGGCTCGCAGGAAAAATTTATCGCACTGGTATTTTAATGTACGGGAAAAAAGCATCCTGGAAAGAAATGTGGAAATGGGCGTTTAAGAGTTAGGTGAAGGAGGCATGGGGTGTAAGGTATGGCTTGCGTTATCTACAGCCTTACGCCCTACACCTTATACCCCATTCCATCTACAACAACTACAAATATGAAAAAGATTATTTCAATCATATTGGCTTCGGTTTGTATTTATAACGGGTATGCCCAGACGATTATTCAAAAAGACCCGCTGATTGAAAAAATGGTAAGCGAAGTAAATGCAGACAGCCTTAAATCTTATATCAGCAGTTTAGTCAGCTTCGGCACGCGACATACATTAAGCAATACTACCGATGCAAAAAAAGGTATTGGCGCAGCAAGAACATGGATTGTTTCTAAATTTAATGAATTCGCAAAAAATAGCCAGGGCCGCATGACTGCTGAGCTTGACAAATGGACAGGGGCTTCTGATGGCAAACGGATAGATGTAGCCGCTGATATGGGCAATGCCATGGCAATCCTTCACGGCACTGATACTGCTGATAAGCGGATTTTTATTATCAGCGGACACATGGACAGCCGCATAACAGATGTAATGAACAGAACTGCCGATGCGCCCGGCGCAAATGATGATGGCAGCGGGACTGCTGCTGTTATTGAATGCGCGAGGTTGATGAGCAAATATTCTTTTCCTGCGACTATTATTTTTGTCGCTGTTTGTGGCGAAGAACAAGGATTATTTGGCAGCGCGCACCTTGCTGAAAAAGCCAAACAAAATGGCTGGCATGTTGAAGCGATGTTGAATAATGATATCATGGGAAGCAATAACAGTAACGAAACAAATATTATCGATAATACAAGAGTGCGGGTTTTTAGTGAAGGGCTTCCTGCGGCTGACCTCGACAAAAAAGCTGCTGCCATTCGCCAATATGGATTAGAAAATGATGGCGCCAGCCGGCAATTAGCAAGATATGTGAAAGAGACCGGTGAACGTTACGTCGCCAATATTGAAGTAGTAATGGTTTACCGCAACGATCGTTTTTTGCGAGGCGGAGATCATCTCCCTTTTGTTGAACAGGGATTTACTGCTGTGCGCATAACAGAGATGAATGAAAATTATGAACATCAGCATCAGGATATCCGACTGGAAAAAAATATCCAATATGGAGATCTCCCTTCGTTTATGGATTTCGAATATTTAAGAAAGAATACAGCGCTTAATTTATCTACACTCGCAAATCTCGCCAAATCTCCTGCTCCGCCATCCGATCTGAAAATAGATGTAAAAAATCTTACCAATTCAACATATCTGTATTGGAAAACCCCGGCTATTGGTAAAGTAAAAGGGTATTATGTGATGATGCGTGAAACGACAGCGGCGCAATGGCAAAGAAAAATCTTTACTGCACAAACAGAAATACGATTGCCTTATTCAAAAGACAATTATTTTTTTGCAGTGCAATCAGTCAGTGAAGATGGGAATGAAAGTTTACCGGTAGTCCCTGCAATAGGAAGATAAGATGATTTGAGGTCGGCCACCTCATTCAATAACCAGATTAAAATTTTAATTATTGACCAACAATGGCGGCGTGCTTGCAGAAGAGTTTGAAAAATAAAAGACTCTTTTCCGGGAAACAGGTAGTATGACTACATTTTGTGTCCCTCTTGCAATGGATATACCAACATAGGATTTAACCGGGAAGCTTTGCAAATCATGAGCCGCAATCGTAAAGCTGCCTGCATCTGGGACTGTATAATTTTTGGTATCAATATGCTTTGTCAATGCTGAGTCGTTGGTCTGGCTCAATCCATCATAGTAATATATCTGGATAATAACATGCCCCCAGGGGCTATTGGGATCCGCTGCCCATTTAAGTGTAAGGTCTTTGGAAGAATTAATGGCGTCAGGAAAATCAGCCAGTGTATTAACCAATCTTCTTGGAAGGTAAACTGTCCTCGTTACTGTATCGGCATCTGAAACTCCTTTTAAAGTAATATTCACATTAGTACCAAAAAGAGCAAGACCTTCATTCAAAGAAGCCTGCTGGCCATAATCAAAGCTGTATGTGCTATCAACATTTCTATTGATAGCTTTATTATTCACCATCAAATTGTCGATGCCTGTAAGTTTATTATCGTTGCTGTCTATAAATGCAGCGTCAACGCCAATGTGAAATTCGTCGCTGTCGAGCTTATTGGTAACCTGGTTTGCATTAATCAGGACATAATTGTAGACAGTGGGGTTATTAGTGCCAAACCAGTTCCAGTTTTTAGCAGGACTGAATTCTGTTTTATGGCAAGAAGCAAAACAGCCAACGCTTGCAATAAGTATCAATGACCTTCGCATTCTTTTAGGTTAACTGATCCCGATATAAATATACTTTTAAATCAGAAATTGAAAAAATTTAGTCTTAAGGCCAATTTTTAAAAATAGTGAGCACGAAGGCAAGTATTAAGCCGCTGAAATAAAAAAAATCGAAAATTTTTCTTCCCGTGCAACATTTTACGAAACTACTCGTATTTTTATACGAAGGGGGTCGTGCATATAATTTACTTCAATCTATTTCCATGCTACGCCATATACGCTTAAAACATGCATTACTAACTACAGCAGCAGTTACTATTACAATGATAACGCTGGCCTGGCCTGGCGGCGGAACATACCAGGCAAACAAACAATTAAACAAACGAGATACTATTCCATCAAAGGATCATTCATACCCACCGGCCAGGGAAAAGGCATGTGATGAGGATGTTGACAGAGGATTAAGGGAATTAGATCGTGCCATGAACCGCATATCCGATAAAGTTGAAAATATCGACTGGAAAAAAATAAACGAACAAGTAGAACGCGCTGTAAGAGATGCAAACAAAGAAATAGCAAAAGAAGTTGACTTTGAAAAAATAAAAAAGGAAACAGCGCGTGCTATGCAACACGCTGGAGAAAACATTGACCTTAAAGAAATAGAAACAGATATTGAACGATCGATGGAAAAAGTCAATGAAGAATTAAGAAGTGAGCAATTTCATAAAAGCATCCAGGAAGTGAACAAAAAAATTGAAAAGGTGAAAAAAGAATTGAAAGTTATTGTGAAATAATTTTCAAAGAAGATAACATTGATCTTTTTTTAAATACGGCAGGTTTAACATCAATATAGATTAAGCCTCATGTGTAGTAGAAAACGGGGCTGTTCTCAGCCCCGTTCTTATTTTTATTATTTTATATTTTACTATCTCGCATCGAGCATGTGCAACAAAGGATATTCCGAATCACCGGGATTATCATCTATTTCATCGGGAAGAAATTCGACATTTATTTTTAGCGTAGTTTTTTCTTTTGCCAAAATGCAGGAGCGTTTATATAACTGGTATCCTTTTTTACCGAATTGTAAATTCACTTGTGAAGAAGGCAATTGTGTAAAATAAAAATAGCCATCCGCATCTGTGATTACTTCTTTGGGATTATTAGCTCCCAAAGCGCTGGCAGAAACAACAACACCCGAAACCGGTTTTTTTGTTATTGCATCCATTACATGTCCCTGGATAAGGCAGGGCTCCGATCTGCCATCGCTTGCCTTTGCTGCAAAAGCAAATAAAACAAGCGCTATTAAAAGCAATGGTTGTTTATTTTTCTTCATAAAACAGCGTTTAATATCTAGATAATGGTTTTGATAAGGCTTCTGTAAATGACGACCATATATTTTTTACAATCTCCGCAGCAGGCAAAATATCATGTAATAATGCGCTTGCCTGTCCTATTTCTAATTCACCTTCGTCCAATTGGCCTTCAAACATACCTTTTTTCGCGCGCCCGGAACCAAGCAATTGTTTTAATTCATCTGCACTTGCCCCTTTGTTTTCTGCTTCCTGAAGTTGTTGAAAAAAATTGTTCCGCATCAGTCGCACCGGCATCAATTTTTTTAATGCTAACATCGTATCACCTTCCTGCGAATGTATCACCAGTTCTTTAAAACGATCGTGAGATGATGCTTCAACACTAGCAACAAAGCGGCTACCCATTTGAACAGCTTCAGCTCCTAAAACCATTGCTGCCAACATTTGTCTTCCCGTCGCAATCCCTCCCGCAGCAATTACCGGTATTTTAACGCTATCACAAACCGCAGGCACTAATACCATGGTAGTCGTTTCTTCTCTTCCATTATGGCCACCTGCTTCGAAACCTTCTGCTACTACTGCATCACAACCTGCTTCTTCTGCCTTACAAGCAAATTTACTACTACTAATAACATGAACTACTATAATCCCATTTTCTTTTAAGACGTTAGTCCAGGCCTTTGGGTTACCTGCCGAAGTAAAAACAATTGAAATTTTTTCTTCCAGGATCACCTGTATATGCTTATCAACATCTTTATAAATCAATGGCAGGTTGACCCCGAATGGTTTAGTAGTCGCCGACCTGCATTTTCGTATATGTTCTTGTAAGACATCCGGGTACATGCTTCCGCTGCCTATAAGCCCCAAACCACCTGCATTACTGACGGCGCTGGCCAAACGCCAGCCACTGTTCCATACCATCCCGGCTTGTATTATCGGGTAATCGATCCCAAATAATTTGGTTACCCGGTTAGAAAAAGCAGCCATACGATAAATGTAGAATATAAAATGTAAAATGTAGAATGTAAAAGGGGTTTATAATTTTATAAATTCCTTTTACATTCTATATTTTATATTCTACATTTTACATTCTCCGCTCAGCTTTCTCCTAAATCAATTTCTGTATTGTCGCCGATATTGAGGCTGCGGCTCTCCCCTTTTACTTCCGTGTCGCTTCCAATCAGCGAGTGCGTAAGCACGATATCAAATAAATCGGCGAAGGAGCCGATAATGGAGTCTTTGATAATTGAATAATTTACACTGGTCTTTTCTCCAATTGCTACATTGGGGCCGATGATAGAATTTTTTATTTCACAGCCCGAGGCGATATTGACCGGATGGATAATGATCGTGTTTTCAAATTGATGATCGGGCGCGATATTACTTCCAAACTTCTTTAGCAGTTTGGCATTTGATTCAAGCAAGGTTTCTTTCTTGCCACAATCAAACCAATTCTGCACTTTGAACGAATGGAATTGCGCACCATTCTTTATCATGCATTCAATGGCATCGGTAAGATTATATTCGCCATAACTGGTAAGTTGGTTCTGGATATTATTTTCCAGGCAATTGAATAAGAATGATGTTTCCCTGATCCGGTAAATGCCAACAAGAGCGAGATTAGATTTAGGGATCTGTGGTTTTTCGACGACGCGGCCTATCAAACCACTATCATCTATTTCGGCAACACCAAAATTCCTTGGGTCATCAACCTTTTTAACACCGAGGGATGAGTATGGTTTCTCTAATACATCCTTTACGTCAAATTCGCAGATGGTATCTCCTAAAACAATAAAAATTTCATCGCTGCCAACAATTTCTCTCGTCAGCAAAATGGCATGGCCAATCCCAAACCTTTCATTCTGATAAATAAAATGGGTTGATAAATGAGGGTATTTTTCTTTTACGTAATCCTGTATCTTTTCGCCGAGGTACCCGACTATAAAAATAAACTCATGGATACCTGCCTCCTGCAATTGGTCAACTATAATACTGAGAATGGTTTTGCCAGCTAAAGGTATCAGAGCTTTGGGCTGCGTATACGTATGGGGCCTTAACTTAGTACCTGCACCGGCTACCGGGATGATTGCTTTCATAATCAAAATTTCTTGTCTTCAATTTCTTAATTTCTGGTTGATGGCAGGCCTATTCAAAATAACTCATCCTGCCAACATCAAAACCGAAACTATTGGGGTACTTCATAAAAAAATTCCAGGCATATATCGGCATCGTCAAAACCTGAAACTTTAGGGTTAAACAAGCTAAACTTCAAGCGAAGAATTTTCTTCGAAAATAAATTCTTCTCCAAAAAACGTGTGAAAGTAATGAATTTTATGTTTTCCTTCTTAATTTAAGACTTTACTTGCCATTGATCAGACGAAAAATAATTTTAATATGAAACTAATCGCCCCATTTATTTTACTGCTGCTTTTTTCGTGCCAGCTCTTTTCCCAAAATATTCCGGCCAGGCTCGACTCATTATTCAGAGTTCATTATGGCGACCATGCACCCGGCATAGCAGTTGCTGTTGTAGTAAAAGGCAAAACAATTTTTAAAAAAGGTTATGGCATTTCAAACTGGTTATCAAAGGAAAAAATAACGACGACGACTAATTTTAATATCGGGTCGCTGACTAAACAATTTACTGCTTATTGCATACTCAAGCTGGAACAGGAGGGACATTTATCGCTTACTGATAAACTGATCAAATATTTTCCCGACTTCAACCCAAAAACCGGCAACATGATCAGCATTGAGCAATTGCTTACTCATTCATCTGGCATAATAGATCATTATGCTTTTACTGATAAGGAAATCAAACACGCAAACGATCAGGATGTGCTCACTGCTGTAAAAAATATTGACAGCACTTATTTTACACCGGGCAAGCGTTACCGTTATAGCAATACTGCTTATTGCCTGCTCGCGCTTATTGTTGAAAAAGTGAGCGGTACCAATTATGCTGATTATGTACAAAAAAATATTTTTGCCCCTTTGTTTATGAATCGTTCAACAGTATTACGCGTAGACTCTAACATTTATCAGCGTGCAATAGGCTATGACATCGACCCACAGGGCCGTGCTGAAAGGCCGTTTGTTGAATTGGATATGGATGAAACCAAATTCTTTTCTACAGAAGGCGATGGTGGTGTCTATACTTCCATTGATGATTACCTGAAATGGTGTATTGCTATGCAAACCGGAACGGTATTGAGCAAGCCATTAATAAAAAAAGCGCAATCTTTCCAGGTCATGCTCGATCCCGCAAAACAACTCGGTTATGGTTATGGCTGGTTTATTAATCAGCAGGATAGTGCTAAGGTTGTTTATCACACCGGTTCTAATGGAGGTTTCCGCGCTATCACATATCTTATCCCTTCACAAAAATATGCAGTAGTAATTTTTTCTAATCGGACGGATGGCGATTTGGAAAATATGGTAAAAGAAATTAACAAAATACTCAACATCGCAAATAAATCTTATACCAAAATTGAATCGCTTGTTTCTTTTATTGATAGTTCGCCTATTTTTGCGCCATGCAAAGAGATACGCTCGTTTTTGACCTTATTCACAAAGAACTTGAACGACAACGCCACGGCCTTGAACTGATCGCCTCCGAAAATTTTACCTCGCTGCAGGTAATGCAGGCGATGGGCAATGTGATGACCAACAAATACGCCGAAGGCTATCCCGGCCGTAGGTATTATGGCGGTTGTGAAATTGTTGACCAAACAGAACAACTGGCTATTGACAGGGTAAAAGAAATATTTAATTGCGATTATGCCAATGTGCAACCGCATAGCGGTGCTCAAGCCAATTATGCAGTTATGTTAGCCATCCTCCAACCTGCTGATAAAATCCTCGGTTTGGATTTAAGCATGGGCGGGCACCTCACGCATGGTTCAGCAGTTAATTTTTCAGGAAAATTATATCAGCCTTTTTTTTATGGAGTAAAAAAAGATGATGGGCTGCTTGATTATGATATGATGGAACAAGTGGCAAAAAAAGAAAAACCAAAGTTGATCATCTGTGGCGCATCTGCGTATAGCCGTGACTGGGACTATGCACGAATCCGCAGGATAGCTGATGAAATCGGTGCATTTGTGATGTGTGATATGGCTCACCCCGCAGGTTTGATCGCAAAAAAATTATTGCAGTCGCCATTTGAACATTGTCATTTTGTTACTTCCACCACACATAAAACTTTACGCGGGCCAAGAGGCGGGATTATTTTGATGAAAAAAGATTTTGAAAACCCATTTGGTTTGAAAGATGTCAAAGGAAATATCCGCCTGATGAGTAACCTGCTTGATATGGCTGTATTCCCGGGCACACAAGGTGGCCCGCTCGAACATGTGATCGCAGCTAAAGCAATTGCTTTTGGAGAAATACTGACTGATGAATTTTCAATATATGCCAAACAGATTATTACTAATGGGCAGGCAATGGCAAAGGCTTTTATTGAAAGAGGATATCATATTGTTTCAGGCGGGACGGACAATCACCTGCTCCTGATCGACCTTCGCAATAAAAATATCAGCGGTAAAAAAGCAGAGGCCGTTCTCGGAAAATCTGATATCACAGTAAATAAGAACATGGTCCCTTACGATGATAAAAGTGCTTTTGTAACATCAGGCATCCGCGTCGGTGTGCCTGCCATCACAACAAGAGGCATGAAAGAACAGGATATGGCTGCTGTCGTTGAATTGATCGATACTTCATTAATAAATGCCGACCACGAGCCCGAACTTATGATCGTTAGGGAAAAAGTAAATACGTTGATGCAAAAATTCCCACTCTATCCGGAGTTGTAAGACTAGCGAGAAAAATGGGACGCAGATTTGTTATGATGATTATGATTAGAGCGGATAATCATAAAAAATCATAACTATCCTAATAAATCCGCGTTCCATCCACTTTTAAATGGAGTATAATAAATTAATGTCCATGACAGCTCGGGTGCGAAGCATCCGTTGGAGGAGTTGGTGAAGAATCCTCTGAACTCCCCGATGAAGTTTTACTGCTATTACCAGAACTTTGCTGTTTTGCATTTTGAGGTGCGGCATTATCTTTACTGCAAGACGCAAGTACAAATGCACAAAAAACAAATCCAAAAACAATTGAATAAAAATGTTTCATAACAACAATTTACTGATGAGAAGAAAATAATTTAAAGGCACTGATTATAGGATGCTTTGTAAGGGCAGATAGTTTTAAAAAAACGAAGCTGTTGTTAAGGTGAACTTGCTATGAAAGTTATAGATTAAATCCAACGGCACAAAATTTAATTTTTACGCTTCTGCCAATTCCTCCAGCTGTAAAAAGATAAAGCAATAAGGACTATCAGCGCCATTGCAATATATTTCCAATTATTTTTATTTTTTTCTACGAGCACTTCCGTTTTCCCGGTAATGATCGCCGCTGCCCAATAATAAGGCAACCTGTTTTTGCGTGAAGCATGCATAAATTGCAATTTGGCTTTCTGCAATGCAATATCAACCGGCAATGATTCAGAAAGATATTTATAAAACATTTCAGTGAGCGCATAAGTAGGCTGGTTATCCACCGCCCATAAATTACTTATGGAAGTTGGGATACCGATAGCTGCGAAGCCGCGGTTAAAACTGAATACACCCTCACCCTGGTATAATTTCCCAATGCCTGTTTCGCAGGCAGATAATACAATGAGCCGGGTAAGCGGTTTATTTTCTGCGATCAATTCTGAAAGATAAAGAGCAGAATCAGAAAAATAAATCACGGGTTCATGTTTGGTGCTCGTATCGGACCCATGTGTATACAATTGAATGATGGAATATTTTGAGAACTGCTGTAAAAAATTATTTTTTGTTGCCTGGCCTGCTATCAGATTATTCGTCTTATCAAAATATGACCCAATCGATAGCAATGACAAATCACTTCCCTGCAAAGAGGCAAGAAAAGAATCAGCAGTATATTGAACCGGCGCAACACCAAAGAAATTTCCATTAACTGCAGAAGTATTAGCAGCAAAATCATTCATCAGGTAACGGGCAGAATAGGTATAACTCACTGCATGATCATTAATAAAATAAACAGGCGATGAGGAGATTGTTGTCACAAGCGCTTCAAAAGGAAAATAGTTGCCATCCGGTGAAATAATTATTCGCCCGGCAGGCACAGGGTTATCGCGAAAAATTAATCGATATAAATGATTTGCTGTTTGGATATAATCATCAAGCCTGCTATTGAGCAAGGAAAGGTTTGAGATATAAGCGATATAGCTATGGACTGTGGCATCAAAATCATTTTTGCTAATCTTATTTAAATAAACGTGACCGGCAGTTATAAATAGCGCATATACGGCACTGTCACCTGCAAAAAGTTCCAGTAAAGCCTGGTGGTCTTTCAATATATTCTTTTGAGCATCCTGTAATGTGATGGAAGATTTATCGAGGAAATTTTGATAATACAACGGGTTATGCTCTTTAATAACACTGCTCAGGCGATCCAGTTCCTGCTTATAATTAAAAAGTTCAGTTTGAACTTCTCCATATCGTGTTGAAGATGTATTCAGGTTATTAAATTCTTCTTCTAATTGAATAATTTTTTTCCTGGCCTGGACCTGTTTTAAAATATCTTCTTCGCCTGCAAGATGTTGTTCGTTGATCTGTTCATTTAATAAAACGGCGTGTCCCTGTTCGAAAAAGTAGAACGCATCATTTTTATTGCCGGCTAAATAACAAGCTTCGATAGCATGCTCATATAAGCGCCGCGTATCGCTTCTCCAGAAAAGTTTGGATTGAAATTCAGATTGCTCAGTCCTGATCCTTCCCAGTAATTTATCCGTTATTTTATATACCCGGATCGCATCATCGATAGCAGATGTTTTTTTTGTAGTTATGAATTGGTTTAAAAAAGCATCTCCTTTATCCATTAATAAGCTGGTGAGATAATCGATCTTTCTTAACTGCGCAAATTCGTCCAACGAAATATCCAACAAATCTTTTTCAGTAATTCCTTTTTTTACTTGGTCGAATGCAAGGCTGAAATAGTAAAATGCAGAATCGTACCAGCGCTTTTGCACATATACATTGGCAATATCAACAAGTATATTTGATGTTTCAATCGAATCCAGTTTTGCCTGTGAATTGTCTTTGTTGGTATATTGAAGACCTTTTTTATAACAAAAAAGCGCGCTGTCTAAATTATTTAAATGCTTAAAATATATCCTATACCCAATATTTCCCATAATGGCTTTGCAATTGAGATTGTTGCCATATTTAGATTCGAATTTAATCGCCTGCTGAAAATAAGAAAGCGCCTTCGGGTAATCTTCTTTATTTAATTCAACAATTGCGAGCTGCCTATAAATCGTGCCTAAATAATTTTCAGCTTTTGCTTTTTTGCATTCATCAATTTTATTAACCAATAATGCCCGGGCAAAATCATAATTCTTTAGAATAAACTGCACTTCTATTTTCATACCTAAGAAATAGAAAATATATGCAGCACTATCTTTCCCGTGCGCATATTCGCGAGTATTTATTTCGCCCATGTTTATATAAGTCATGCATCGTTGATAATCCCCGAGATCAAAAAAAAACTGGGCCCGTTGGTATAGCCCGAATAGACAAAATATATTGACCGCCTTTAATCTTATTGCTATCCATACACAACTATCCAACGCTTTCATTTTTTCGGGGATGTTCTTTAAATCGCTATTAAATACGTATAGCAGGTAATAATTTAAGATGTTATGCTTAACATTGATTGAAGCGCGATGCGCATTGGCTGTAATAAAATTTATTGCCTGATGGGTATATTGGAGTGCTTTTAAATAGTCACCCATCTTGGAATAGGTCACCGCAATACGTTGCAATAAAAATGCATGCGTTGAATCATATTGGTAGGAAGGGCAGTTTTTTATTTCGATTTCATAACTGAGCAACTGCTGCAGTTGTTTTTCTGCAGAAGGGTTTGGGAAATTTTTTATTGAATCAAGTTCGTTCCATAATGAATCCTTATCAGGGCAAAACCCCAACAATGATGTTGTGAAACTTACAGCACATATGAGCAGCGCCCATGTTTTTTTTTGCATTGCTATATTTGTCGATGTCAGGTCATCATTCAATAAAACGCTATTTACAAAACTGAGCAAAAATTAGGGCTGCAAAAAATTTACCTGTTTACCTGATCGAATCTACTGATAATTTTTTATAGAGCTGGTGGCGGCGGCTGTGGAGGGGGCGGAGGGTTGCCAGTCGGGTCTTTAAATGTTATCGATACGGGAAAAGGGCTTACAGACGGTTTGCGCACAATGCCCTTGGTCTTCTTTCCTGTGGGTTTCGGCGCGAAATAATTTTTAAATAATTTAAGTTTTGGGATAATAGTAAGGCTGGCTTTTAAATTATATATATAAGGTTTACCAGGGATAACTGTCCAATCGCTTTCAACCGAATAGGGATAATTCCCTTTATAGAGATAACTGCCTAAATAATTTTTAATCTTTGCCATTTTTGCAATTACTTCTTCCTCGCCCATTTTTTCGCTGAAAGGTTTCTCGTTTGACTTAAAGCGCCAATTCACCCATAATTTTACTGTTTTTGTTTTCTTTGCCGATTTCTTACTAGTTGCCATGATATATAATTTAGAGGTTATAAATATAATGATGATGGATTAATTAACAGCGATAACTTTCAACTCACCTGGATCATTTTGCCAGGTGAATTTTTACAATTTCTTCCCACAGTATGATGGGCACGGCGAGATTTCATTGAAAAGGGGATCGGTAAAGACGGGAAACTACATAGAGACAGAAATCTTTTAGTTTTCTGAGGTAGTACAATATTCTGTCGAATTACTATTGATAACGGGAAACAATTATTCAACTCATTTTTAAAAATCGTATATGAAGAACTGTTTTCAGTTAGTTATTGCAAAGGTAAACATTCCTCAAAATAAATATTATTCATATCTTTTTGACTGAATCGTTTTTATTTATGCCTCCACCAATTCCGTATCAGTAAGAGGGATAAAATGGCTATAAGCGCGCCCGCGAGTGCTTCGAGCGCCCACGAATAAGTTTTTTTATAATTGATCGGATCCGTTTTGCCAACAATGATAGATGCAGCCCAATAATAAGGAAGCCGGTTTCCTTTAGAAGCATGCAACATAAATTCCAGCTTGGCTTTTTGGAGCGCAATATCAACAGGCATACCAGCAGAAAGATATTTATAGAAAAGTTCTGTGATCTGGTAAGTCGACTGGTTGTCCACCGCCCATAAATTACTTACAGAAGAAGGTATGCCAATAGATGCGAAACCTCTGTTGAAACTAAATACACCTTCGCCCTGGTATAATTTCCCATTACCGGTTTCACAGGCGGATAAGACAATCAGCCTGGTGAATGGTTTATTTTCTGCGATCAATTCAGATAAATACAAAGCAGAATCAGCAAAATAAATAACTGGTTCCTGGTTACGGCTGCTATCGGAAGCATGTGTATATAGCTGTATGATCGCATATTTCGAATACTGGTCTAAAAAATTATTTTTTGTAGCCTGATTGTTAAGCAGGTTTTTTGTTTCACTGAAATAAGGGCTGATCTTGCTCAATGAAAGATCACTTCCCTGCAAGGAAGGGAGAGAAAAAGAAGAATCATATTGAATTGGCGCTACTCCTAAAAAATTACCCGTGGCATGAGATGTATTCACTGCAAAATCATTTAATAGATACCTCGCGGAATATGTATAGCTCACTGCATGATCATTCAAAAAATAAACCGGGGGCGAAGAAGCTGTAGTAACTAATGACTCGAAAGGAAAATATTGCCCATCCGGCGAAATAATGATTCGGCCTGGCGGTACGGGGTTGCCGCGAAAAATTAAATCGTATAAGTGATGAGCCGTTTCAATATAATCAGCAAACTTTCTGTTAAGCTGAGACATATTTGACAGAAAGGAGATGTATACATTGGATGTGCTGTCAAAATCTTTTTTGTCGATCTTATTTAAGTAGGTCTTATTGGGAGTGATAATTAATGAATAAACAGCACTGTCGCCGGAAAATAATTCTACTAAGGCTTGATGTTCTTTTAATAAATTTTGCTGTATATAAGATAATCTGATAGATGAAGTATCGAAAAAGCTTTGATAATATAAAGGGTTTTTTTGTTTGATTATTTGTTCCAATCTTTCCAGTTCATGATTACTGGTAAAAATTTCCGTTTGAAGGTCGGCATATTTTGGGGTAGAGGAATCAATAGCATTTTGCGCTTTTTGCAATTGTAATATTTTCTTTTTTAGTTTTGCTTGTTTTAAAATATCATCACTGGATATTTTGCTCAATTGGCTTACCTGATCATTCAATAATACAGCACGACTTCTTTCAAAAAAATTTAATGCTTCAACAAGGTCATCATGCAGGAAACACGCTTCTATAGCATTTTCGTATAAACGACGGGTATTCTTCCTCCAAAAAAGTTTTGATACCAATTCAAATTGTTCGGTTTTTATCCGATCCAGAAAATGATCAGCTGTTTTATAAATAAGCATTGCCTGGTTGAAATCCTGTGACTGTTTGGTTGACTCATATTTTTGCAAATAAACATTTGCTTTATCAATCATAAGATCATTCAATACATCTATTTTTTTATATTGTATGAAGTCATTTACTGAAGTGGTTAACAAGCCTGCTTCATTTAAACCCGGCTTAATTTGGTCGAAAGCTTGTTGAAAATATTTTAATGAAGAATCATAAAGACCTTTTTCGGCATAGATATTTGCGATATTGTTAATTATATTAATCCTCTCGATTTCGTCGATTTTAAATTCCCATTTATCAGTTCGGATGCCAAGCGCCTTTCGGTATGTGGCCAAAGCCATGTCTGTATTATTAAAATGCTTATAATATATGTTATATCC
>Ga0207059_1048_pt1 | contig 24740 bp, 17 predicted proteins | sample Alteio_BWMinCont_32_FD_153273 | JGI IMG/M metagenome (GOLD analysis project Ga0207059, IMG submission 153273) | Enriched cells from forest soil in Barre Woods Harvard Forest LTER site, Petersham, Massachusetts, United States -... | ecosystem: Environmental > Terrestrial > Soil > Temperate forest >...
ATGCGCCGGAAGTTCGCGAACGTGTTTGTAGCGATATGCAATTTTTAGGAATTGAATTGGATAAAAAAAGAAATGCAAACAATGAAGAAATTATTTCAACAGGTAATAGCAAAGTCACTGTTCGTGTTATTAAAACAAATGAAGAACTAATGATTGCAAGATTGGTTTGTGATGTATTGGATTATTTTCATAAACAATAAAATTATTTTATTATGGAATTGGAAAATGCTGAGATGGAAACTAAAACTTCTTCAACTGATTTATTTCAAAAGATGAACGCTTATTGGCGTGCTGCTAATTATATTTCTGTCGGACAAATTTATTTGCGTGATAACCCGCTTTTAAAAGAACCACTAAAGCCGGAACATATTAAGGCAATGTTACTCGGCCATTGGGGAACCACTCCCGGGCAGAATTTTATTTATGTACATCTGAACAGGGTAATTAAAAAATATGATCTGAACATGTTCTACATTTCAGGCCCAGGCCACGGTGGGCCTGCGCTTGTGGGCAACACGTATCTCGAAGGGACTTATAGTGAAGTGTACCCGAATATTAGCCAGGATGAAGAAGGGCTGAAAAAATTGTTCACGCAATTTTCTTTTCCGGGCGGGATCCCAAGCCATGTTTCTCCTGAATGCCCCGGCTCCATGCATGAAGGCGGTGAGTTAGGATACTCGCTCAGTCATGCTTTCGGTGCTGTGTTTGATAACCCTGATTTGATTGTCTCTTGTATCATTGGTGATGGGGAAGCAGAAACAGGGCCGCTGGCTACTGCATGGCATTCCAATAAATTTTTAAACCCGGTTCATGACGGAGTGGTGCTTCCGATTTTACATTTGAATGGATATAAAATCTCTAACCCAACAATTCTTGCGCGGATAGGAAATGAAGAACTGGAACAATTGTTTTTTGGTCATGGATGGAAGCCATATTTTATTGAAGGAAACGATCCCATGCAGATGCATCAAAAAATGGCATCGGTGCTTGATAAGGTGATTGAAGAAATAAAAGCAATAAAATCAAAAGCAATCAATGATAATAATTGTGAACGCCCATGCTGGCCGATGATCATTTTAAAAACGCCAAAAGGTTGGACCGGCCCGAAGTTTGTGAATGGCTTTATTGTTGAAGGAAGTTTCCGTTCGCACCAGGTCCCGATCACAGACCCGGCAACAAATCCGGAACATCTTAAACAATTGGAAGAATGGTTTAAAAGTTATAAACCCGAAGAATTGTTTGATGCACAGGGACGCTTGTTACCTGAGTTAGCAGAACTCGCTCCGAAAGGCGAACGCAGGATGGGTGCTAATCCGCACACTAACGGTGGGATTTTATTGCAAGAGCTTTGCATGCCAAACTTTCAAAATTATGGAGTTGAATTGCCGTTCAGGGGAAGCAGTGGGCCCGGCGATACAAAAGTAGTGGGCGCATTCATCAGAGATATAATTGCTGCAAATAAAAAACAAAGAAATTTCAGAGTTTTTGGCCCTGATGAAACGCTTTCCAATAATCTGAATTCAGTTTTTGAAGCAACGAATCGCCAATGGGAGGCGGAGGTGATTGAAACAGATCAATTCCTGGATAAAGAAGGACGTGTCATGGAAATGCTAAGCGAGCATCAATGCGAAGGTTGGCTCGAAGGTTATCTGCTAACAGGAAGACATGGTTTATTTAATTGTTACGAAGCGTTTATCCATATTATCGATTCCATGTTCAACCAGCATGCAAAATGGTTGAAGGTCACATTGCAGCTTCCGTGGCGCAGAAAAATTGCGTCGCTGAATATTTTGCTCACCTCGCATGTATGGCGACAAGACCATAATGGATTCACGCATCAGGATCCCGGATTTATTGATCATGTGATCAATAAAAAGGCAGAAGTAGTGCGTGTGTATTTACCGCCCGATGCCAATTGCCTTTTATCAGTGATGGATCATTGCATGCGCAGCAGGCATTATGTGAATGTGGTTGTTGCAGGCAAACATCCTTCGCCGCAATGGCTCTCGATGGATGAAGCAGTTGTCCATTGCACGGAAGGCATCGGCATTTGGAAATGGGCAGGTAATGATGAAAACAGTGAGCCGGATGTAGTGATGGCTTGCGCAGGCGATGTCCCAACGCTCGAAACATTAGCTGCAGTTTCTATCCTCAGAAAAAATTTACCTGAGTTGAAAATTCGTGTGGTGAATGTTGTTGACCTAATGAAATTGCAACCGCAGTTGGAACATCCCCATGGATTGAGCGATATTGATTTTGATATGTTGTTCACCAAAAACAAACCGGTCATCTTTGCTTTTCATGCGTATCCCTGGCTCATCCACCGATTGACTTACAGAAGAACAAATCACAGCAATATTCATGTGCGCGGATATAAGGAAGAAGGCACCATTACCACGGCCTTTGATATGACAGTTATGAATGACCTCGACCGGTTTCATTTGGTGCAGGATGTGATTGACCGTTTGCCACAACTCGGAGGCACGGCAGCTTACCTGAAACAAGAAATGCAAAACAAACTCATCGAGCACAAATCTTATATCCGCAAAAACGGGATGGATATGCCGGAGGTGAGGAATTGGAAATGGGATTTGGAAATTGCGGTAAAAACTTAGTAGTACTGTAGTTCTAAATGAAGCCTAAAATCATCTTTAGCTATGCCTGCGAATAATTTCAACATAAAAGGTTTGACCGGGGAGCAGGTAATTGATGCCAGAAAAAAATATGGGTACAATCAGGTAAAGTATAAAAAAGAAAATGGCTTTTTTGATGCCATCAAAAGTTTGGCAAAAGAGCCGATGGTGATTTTATTACTGGTCGCATCTTCTATTTACTTCATCAGCGGAAAAACAGGCGATGGCATTTTTCTCGCTTCCGCCATCGTGTTGGTATCAACCATTTCTCTATACCAGGATTCACGAAGCCGCAATGCGTTGGAAAAATTAAAAGAGTTTAGTCAGCCAACTTGTAAAGTGATCAGGGATGGCGAAGTGAAAAAAATAAAAAGTGAAGATTTGGTGGTAGGGGATAGCATGATGGTGGAAGAAGGAACTTCCATTTCAGCCGATGCAAGCATTGTCCATTCCAACGATTTTTCAGTAAACGAATCTATTCTCACCGGCGAATCTTTATCGGTTGAAAAAGATCAGGAAAAAGAAGACCATTTTATTTATTCCGGGACAACTGTAGCCAGCGGATTGGCTATTGCAACCATCACAGCCATTGGCAACGAAACCAAATTAGGGAAGATTGGTAAAAGCCTTGAAAGTATTCAGGAAGAAAAGACGCCGCTGGAATTGCAGATCAACAATTTTGTAAAAAAGATGGTGATAGCCGGAGCCATTATTTTCATCATTGTATGGGCAATAAATTATTTCCATTCCTTTAGCGTGCTTGATAGTTTGTTAAAAGCGCTCACGCTTGCCATGAGCATTTTGCCCGAAGAAATTCCTGTTGCGTTCACCACATTTATGGCGCTTGGTGCGTGGAGATTAATGAAAATGGGCATTATAGTAAAGCAAATGAAAACTGTTGAAACATTAGGGAGCGCGACTATAATATGTACTGATAAAACCGGTACGCTCACTGAAAACAAAATGAGCCTGGCAAAACTTTTTATGCTTTCATCAAAAAAAATTTCCAATGCTGAAAATGCATTGAACGAGGATGAAAAATATCTTATCAGGTTGGCGATGTGGGCAAGCGAACCCATTCCATTTGATCCGATGGAAGTGGCTTTACATAATGCGTATGCAAATTTTATGGTTGATGATGAAAGAACTCAATATAAAATCTTTCATGAATATCCGTTAAGCGGCAGGCCGCCCATGATGACACACATTTTTGAAAATGATTCGGGGAAAAGGATAATAGCGGCTAAAGGAGCGCCTGAAGCTTTGATAAATGTTTCCGGTTTAACAACGCTTGAAAAACAGGAAATAGAAGAAGCGGTTAGAACATTGTCGGTTGATGGGTATCGTGTATTAGCTGTGGGAGAATCAAATTTTGTTTCTGATAATTTTCCGGCAACACAACAAGAATTTCAATTTCACTTCAAAGGGCTTGTAGGATTTTATGATCCACCAAAGAAAAATATTAAAAAGGTACTGGAAGATTTTTATGCTGCAGGGATAGCTGTAAAAATAGTTACAGGCGACAATGCAGCAACTACTTCTGCCATTGCAAAACAGGTTGGGTTTATTGGGTATGAAAAAAATATCAGTGGCGATGAACTGATGAAATTAGATGATGTGGCATTGCAGGAGAATGTTGAAAAGACCAATCTGTTTACCCGGATGTTTCCTGATGCAAAACTGAAAATCATCAATGCGCTGAAAGCAAAAAAAGAAATTGTTGCGATGACCGGTGATGGAGTCAACGATGGGCCTGCATTGAAAGCCGCTCATATCGGCATTGCCATGGGCAAAAAAGGAAGTGAGATTGCAAAACAAGCGGCCTCATTGATTTTATTGGAAGATGATTTATCAAAAATGGTAGATGCTGTTGCGATGGGCAGGAAAATTTATGCCAATTTGAAAAAAGCTATTCAATATATTATATCCATTCACATCCCTATTGTGCTGACCGTATTTATTCCTTTGGCGGTAGGATGGATTTATCCAAATATTTTTTCTCCAGTGCATATTATTTTTTTAGAATTGATAATGGGGCCAACCTGTTCAATTATTTATGAAAACGAACCGATGGAAAAAAATGCCATGATTCAAAAACCCCGACACCTGTCAACTACTTTTTTCAATTGGAAAGAGCTAACCACGAGCATTATTCAAGGTTTGATGATTACTGCAGGGACATTAATTACCTATAGGTATGCAGTTGATCAGGGTTATGACGAGCCGCTTACAAGGACAATGGTTTTTACAGTGCTTGTTGCTGCCAATATATTTTTAACCTTAGTCAATCGCTCTTTTTATTATTCTGTAGTCACTACTATAAAATATAAAAATAATTTGGTGTTGCTCATCATCGCTATAACCATTGTGATTTTAGGATTATTACTTTTTATAAAACCGCTGACAAACTTTTTTCAATTTGAATCGCTGAATTTATCCCAATTATTTATTTGCACGGCAATAGGTTTTGTAAGTGTTATTTGGTTTGAGCTGGTGAAAATGAGCAAAAGAAAAAATTCAAAAAAAACCCCCTGAAATGACCTTTATCAAATTATATCTTTTATGACAAAGCTGGCTCGGATTAAAACTATACATACCATTATCTGGTTTTTTTTCAATGCAGTATTAGGCTATTTGTTTTATGCAGTCATCACAAATAAAATAGACATTTTGGTTTGGGTTGCCATTGGTTTTATAGTGCTGGAAGGAATGGTCCTCGCTATCTTCAAAGGAATTTGCCCGCTTACTATCATTGCCCGAAGGTATTCCGATTCGCAAAAAGATAACTTTGATATTTATCTACCTAATTGGCTGGCTAAGCACAATAAATTGATATACACAATTATTTTTATTCTCATCATTTCTGCGTTGATTTACAGAATTGCAAACAACCAATAATGCATACACGAAATATCCTTATCGGTTTATTAGCATTTCTTGGATTAGGTGCAATGTTTGGCGGCGGGGTATTAATCATTTCTCCATCGGGCAAACTAATCGGGATGCCTTTATCGATGTTAGCCCATTCGCCATTCAATAGTTTTTTGATCCCTGCTATTATTTTATTTGTGGTTCTGGGGATTATCCCAATTTTACTGCTGTTTGCATTGTTTAAAAAACCCGAAAGCAAATTTGCAGAAAAGATAAATTGTTTCCAGGATATGCACTGGTCGTGGACATTCAGCATTTATACTTCTTTTGCACTCATTGTCTGGATACAATTAGAAATGATTTTTCTGCAAGCTGTGCAATGGCTGCATACCTTTTATATGTTTTATGCTATTGCTCTAATTTTTACTGCATTGTTGCCACGGGTCAGGAAGTTGTATAAAAAATAAAATGAAATTTAAAAATACCTCATGATAATCACATTGACTATATTGATAATTCTTATCATCGTCTTTATTGCTGGCAGAATAAACCTGTCTAATCAATTCAAGAAAGAAGTGAAAACTCTTTTCGCCCAGTCAAAAGATATTTCAACCCAAAAATTCTATTATCAACAATTGACTAGTTTGCCTGAACCTGTTCAAAAATATTTCAAACTCGTTTTAAAAGATGAGCAATCATATATCAGTTATGTCGGCATTAAGCATGATGGGCAATTTAAAACGGGATTAGATAAAGGTTGGGTGAATATAACCGGTGAACAATATTTCACAACTGATAAACCTGGCTTTATCTGGAAAGGCGTTACCAGCATGTTCACTGCCCGTGATATGTTTATAGAAGACAAAGGGCGATTGATTGTTTCGCTTTTTTCATTGTATAATATTGTAGATGTTAAAGGCGAACAATATAATCAAGGCGAATTGCTTCGTTGGCTTGCTGAGAGTGTTTGGTTCCCAACAAATCTTTTGCCAGGCGAAAGAGTGCAATGGTTTCCGGTTGATGCACAAACGGCTAAACTAACATTCAACTACAATGGTCTTTCATTATATTTCATCACAAGCTTTAATGCGGTTGGTGAAATAATACAGATGGAAACAAAGCGATACATGGATGAAAAGAGATTAGAAACATGGATTATAAAAGCGGGCAATTACAAAAAATTGAACGGAGTAATTGTGCCTACCACCGCTGAAGCTATGTGGAGATTGGAAAAAGGAGATTTTAGTTATGCGAAATTTAATTTGAAAACGATAGTGTATAATAACCCAAAAATGTTTTGAGTTTCTGTATCAATTTTGCCTTTGTTGGTCGCTTCATTAACAGCTACACTGAAATATTGTCAATGCGCTGCGCTAAAACAAAAAAAGAAAACAATTGTCTTCCTGCTAATATTTTTTATCAAACGAATAATCTAATCAAACTGACCCGTGTACAAATCGTAATACCTTCCTTTTTGTCTTAATAATTCTTCGTGTGTGCCACGTTCTATTATTTCGCCATTTTCCAAAACCATTATCTCATCAGCATTACAAGAATATAACACAAGTTCTTCGTACCAACTCCTTTATCAACAATTTTTGACATTAGTTCCGGTTGCACAATTTCACCTGCAATATCAACAATCACCAGCAGCGGCGCCAGCCATAGTGCTTTTTTATATTTTGATAAATAAGGGAAATATTTTTTCATGCTAAATGAAACCTATAGACAAATTTTCAGCCAGCTAAAATTATGCTATATCAATCAATAACTGTAGCAAGAAGCATTTGCAGAAGGGCAAAAGTTGAATATTCATTTATACAACTTATTAAATAATTTTCGGTTTCGTTGCATGTATGATGTAAGTCAGCTTCTTGAAAAATGCTCTCTCACGAAAGCATGTTCCTGGTTCTCGGTCATTTTATCAGCTTGCTTAATTGTGATTTTTATTTTTTCGAAAAGATGATCGGCCTTTAATGTGTTGAACAATTCAACTTTTGCGTTCGTAGGGCCAAAAAGAATTACTTCTTCATAGTTTTTAATGACCTCTCCCAGTTGCTTATAATATGCTGATTGCTGATGTTGTTCTTTATTGTGCATCAGGTTTTCGCTCTTGCCCAGGCTTTGTTCTTTTACATGATGTGTAAATTCTGAATCGATGATTTTTGTTTCAATAGGATCAGTTGTGAATTCAATTAAATGAGCGCTTGAATGATCCATCCAGATCCCCAGGTTTTTTGCTGTCGTCATTATTTTATGTGTTGATTTACTTATGAATGAACTTGCTGAATAAACAAAGATGAATGCCTTTTTTGCAGTAAGTATTACATAACTTTTTAAAGAAGTTGCATGATTCACACCTTTTGCAGAAGGATGAGTTCTTAATTTGATGATGACTTTACTTTCAGCATGCTTGCATTTATCGCCACGATTACCGTGCTAAAAGTCATTAGTACGGCACCGGCCGCCGGGCTTAATAAAATTCCCTGCTTATATAAAACACCTGCGGCTAATGGCAGCGCCACTACATTATAGCCTGTTGCCCAAATCAGGTTCTGGATCATTTTGCGGTAAGTAGCTTTGCCAAATAATATCAGGCTCACAATATCTTTTGGATTACTGTTCACCAAAACGATCCCTGCAGTCTCTGCTGCAATATCGCTGCCACTGCCAACCGCGATACCAACGTCTGCCTGTGCCAACGCAGGCGCATCGTTCACGCCATCACCTGTCATAGCTACAAATTCTCCTTTGCTTTGCAGGTCTTTTATTTTTTCTAATTTCTGATGAGGTAATACTTCTGCAATGAAACTATCCATGCTTAAAGCCCCGCTCACGCTTTTGGCTACTTTATAGTTGTCCCCCGTAAGCAATATTGATTTGATATTATTTTGTTTTAAAGTTTGAATAGCTTCTTTTGATTCAGGCCTTATCTCATCTGACAAAGCAACCCATCCTGCCAACTCATTATTGATAATCATGAATACAACTGTTTCCGTGTCATTCGCTGAAAAATCACCAGGGACAGTAATATTATTTTCTTTTAAATAGCCAGGGCTGACCAGTAATATTTTTTTGCCTTCTACTGTTGCTTCAACGCCTTTGCCGGTTATCGCATTGAAATTTTCTGCTGATGGAATAGTTATAGATAGATCTTTTGTTTTTTGCAAGATGCCTGTTGCAATGGGATGTTCTGACTTTTGCTCTAATCCAGAAGCCAGGCGAATGATTTCATTTTCGCTTACATTTTTTTGGAGGGGAACAATTTTTGAAACTTCAAATTTCCCAACAGTAAGTGTGCCTGTTTTATCAAATACTATGGTGGTAATTTTTCTTGCATTTTCAAATACCGTACGATTCCTGATCAGCAAGCCATGCTTTGCTGACAATGCTGTTGATTTTGCTACTACCAACGGCACTGCTAACCCTAAGGCATGCGGACAGCATATAACAATCACGGTCACCATTCTTTCCATAGCAAACGCCAAAGTTTGCCCTGTTAAATACCAATATAAAAATGTAGCGACGCCTGTTACAATTGCAATCAACGTTAACCATTTTGCAGCCTTGTCTGCCAACAACTGAGTTTTTGATTTTGATCTTTGTGCATCATTAACCAGCTTGATCACTTGTGATAAATAAGAGTCTTTTGAAGTATGGGACACGATGACTTTAAAAGAACCGTTACCATTAATAGAACCAGCAATCACCTTAGCGCCTTTTATTTTTTTCACCGGGCTTGATTCGCCGGTGAGCATGGATTCATTCAAATAACTTTCACCTTCTGATATGATCCCATCGGCTGCAACTTTTTCGCCGGGTTTCACAAGAATTATATCATTCACTTGTAGTGTATCGGTCTTCACATCGTGAACCATACCTGCCATTACCATGTGTGCATCGGATGGCATCAACTGCACTAATAATTCCAATTCTTTTGATGCGCCTGCTACAGATTTCATTTCTATCCAATGCCCTAAAAGCATAATAAGAATAAGCGTAGTCAATTCCCAGAAAAAATCCATGCCCTGCAAGCCAAACACAATTGCTACACTATATATGTAAGCAACTGTTATAGCAAAGCCAATCAAAAACATCATGCCGGGATTTTTTGTTTTTACCTCATCGGCGAATCCTTTTAAAAATGGCCAGCCCCCATAAAAAAATACAATGGTTGATAAAGCAAACAGGATGTATTGCGAACCCGCAAACTGCCAATGCAATCCCATAAACTGTTGTATCATGGATGATAGCAGCATGATTGGAACAGTAAACGCAAGTACCACATAAAACCGCTTTTTAAAATCAGCAATCATCATTTTGTGATGATCATGATCAGCCGCTCCCATCGATGGGTTATGATGCATATTGGGGTGCTTCATTTGAGAGTGGTCTATCATACCATGTTAAATTAGATTTTGAATTAATTATTACTACTCAATTTCATTCAGCGCCGATTTTGTAATCGTTGGTAGAACCATCGTTTAGCTATTTCAGCAGAAACAATATAAGCAGCTACAATAAGAAGCATCCACCCATAGAAAGAGAGCGGCAAGCGCACGAAGCCAAATAGAGATGCAAGCGGAGTAAACGGAAGTAGTAAAACAAATAAAATAATCACGCTGGTAGCAATGCTTAAATATTTACCAGGCAGGCTTTTGAAGAAAGGCAATCTTGTCCGCACTACCAGCACGATCAATGTTGCAGAAATAACAGATTCAACAAACCAACCTGTTTGAAAAACTTTCTCATCTGCCTTCATTAAAAATAATAATAAACCGAAAGTAAGATAATCATACACGGAGCTTAACAATCCGAATACAATCATGAAACGCTGAATGAATTTAATATCCCATCGGTGCGGCTTAGTGACCGATATGGCATCAACACGGTCAGTCGCAATCGTCATCTCCGGAAAATCAGTTAATAAATTCGTGAGCAAAATTTGTTTTGGCAATAATGGGAGAAAAGGCAAAAACAAAGATGCGCCTGCCATGCTGAACATATTTCCGAAGTTGGCGCTGGTTGCCATGAAGATATATTTCATGGTGTTGGCAAATGTTTTTCTTCCTGCAACAATACCCGCACTCAATACATTCAAATCCTGATTTAATAAAACGATATCAGCTGCTTCTTTGGCAACATCCACTGCAGTATCAACTGATATGCCAACATCAGCAGTATGCAATGCCGGTGCATCATTAATGCCATCGCCCATGAACCCAACCACATTGCCGCTCTTTTTTAAAAACATAATGATCCGTTCTTTTTGATTGGGCTCTACCTCTGCAAAAATATCTGTCCTAATTGCCTGTTGCATCAATGCGCCATCACTCATTTCGTGAACCTGTTTGCCTGTAAGTATAACAGCATTATCAATCCCAATCTGTTTCGCAAGGCTATCTGCCACCAGTGCATTGTCGCCGGTAATCAGTTTTAATTGCACACCTAAATTGCGCAGGCCGGTAATGGTTTGTAGCGCATCTTTTTTTGGAGGATCGAACAAGGTGATGAAGCCAAGAAATGTCATTTCCTTTTCATCGTCGCGTGTAAAATCTTTTTCGTTAGTGGCATTTTTATATGCAATGCCTAACACACGAAAACCCGCAGCGCTTAGTTTATGGTATTGATCATTAATAGCAGCGCGCTTGTCATCCATCGGTATTACTTGTCCGCTGGCTGTTTCAGCTTTGCTGCAAACATCAACTATGGAATTCAATGCACCTTTTGTGATGGCGAAATTTTCTTTTTCGTTTTTAACCTGGATGGTTAACCGCTTTCGTATAAAATCATACGGAATTTCACATTGAACGGAGAAACCATTTGCATTGCCTTTATAATTTAAGCAAATAGCTTCATCTATCGGGTTATGAAAACCCTGTTGCAATGAAGCATTGAGCCAGGCGAATTGCAATGTTTTGTCTGAATGATTTGCTTCTATATCCAATGCATCCTTCAATGTTACTTTTCCTTCGGTGATGGTCCCTGTTTTATCAGAACAAAGGATATTCATGCTTCCAAAATTCTCGATGGATGAAAGCCGCTTAACGATCACCTGTTGTTTAGCCATTGCTCTTGCCCCGGCAGAAAGATTGACCGTGATGATTGCAGGAAGCAATTGCGGCGTCAAACCTACTGCCAATGCAAGAGAAAATAAAAATGAATCGAGCGCCGGTTTGTGCAATAAAATATTGATTGCAAAAATTACGATGACCAATACCAAAGTAATTTCCATCAGCATATACCCAAAGTGGCGTATACCTTTTTCAAAATCTGTTTCAGGAGCTTTTGTCCTAAGCTGGTCTGAAATTTTTCCAAACTCTGTTTGCCTGCCCGTTTTAATTATCAATGCAGTTGCTTTACCACTGATAACATGCGAGCCCATGAACAATGAGTTGCTTCTTTTTGCCAGTGTTGCACCGGCTGCAACTATGCCCACATTTTTTTCTACGGGATATGTTTCTCCGGTAAAAGCTGCTTCATCTACAAATAATTCTTTGGAATCCAGCAGCAGGCTATCTCCGGGGATCACATCGCCTGCTGATAAAATAACCACATCGCCGGGAACCGCATTATCGACAGGCAACTCAGTCCCTTTTCCATCTCGGAGCAGGTAGCAACGTATCTGAACCATTTTCAACAATTCATTCACCGCATTCGCTGCACCTTTCTCCTGCCAAAAACCAAGAACGCTGCTGATCAAAATAATGATGAGTATAATAATAGCATCTGTAAAATCTCCCAGGCCCATCGAGAGCAATGCTGCAACAATCAATAATAATGTAATGGGGCTTTTAAACTGCGATAAAAAAAGAATAACAGAAGATGATTTAGAACGCGCTTTGAAAGTATTGAAACCATATTGTTTTAATCGGTCGCCTGCTGTTGCATTTGACAAACCTTTATCTGAGCATGAAAGATATTTTAAGACATCTTCTTTGCCAAGGCTCCAAAAATTATCTATGGAAGATGATGGAGAAGGTTGCTGCATCTTATGAGCAAATTATTTTATTTTATCAGACAAATTCATAACCAAAGAGTGTAAGCTATCTTTTCTCTTTCTTAAAGTCAAATTTAAAATTTGCAATCTTAAAACTCACAGAAAACATGGCAAGAAAAAATTATGATCCCTATTAAAGGATTTGCCTAACTATATTTTTGTATTACTTTTTCAGGGCCTTTGTGGACTTTTACGCTCGTTCCCGTTTTCAAGACAACAATATTGTTGTTTTTTTATTCTCCCCTGAATTCGGTATTGTCATATTGTTTTTTAGATCAATTTCGCAATAACAATCATCGGCAGAATGATAAAACATGTTCAGCTAATCCCTATCTTGCTGATGAAGAAATTACCAAACCAAAACGACTTTAATAAAATAAATATGCATATCAAAAAAATTACAACTCTTGTTCTTATCATGATTGCTTTTGCAGCAAAAGCACAGCACAAATTTCCCATTAATGAAAATGGATCCAGGCTGAAAGATTTTTATCTCAGCCTGAACGTTGAAAATTTATGGATTGCTGGCCATCATATCAACTGGCAAACAGGAGAACAGGATAACCCTAATGCAGAACATGGAATCCATACACATTGCAGTGCTTTTGTTGCGGCGGCCTGCAAAAAAATAAATATTTATATTTTACGGCCGCCCGAACACGGCCAATTATTATTAGCGAATGCACAATTCGATTGGCTACCAACGCAGGAAGCCAAAGATGATGGCTGGAAACCAATAACCGAAAGAAATGTATATGCTGCCGCGCAACGATTTGCAAATAGCGGATATGTTGTTGTTGCTATTTACAAAAACCCTAACCCGAAAATTCCCGGGCATGTAGCGTTGGTAATGCCCGATGAACTATCCGGCCAAAAACTGGAAGAATCAGGCCCGGCGCTGATTATGGCAGGCACGCATAATCATAACCATGTTTCATTAAAAACCGGTTTTAAATCTCATATCAGTTCATGGCCCGAAACCGAAATATTATTTTATTATAATTCCAATTTGCCCGCTATCAAATAAAGATGTTTTTAACTTCATACTTTAATTACTAGTATAATGGCTCTAAAAAAATCGTTATGACAGTAAAAGAAATTATGGCTGAACTGAAATCAATGGGCGATGAAAATATCAAGAAGATATGGGTGAAACATGGTGTGAAAGAACCTTTTTTCGGAGTGCGAGTGCAGCATTTAAAACCGATTCAAAAAAAAATAAAAAAAGATTATCAACTCGCAAAAGATTTATACGCTACGGGCAATGCTGATGCGATGTACCTCGCAGGATTGATTGCCGACGATGAAAAAATGACTAAAGCAGATTTGCAAACCTGGGTAAAACAAGCTGTCTCCAATAATATCAGCGAATATACGGTACCGTGGGTAACTGTCGGGAGTAAACATGGACAGGAACTTGCGATTGAATGGATCGATTCCCGCGATGAATATATTGCAGCTGCAGGTTGGGCAACGCTATCTGGCCTCGTAGCTGTCAAGCCAGATCATGAATTAAACATTACTGCGTTAAAAGCATTGCTGGCGCGGGTTGTGAAAGATATTCATGCAGCAGGTAATCGAGTGCGATATACCATGAATGGTTTTATAATTGCGGCCGGCTCTTACGTAGCTGCGCTGACCAATGATGCTATCGCAACGGCAAAAAAAGTCGGCGTGGTATCTGTTGATAAGAATGGGACATCCTGCAAGGTCCCGGATGCCGCCGAATATATTTTAAAAATAAAAGACAGGGGATCGCTTGGAAAAAAGAAAAAGACAGTGAAGTGTTAGTGTTGCTAAATCAAAATTAATTCTCCCAAATCAATAGTCCTTCCCGGCTAAGCCACTGTTCATATTTGGCAGCATATTTTTTATCGACATTACTTCGTTTTATTTTGAAAGATGGGGTAAGCATATGGTTTTCTACCGTCCACTCATCATTCAGCACAACAATTTTTGCGAGCTGCTCATAACTATTTAATGTTGGGTTGAGAACGGCCAGTATTTCATTCAATGTAATTCCCAATTCTTCTTTTCCTTTTTTCTTTCCTGTTTCTGATAGCGTGACCAATGCGATTGGCTGCGATAATCCCGGCCCTACAATACAAACAAACTCGAGATCCGTGTATCCCGAAATTTTCATTTCAATTGGTGATGGGGCAATATATTTTCCTTTGCTTGTTTTAAAAAGATCTTTCACTCTTCCTGTTATTTGCAGAAAACCTTCCTTGTCGATAAAACCTTCATCGCCTGTCCGTAAAAAACCATCCGTTGTAAATGCTTCTTTCGTTGTATCGGGCTCTTTATAATAACCCATCATCATCGCATCATGCCTGATCAGGATTTCATTGTCTTCATCTAATTTAACTTCACAGGCTGGGAGAGCCTGGCCAACATATCCAATTTTAATATTCTTGCTATGCGTTACATGCGAATAGCAGCAATTCTCGGTCATGGCGTATGCTTCCTGTATTTTTATGCCTACGGTTTCAAACCATTTTATTAATGCTACCGGTGTCGGGGCTGCGCCGGTAAAAATATTTTTTGCTTCGGCCAAACCAAGCCCTGTTTTTATTTTCTTTTTTATTATCCCTGATATAATAGGAATTTTTAAAAGGACATTCAATTTATTTTGTGGGATTTTTGAAAGTATGCCTTGTTGAAATTTTTTCCAGATGCGATGCACACCAAGAAATATAGTAGGCTTAGCCTCAGCAAGATTTTTTGGGAATTTCTCTAATGTTTCTGCAAAATAAACTTCTCCGCATGAATAGATGCTCCCCATTTCAACCAATATCCTTTCTGCAATATGAGACAGCGGCAGATAAGAAAAAAAACGTTCATTATTTGTAAAACCAAGATAGGGCAGGGCATGCGAAGTAGTAAAACAGAAACTGTAAAATTTATGCTGCACACCTTTTGGCATACCTGTTGTCCCGGAGGTATAAATAATAGTTGCCATTTCCTCCGGGCTTCTTTTTATATTTTCTTTTAGTGGCGGATATTTACTGATTATATCATTCCAATTTTCATACTCGGGGTGCGGGTAAAATGGGAACGAAATACATGTTAATCCTTCGGGAACGCCTGGCTTCATCGATTGCCAATCATCTAATTTACCGACGAAGAGTAATGCCGGGTTGCAATGTTCTAAAATCTGTTTTATACTGCTGGCGATAAGATTTGGATAAAGTGGAACTGAAATATGCCCCGATAGCATAATGGCGAGATCGCACAATATCCAATGCGCACAATTTTTTGAGATCATTGCAATATGGCTATTGGGCGGGAGGCCCATTGCTTTTAATGCTGCTGCCATCCTCCTGATTTCATCGGCCGCTTGCGCCCATGTCCAGGTATGCCATATATCATCGATCGGTTGCCGCAGGTATACTTTATCAGGGTTTACGCTTTCCCAATGGTAAAGCATATCAAGCGGCGATTTATATTCCATAAATTAAAAAGTATTAAGCAAATTAAAGCCCGGCGTTTTTTGTCAGTGGGTGAAACTAAAAGTGAAAATATATAATTTCCATGAACCCTGTTCTTTCAATCGATATATTAACGATATACGATTAGGATTCGTACTTTAGTTCACCTGCCTATATTTCTTTCCGGGCTTTATTTATTCCTGATACTTATTTTCATACTGGCTTTCTTGTCCTGTTTTATTTGTTCTCAGGGTAGATATACGATGTTGACTCTTCCATCATCTTGATAGGGCGCACTTCAATTTTTGCTCCTTTTACATAAGCAAATTCCGGATTGCCTTGCGCAATAGCGACCGCTTCATCGATATCTTTTGCGAGGATATGATAATAGCCAACAATTATTTCTTTGCTCTCATTATATGGCCCGTCTTTGAACGAGCCCGGAGAGCCGGATACCATTTTGCCTTCACGCACCAATGGCTGGGCACTTTTAAGTTTTCCATTTTTCATCAGGTTCTCGATATAAACCATACATGCTTTTAAAAACACTTGCTGTTGTTCGGCAGAAAGTGAGGCCTTGGCATCGCCTTCGTTGCGGATGAGTAACATAAATTCTTTCATTGTTTTGATTTTGAGTGAATAATTATTGTTTATTACTCTAACGACAAACGGATTTTAGAATCAGGACATGGAGTTGAAATTATTTTTTTCGATCGATATCAATTTCCTGGTGAGCAATTCTTTTTCAGCCTGGAGTGTTGCCAGCTCAATGGCCTTCTTCAAACAATCGGCCGCCTTTGAAAAATGATTTGCTTGTATGTATAACTCGGCCTGGGTAGAATAAAACAAGTGATATGATTTAAGCAAAGGATTATCCTTAAGCAATTCTAATTCGGCCAATCCTTTTTCTATCCCATTTACTTTTGAAACTGCAATTGCACGATTAAGCAAGACAACAGGCGAATTATCAAATTGAAGCAGGCTGTCGTACAGCGAAAGGATCCCTGCCCAGTCTGTAGATTCATAATCCGGGGATATACAATAGTGCGCGGATATTGCTGCTAGGATATGATATATGCTGATATCATTATTTTCTGTTGCCGAAATTAAATAACGAAGGCCGATATCTTTCATCCGGTTATCCCAGAGAGAACGGTCTTGCTGGGCCATCGTGAGCAGATTGCCTTCAGCATCTTCTCTGGCTTTAAACCGCGAAGCATTTAAAAACATCAGTGCAAGCAAAGAAAAAACATTTCCTTTCTGGGGGATGTTTTTGTCGGCAGCAATTATTTGAGCCAGGCGGATTGCTTCTTCACAAAGTTCATATCGAATAATTGAATTGCCTCTCGACGCACTATATCCTTCATTGAATAAAAGATAAATTGTTTCCAAAACTGTATTCAATCTTTTTTCCAGATTTTCCCCATACGGGATTTCAAAAACTATTTTTGCTTCGCGGATATGTTGTCTTGCCCTTACCAGCCGTTTGGTAATATTTTCTTCCGTAGTAATAAATGCTTTTGCAATTTCGGGTATGCTGAAACCGCAAAGTGTTTTAAGTGCAAGCGCAATTTGTGAATCGGGCGAAATAGCCGGGTGGCAACAGGTAAATATCATTTTTAATTGATCGTCCTGGATCTCCTGTTCCGAAAAGAAATGATTCAATGCCGGCTCAGCCGTCCATTCCGATTTCAAAAAATAGGAAGCTTCGGAAGAATATTTTCTTTGATATTTTTCCCGATTGATGATATTAAGCGCCTTATTCTTGGCAACCCTGAAAAGCCATGCAGCAGGGTTGTCCGGTATCCCTTTATATTGCCAATTGTCCATGGCTTCAACTAAAGAATCCTGCACCACATCTTCAGCGAGATCAATATTTTCAGGGCCGAAAACCCTGGTAAGGACGGCAACCAACTTTCCCGCTTCATGGCGGAAGAGATGCTCAACGAGTTGGGATATTTTGGTTTGGGCTGTCAATCGATGCTTGTAAATTGCTGAGACAATTTACAAGATTCAATTAATTTAATCGATATAGTATCTTTTTTATAGAGAAATATTTTTTTGAAAAAAATATGGAACTGACCGGGTTATTAGTTAAAAGAAAAAAGTTTAATTTTGCAACATGAAGCAAAAAACTATAAAATATAAAAGTGATTTGTTTAAGCAGGAAATAACCCTGACTATTGATGAAAATCTCAATAAATTAAAAGGAAAAGTTCTTGCGCCAAAAAAATTAAAGGCTGCTAACAAATCTTTACAAAAATTAAAAAATAAACTTCCCAAATAAAACTCTGCCTCACTGCGTAATTACCAGGTTCGCAAAATCTCCCGGCAAATCAACATCCCATAACCCGATCAAACCGTCTTTCCTGTTATTTAGTTTATTAACAGTCAACGAAGGAGTAGTTGCATGATTGACATATACTTTGATATCGGTCTCGCTGACTACAATTTTTGCATGGAACCAATCCGCGGCGGCTGGTGGCGGGTCAATGCCTTTTTCGTATTGGCCGGTAGAGTCTTTGCGCAATCTTTCCCAGGGAAAATTGGGGTGGCTTACGTATTGGACAGCGTGGGCTTTTCTAACGGGGTCGGTTGACCGAAAATTGAACGGCCGGAAATAGATCACATCATGTGTCGTCGTATCGATCCCATGAAATGCAATACCGAGAAAACTTTGCTGCTGGACATCTTTCCCACGCAGGTCAATCTCAATGGTACCCTTTGTAAAATTGATACCTTTTAGCCACGCGATCCCATCAGTAGAAACCCCGTGTTTATCGGCATCATCAAGTGCGGAAGTAGTCGTGCTGAATAATTCGAGCTTTTTTTCTTTTAGCAGTTGTTGCAAATTGAATGATTGGCTTTGCTGACAATTAGCAGCAATAGGAATAAATAAAAAATATATAATTGTTGTAAGGAAAAGAGAAAGAGAAATTCGCATGGCAATTTTAATTAAGAGAGCCAAAGATAGGCCACTATTTAAATAATTACTATGCAAGCCATTAGAAAAGATAGCTGAATAAAACTTCTCGGTTTAAAATTCATAAGCTTTCTGCATCTGCTACTGGCCTTATTGGCAACTGAGTGGGCCCGCTATTGCAAACCATGTTAATAATTGTTAATTTTGGATACAACCATCCAATAATTGGCTTAATACTTGCGTTACAAGCCTTGAATTCCAATCCACTTTTTTTCCAATCTCCGTTGTAACAAACCTTTTGCTTACCGAATCCGTATTCTTTGCAGGGCCATATACATTGGTCAACGAAACAAGAAATCATGAAGAAACTCATCCTGTTGGGAATTTTTGTTCCCTCATTATTGCAAGCGCAACGCTGGCATGTTAATCTTTTTGGTGGTATTTCAAATTATTCGGGCGATTTGCAGAACAAGGCTTTTACGCTAGATCAATCGAATGCAGCTTTTGGCCTTGGCGCACAATATGATCTTACGCATCATATTTCTGTTTTGTCGAATATCAGCCTCATGAAAGTCGGCGCTTCTGATCAATTTAACAAACCTTCGCTCCAGCCGCGCAACCTTAGCTTTCAAACTCAAATTTTTGAATGGAATGTGTTGGCTGAATATACATTTGTCGATATCAGTACTCATCGGTTTTCGCCTTATGTATTTGCTGGTGCCGCTGTGTATCATTTTAACCCGTTTGCCTTTGACAGCTCGGGGAAAAAAGTATACCTGCACCCATTAAGTACCGAAGGGGAAGGCCTGCCCGAATATCCCGGCAATAAAAATTATAGCCTCACTCAATTTGCGATACCATTTGGCGGAGGCGTCAAACTGCGCATAAGCGACAACGTTGTATTGGCTTATGAAATTGGTTTCAGGAAATTATTCACCGACTATTTGGATGATGTTAGTAGTAATTATGTGGATGGAACTATTTTGCTGAATGAGAGAGGCCCGAAAGCCGTTGAAATGTCTTATCGTGGCGGCGAATTGAAAAACGGTGACCCAACTTATCCCACAGCCGGGACCATGCGCGGCAGTTCGAAATTTAAAGACATATACTATTTTACAGGTATAAAAATTAGTATCGCGATCATTTCAAAAAGTGATTCGTATTATGGGAGAGGGAGGATTGATTGCCCGAAAATGCCATAGTTAGAACCTTGATTAGCATGATTTGGAAGGATTGCTGGGAGGTTTTGTTTGATTGTGGGAGCTAAATTGTATTTAAATTAAGATTACTATAGTTGTTCTAAAATATTTCCTGTCTTAGCGTATTTCCAGTCGCCTTCATTATCATTATTACAATTGCATCTATTCTCTGATACAAAATCGTAATCAGGTTTTCCAATCATTTTAATCTTTTCCAATCCCGCTAATCAAGGTTTATCTTTGTGCCAAAATATTTGCAGGGATGGCGTATAAAAATCAGCAGGAATTCATCAACGCATTGGAAAAAGCAGGCGAGTTATTGCGCATCAAAGCATATGTTGACCCGAAACTTGAAATGGCAGAAATTACGGACAGGGTCAGCAAAAGCGGTAATGGAGGCAAAGCATTATTATTTGAAAACAGCGGTTATGATTTCCCGGTATTGATGAATGCGTATGGCAGCGAAAAGCGTATATGCATGGCGTTAGGCGTACAGCATTTGGATGATGTGGCAAAAGAAATAGAAACATTATTCAAATTATTATCAGCGCCAAAAGAAAGCATAACCGATAAATTAAAATTGCTCCCCAAACTAAGCCAGTTTGCAAGCTGGATGCCAAAAGTAAAAAGCGGGAGAGGGGAATGCCAGGAAATTATTATGCAGGCTCCCGATCTTAATCGCCTGCCCATTATAACCTGTTGGCCGAAGGATGGCGGGCCATTTGTCACACTACCTATAATTCATACAAAAGATCCCGACAGCGGAACGCGCAACGTAGGCATGTACCGCATGCAATTATTCGGGCCAACGCTCACCGGCATGCATTGGCATAAACATAAAGTAAGCGCAAAACATTTTGCCGCATACAAGAAAAAAAACATAAGGATGCCCGTTGCCGTTGCACTGGGCGGCGACCCGGTATATGCATATAGCGCGACAGCACCTTTGCCCGAAAATGTGGATGAATATATGCTCGCTGGTTTTTTGCGAAAAAAGAAAGTGGAGCTGGTGAAATGTATCACCCAACCTGAAATCGAAGTCCCTGCTGATGCTGATTTTATTATAGAAGGATATGTTGACCCCAATGATGAATTGATATGGGAAGGTCCCTTCGGCGATCATACCGGTTATTATTCACTGCCTGATTGGTATCCGCGATTTCATGTTACGGCCATCACGCACCGAAAAAATGCAATATATCCTGCAACGATTGTTGGCATACCGCCACAGGAAGATGCATGGTTAGGGAAGGCGACCGAAAGAATTTTTCTCGCCCCGATAAAAATGATGATGATACCGGAAATGGTTGATATGGATATGCCGGTGGAAGGAGTTTTTCATAATCTCGTCATCGCACAAATTCATAAGGAGTATGCGGGCCAGGGACAAAAAGTAATGAATGCTATGTGGGGCGCAGGACAAATGATGTTCAATAAAATTTTGGTGTTGGTGGATGAAGGCATAACCATCCAGGATTATCCTTCATTGGCAAAATATGTTTTCAGCAACCTTAACCCCGCAACAGATATTTATTTTTCACAAGGGCCGATGGATGTGCTTGACCACAGTTGCAGCAAACTTGGTTTTGGTGGAAAAATGTGTATTGATGGCAGTAAAAAATTTGAAGAAGAAATACAGCAGGATGCAATCACGATAACAGGTAACAGGCAATTGATCGAAAAAGAAATCATGCTTCATTTTTCTGAAATTAAAGCCGTCAATATTTCATTGTTAAAAAAAGATATCCCGTGCTTACTAATTGCTGTCAAAAAAAATCGGAGCGGGCATATCCGGGAATTGCATGAAAAACTTTGCACATTGACGGATATGGAATCTATAAAACTGATTTTATATGTAGAGCATACCGTAAACCCGCATGATTTGCCAATAGCATTGTGGCGGTTCTGTAATAATCTCGATCCAAAACGCGATCATATCATTTATCAACGCCCTTCAACACTTCAACCTGCTAAAACCTATGCCTGCATGGGGTTTGATGGCACAATTAAAACAAGCATGTTCGATAATTTCCAGCGCGACTGGCCCAATATTATCGTTGCCGATGATATGACTATCGATGCTGTTGATAAAAAATGGGATCAATTAGGCATCGGGCCTTTCATTCCTTCTCCTTCGTTGAAATTTAAAGAGCAGTTGTACGGTGAGGAAGCCGTGGCTGAGTATAGGAGTTAGTATGAAATCTGAAGTCGGAAGCCTGAGGTCTGAATTAGAATAGGAATTTAATGCACTTTCAGACTTCACGCTTCCGAATTTTTTTGACTTTGATTATTACTGAATAAAATTTTATTCCATGCGCTTAACTCTCAATCTAAACCTCTTATATTAAAACAACTAATCACTCTTTGTGCAAAAATTAATTGACAATATGTATTAGGGCTTGCTATTTGTTTGAAATTTTTAATCGTTCAAAATCGATTAATTTAGTACTTTCAGAAACAGGTTTATAATAATAGCTAATGAATCAATCTACATTAAAAATTCATCCCTCCGATAATGTGGCTGTAGCCTTGACTGATTTAAAAAAAGGCGAGGCGATAAAAAATAATGGGATCGTTTATGAATTGTCGGATGATATACCTGCGAAACATAAATTTACTTTAGCAGATATCCCTGAAGATGCCGACATTATTATGTATGGTGTTTTGGTTGGCAAAGCAGTCGTCCCCATAGCACGCGGAGGATTGATCACGACAAAGAATATTAAACATGCAACAGGCAGTTATAGTTTGCGTGAAAGAAAGACGAGCTGGCATCAGCCTGATATCCATATTTGGCAAGAAAAAAAATTTATGGGTTATCATCGTGACGATGGGTCTGTGGGCACAGCAAATTATTGGGTGGTGATCCCATTGGTTTTTTGTGAGAACAAAAATGTTGATGTGTTGCAGGAAGCATTTATGAAAGCGCTCGGATATCAACCCGCACAATCTCCTTACCAGGCCATGGTCCAGCAATTGATACAATTGCAGCAAGCGGGTAAAACTGCAACAGAAATATTATCTGCTGATATTAATTTGGATGAAGCAGATAATCAACGCCATCAAAAAATATTCTCCAATATCGATGGCATTAAATTTCTCACGCACACGCTTGGCTGCGGCGGCACACGACAGGATGCGCGCGCATTGTGCGGTTTACTGGCCGGCTACATCACACATCCAAATACCGCAGGCGCGACGATATTAAGCCTGGGTTGCCAAAATGCGCAGGTAAGTTTATTAAAAGAAGAAATTGAAAAACGATCGCCGGCCTTTTCAAAACCATTAATCATACTCGAACAACAGCGTGTTGGGAATGAACAGCAATTATTGAAAGAAGCGATACAGCAAACTTTTGCAGGCCTTGTTACTGCAAATAAAATACAACGTGCGCCCGCGCCATTAAGCAAATTATGTATTGGGCTCGAGTGCGGTGGCTCCGATGGTTTTTCCGGTATTTCAGCAAACCCAGCTATCGGTTATACATCCGATTTAGTAGTGGCACTTGGCGGGTCGGTGATCCTTTCCGAATTCCCCGAGCTTTGTGGCGTAGAGCAGGAATTGAGTGACCGATGTGTTGATGAAGAAACTGCAAAACGTTTTATGGAATTGATGAACAGCTATAATGAAAAAGCATTGGCATTAGGCTCTGGTTTTTATGCTAACCCTTCCCCCGGCAATATCCGCGACGGATTAATTACTGATGCAATTAAATCAGCAGGCGCAGCAAAAAAAGGAGGGAGTTCGCCGGTAACCGATGTGCTCGATTACCCGGAGAAAGTTAATAAGCCCGGATTAAATTTATTATGTACACCGGGTAGCGATATTGAATCGACGACTGCCGAAGTGGGCGCCGGCGCAAACATTGTATTATTTACAACAGGACTCGGGACCCCAACTGGTAATCCCATCGCACCGGTTATTAAATTATCAAGCAACACGAAGTTGTTTAACAAAATGAATGATATCATTGATATCGATACCGGGACAATTATCAGTGCCGATGAAACTATTGAACAGGCGGGTGAGCGCATATTGGATCACGTGATCAAAGTAGCCAGTGGAGAATTGAAAGCGAAAGCAGATTTGTTGCCGCATGATGATTTTATCCCATGGAAAAGAGGCATTTCTTTATAATTTACAGTTGATAAAAATAGCGGCGAAAAAATTTCGCTCGCAATAATATTGATCAACCAAGTACAGGCGACAAACTAATAATTGCGTATGAAAAAACTGGCTTATAAAATCAATTGGCTTTTATTATTGTCTTGCTGCATTGCCTGTAATAATGATACTACCAAAACAACGACATCCACTACAGGGCAGGTTAAAGAACCTGCAAAAGGGATTTATTCTTATGATCTCGCATTCCTGAAAAAAAATGGCAGGCATGTGATTGAATTAAAAGATGGGATGGGACTTTCCAAAGTGCTTTTATCGCCCGATTACCAGGGGAGAGTGATGACAAGCACGGCGACCGGCGATAGTGGAAATAGTTTTGGATGGATAAATTATGATTTGGTAGCATCTCCAACAAAAAAACAACATTTCAATCCGGTTGGCGGTGAAGAACGATTTTGGCTTGGCCCCGAAGGCGGACAATATGCATTATATTTCAAAAAGGGCGATTCTTTTGCCATCGCGAATTGGTGGGTGCCGGGAGTTATTGACACCGAGTCTTAT
>Ga0207059_1049_pt1 | contig 23734 bp, 21 predicted proteins | sample Alteio_BWMinCont_32_FD_153273 | JGI IMG/M metagenome (GOLD analysis project Ga0207059, IMG submission 153273) | Enriched cells from forest soil in Barre Woods Harvard Forest LTER site, Petersham, Massachusetts, United States -... | ecosystem: Environmental > Terrestrial > Soil > Temperate forest >...
TATGAGCATTTTCAGCACAACAAAACTTATTTCTACACGCAGGACTCAGTAAAGTTGCCCGCGAATTATGCGAAGTTCTTCGATGGAGAAAAGTTTGGGAATGGCCCGGCAGATTTTACGGATGCAGCGAGTGCAGCGATTCCCGCAACAGTCCATATCAAAACCAAAACAGTTCGTTCTGTAAGTAATAATCTTCCCAAGAGAAATCCTTTTTCCGATCTTTTCGGTATTGATCCCGATGATTTTTTTGGCGATCGTTCCCGTTCTCTCCCTGAAATGGGATCCGGCTCTGGTGTTATTATCAGTGACGATGGTTTTATAGTTACTAATAATCACGTTGTTGATGGCGCTGATGAAGTGACCGTTACACTTAGTAACAAAAAATCGTTCAAAGCAAAAGTTATTGGTGCAGATCCAAGCAGTGACCTTGCTGTTGTAAAAATAGATGCTAAAGGATTACCATTTTTATTGTATGGTAATTCAGATGATGTGAAAATTGGCCAATGGGTATTAGCAGTTGGTTACCCGCTTTATCTTGAAACTACAGTTACTGCAGGTATTGTTAGCGCAAAAGGAAGATCGATAGAAATTAACAGCCGTCAAAGCAAATCACCGATTGAATCTTTTATCCAAACAGATGCTGCAGTAAATCCTGGTAACAGTGGCGGCCCGCTTATCAATCCACAGGGACAATTGATCGGCATTAATTCAGCCATCGCTTCTCCTACGGGTTCTTATGCAGGATACTCCTTCACAATACCTGTGAATATTGTAAAAAAGATTGTAAGCGACCTGATGAAATATGGCACTCCACAAAGAGCATATCTCGGTATTGAATATGCGCGCGACAATCTCAGCGATGAACAAAAAAAGCAGGAAGGGATTAAAGATGGTGATGAAGGCGTATACGTAATGAATGTAACAAATAACGGCGCAGCTGCAGAAGCAGGGTTGAAGAAAGGTGACCTTATCACAAAATTGAATGGCATAATTGTAAATTCAGGAGCTGAAATGGTTGGGCAAATAGCTACTTTCCGCCCCGGCGATAAAATTAAAGTCACCTATAAAAGAGATGGCAAAGAAAGTGAAGTCCCGGTTGTATTGCGCAACAATGGCGGCACACTCGATGTAGTAAAAAATACGGTGTACGATAAACTTGGTGCTAACTTAGTGACTTTGGAAAAGAAAGATGCTACAACATTAGGTGTAAAAGGTGGCGTAGTTGTAAAATCAATCGATGAAAAAGGATTGTTCAGCAAAACCAGGATGGAAGAAGGCTTTGTTATTTTAAAAGTAAATGGCCGTGATATATTGAATGTTGAGGATTTCCGTAAGGCATTAGAAGGTGCAGGTTCCAATTCTGTTAAATTGGAAGGCGTATATCCGGGTTATGATGGGGCATTTACCTATCCGCTGAAATTAAACAATGACGAATAAATAATTTCCAGATTTATAAAAAAACCTAAGCAATGCGCTTAGGTTTTTTATTTCTGTAATGAACTAATAATTACGATCATTAAAATATTTATTTCTCAAATATCCTGAAACCCCATGCCGGGATATCAATTAATTTTTCATCGTCAAAATTTTTTGGATCGGCAGTAAAACTATTTTTGAAAGTCCCGGTCACCAAATCATCATTGAGCTGAACTGAAATTTTATCCGCATATAAATTAATCATCACTACAATTTCATCTGTGCCGGATTTCCTAAAAAAAGCAAGTACCCGGTCATTGGCATTTGTTTGCAAAATATGTGTGATCACGGAAGGGTCGCCAGCACGCAAGGCTTTATTTCTTTTCCTTAATCCGAATAATATTTTATAAAAATCGTGCAATGCATAATTGCCGGTCCATGGGATAAAATCCTTATCAAAAAATTTCAATCTTTTCATATTGGGCAATTCCTGCCCGCTATAAATTAACGGTATCGCATTCCATGTACAACAGAATACTGAAAACGGTATCGCCGCATCGCCCAAGCGTTCATATTCGCTGCCACTGTGTGAATTCTCATCATGATTGGTTGTAAAAAAAACCCGGAATGCATTTGCCGGAAATCGCTGATGATAATATTGCAAAACATCTTTTACTCCCTGCATATTTGTTTCTTTACGCCAATAAGATTCCATAATATGCAAAAATTTCCAGGAATAGCTTGCATCAAAAACTTCGTGATAAGCAATTTCTTCGCATTCGGCTAACCAAAATAATTTTTTTATCTCGTCCAGTTCAATTCTTGCTTCTTTCCAAAAATCAAGCGGGACCAACATGGCCATATCGCAACGAAAACCATCGATATCACATTCATCGACCCAAAACTTCATGCATTGGATCATTATGCTGCGCAAATTTTTGTTGTCATAATTTAAATCGATGACATCCTCCCAGCCATTGGCATCAAAAAAATTCCCGTCGGTATTTTTCCGATAAAATTCAGGATGTTCTTTTGTCCAGTGATGATCCCAGCCGGTATGATTGGCTACCCAATCGATGATCACTTTCATTCCCAAATGATGAGCAGCCTGCACCAGATTTTTGAAATCATGTATAGACCCATATTCAGGATTGGTGGAAATATAATCCGAACAGGCATAATAACTACCTAACGAACCCAACCTTTTATATATACTGATAGGTGTGATTGGCATGAACCAAAGCACTTCAACGCCCATATCCTGTAAACGTGGTAATTCTCTCGCGAAGGCATTAAACGTGCCTTCGGTTGTATATTGCCGTAAGTTAACTTCGTAAATATTCGTATCATAACTCCAGGCGAGTGGTTGAAAAACAGTATCCATCATTACTATTTGCTTAAAAGCAGGAAAGATATGATTTTTATTTTTTGAAAAACTATCGGCAGTGCTGGTAACAGCAGCAATAACCATCTGTCATCTTTGTATTAACTTTGCTATGCATGAAAACGTTCAATGTTCCCTTTATTTATCGGAGCCCGTTGATTACCGCAATCAAAAACAAGCGTAAGCAACAGGATAAAATGAAAAAGGATTTCACGCCTACCCTGCTTGATTTTGGCCGATTCCAAATTTATCTCGCCCGGCATTTTGGGTTTTGTTATGGAGTTGAGAACGCAATTGAAATTTCGTTCCGCACTGTTGAAGAAAACCCGGGGAAAAGAATTTTTTTGCTGAGTGAAATGATCCATAACCCGCAGGTAAATCAAGACCTGCAGGAAAGAGGGATCCTTTTTTTTTGCAGGATACTTATGGCAGGGAACTCATCCCGTTCGCTTCTTTGACGGCCGAAGATATTGTGATCATCCCGGCATTTGGGACTACAATCGAAATGGAAGAACAATTAAATAAAATCGGTATCCAAACCAAAAAATATAATACTACATGTCCCTTTGTGGAGAAAGTATGGAATCGCGCTGAGCAAATTGCAAAAAAAAATTATACGGTAGTTGTACATGGCAAGCCTAAGCATGAAGAAACAAGAGCCACATTTTCGCATGCTGCTTTTAATACTGCAACGGTTGTGGTGAATGATATGAACGAAGCAAAAGAGCTGGCAAAATATATTACGGGCGAGAAACAGGCAGCGGGCTTTTATGAAACTTTTAAAGGACAATACAGTAAAGGGTTTGACGTGCATCAACACCTGCAACGCATTGGCGTCGTCAATCAAACCACCATGCTTGCCAGCGATACACAGGCCATCGCTGATTTTCTTAAACAAACTATGTTACAACATTATGGGTTGACCGAAGCAAATGCCGAAGAACGTTTTGCCGATACCCGGGATACTTTATGTTATGCTACGTATGATAACCAGGCTGCAGCAGCCGGTATGCTTGAAACTAATGCAGACATGGCAATTGTTGTCGGCGGTTATAATTCTTCAAATACTTCTCATTTAGTTGAATTGTGCGAGGAAAAGTTGCCAACTTATTTTATCAGCTCAGAAGAAAAAATTTTGTCATCAACTGAAATATTGCATTACGATTTTCATAATAAAAGAGAAATACTAAGCGCGAATTATCTCCCCGCACAAGCGGTCCCAAAAATACTTATCACAAGCGGCGCATCATGCCCGGATGCATTGGTAGAATCTGTAATAAGAAAATTAAACAGTTTTTATTCAACGGTCATCAGTATGGAGACGATGATCGAAAGTTTTACGGTTTGATACTTTGGAAAAGTTATTTCTTATTGCATCCTGAAACCTTCTAAAAATTTTGTATTGAAATCCCCACTCCTGAAACGCTCATCCTTCATAAGCTGGAGATGGAACGGGATAGTAGTTTTGATACCTTCGATCACATATTCGCTAAGCGAGCGATGCATAGTGTCAATCGCTTCATTACGGGTACGCGCAACCGCAATAATTTTCGCGATCAACGAATCGTAATAAGGAGGGATGATATAACCGGCATACGCATGCGAATCGACACGGATGCCATGGCCGCCCGGTTGGTGCAATACTGTTATCCGGCCTGGCGAAGGCCTGAAATCATTATATGGGTCTTCTGCATTGATCCGGCATTCAATAGCATGTCCTACCGGTTCATAATTCCTGCCGCTGATGGTTTCACCCGCAGCTATTTTTATCTGTTCTTTGATCAAATCAAAATTGACTACTTCTTCGGTCACGCAATGTTCAACCTGGATACGGGTATTCATTTCCATGAAAAAGAAATTGCGATGTTTGTCAACTAAGAATTCAATGGTGCCTACACTTTCATAATTGATTGCCGAAGCAGCTTTAATGGCAGCTTCGCCCATGCGTCGCCGTAAGTCTGCCGTCATAAACGGAGAAGGCGATTCTTCAACAAGTTTCTGATGCCTGCGTTGAATGGAACAATCTCTTTCGCTCAAATGGCAAACCGTCCCATATTGATCGCCGGCTACCTGTATTTCGATATGCCTGGGTTCTTCAACAAATTTTTCCATGTACACGCCATCATTCTTGAACGAAGCGCCTGCTTCAGCTTTAGCTGTATTATACGCGCGCTCCATTTCTGATTCTTCCCAAACCACACGCATGCCTTTACCGCCGCCGCCTGCTGTTGCTTTTAAGATAACAGGATAACCGATTTCATATGCTAATCCTTTGGCCTGGTTCAGGTTTTCAAGGAGACCTTCTCCGCCGGGCACAACCGGGACGCCGGCTTTGATCATCGTTTCTTTAGCTGTTATTTTATCGCCCATTGAATTGATCATGGAAGGAGTTGGGCCAATAAATTTGATCCCATGTTCGCCACATATCTCCGCGAACCTTGCATTCTCTGCCAGGAACCCGTAGCCAGGATGAATTGCATCGGCATTTGTAATTTCAGCTGCGGCCATGAGATGCGGGATATTGAGATAAGAATCAGAGCTCGCTGCTTTCCCGATGCATACAGCCTCGTCGGCAAACCGCACATGCAGGCTATCTTTATCTGCTGTCGAGTAAACTGCTATCGTTTTAATTCCCATTTCACGACAAGTCCTGATAATACGCAGGGCAATCTCTCCACGATTAGCTATTAATATTTTTTTGAACATAGACGAGTTTAATATGAAAATGTGGGAATATGAAAATGTGGAAATGAAACCTTGATTTTCACATTTCCACATTTTCACATTCCCACATTAATTAAGAGGGTTCTACTAAAAATAAAGGCTGGTCATATTCTACTGGCGAAGCATCTTCCACCAATACTTTTACGATTTTACCCTTTACTTCACTTTCAATTTCGTTGAATAATTTCATCGCTTCGATAATGCAAACTATTTTCCCCGGTTCAACTTCGTCCCCAACATTTGCAAATGATGGTTTATCGGGTGCGCTACTCCGGTAGAAAGTGCCGATCATCGGGCTTTTTATCGTTACATAATTTTCTGCTGCGGCTACCGGGTCAGCAGTTTTTTGTTTACCTGCAGCAGGAGATGTTGCAGATTGTAAGTTTTGCGGTGCAGCAATTGCCTGCATCATAGGCTGAGCCTGTACGGGAGATGCAATTATTTGCTGAACAGGTTCTTCCTTCTGTTTAATTGTAATTCTAAATCCTTTCTCCTCTACGGTCACTTCGCCGATATTGGATTTGTTGATTAATTTAATCAACTCCTGAATCTGTTTAAAATCCATTTTTTTGCGTTTACAGTTAGAAAATGGAGGACTAAGATAAGGAAACCTAGATTTATTGGATTTTTCTTAACCATCGTTTATGACCGGTTAAAAAAATTCTTAGGATTAGACTAAATGATTACTAGGATTAAAAGTAACATTAAAATATAAAAAACAAATTATAATTTTTGAATCAGTACAGATCGAATTTTTACTATCCTATTAATCTTTTGGATTTAATCATCCGGATCAAGCCTTATTTCACTCTCTCCACATATTCACCCGATTTTGTATTTACGCGGATGAGTTCTCCTTCATTAACAAAAAGCGGGACATTTACTGTTGCCCCGGTTTCGACTGTTGCCGGTTTTAATGTACGTGTTGCTGTATCTCCTTTTACGCCCGGTTCGGAATAAGTTACTTTCAATACAATTTTATCTGGCAATTCCACACTCATCGGTTGATCGGTTTCTGTATTGATCAATACTGAAACTTCCTGTCCTTCTTTCAGGAACTGCGGGGCATCTACCATTGTTGACTGCATGGCAATCTGCTCAAAAGTTTCAGTATCCATGAAATTATACCCGGTATCATCCTTATATAAATATTGGAAATTTTTTCTCTCGATGCGGACAGGGAAAATATTATCGCCGCTATTCCATGTTTTTTCAATGGAACGGGCATTATCCACTCCTTTTAATTTGGCCCAAACCTTAGCGGCGGCGCGGGCAGTTTTGTTTTCACCAAAATCCACTACTGAATATAAGCTCCCATCCAGTTTAATGATCATCCCACGACTGATGTCTGCTGTATTTGCCATAAAGTAATAAAAGATTTGAGGCGGCAAATTTACGCCAAAATCACGAGCAGGCAAATAAAATTCAAAGAGCAATATTTTCAAAGTTTAAAACTTTTGAAAAGTTTTTTAATCTTATTTTTGAAAAAAATGCCCATGAAAAGATCGGTCATGCTGCTCATTGCAGCAATCAGTTTTAAATGCATGATGGCACAAGGCACAGATGCTGCCCAACCTGCCTATCTGCGTTTCCCAAACATACCTCCATTTAATTTATTGAAAGTTGACAGTGCAACATACCTGACAAAAGATGATATCAAAAAAAACCGGCGCACGATCATCATTTTTTTTAGCCCGGAATGTGATCATTGCAAACATCAAACACAAGATATATTGGCTGCAATAGATAAATTTAAAGATATAGAAATCGTCATGGCCACTTTTCAGCCATTCGGGGAGATGAAAGATTTTTATAATTATTACCGGATAGCCGATCACGCAAATATTAAAATGGGGAGAGACGAAAAATATTTTTTACCGCCTTATTATAAAATCCAGAGCCTTCCTTATATAGCATTGTATGATAAAAAAGGAAATTATATCACGCACTTTGAAGGCAATCAAAAAGTAGAAACAATTTTAAATGCGTTTAACCCGGGCGACAAACAGTAATTGTCTTTGAAAAGTTCATCCCGGAAAACTACCTTTGCTGCGGTCCGCAAAGCTATTGTCATTAAGCAAGAGGTTTTAAAACTGAAAATTGCGAGTGGATTGTTGAATATTGAGTGTTGAATGTTGATTATAGAATATTCTTCATTCTTAGCAAATAATATTCAACACTCAATATTCAATATTCTAACCGCATTTTTCGATTGCATGAATTAATGATAATATCGCAGCCGGGCAAAAATTAATTTTCTTACTTAAAAAAAATTTCGATGAAAGTAACAGTTGTAGGTGCGGGCGCTGTTGGAGCAACCTGTGCCGATAATATTGCCCGTAAAGAACTGGCAGAGGAACTTGTATTGCTCGATATTAAAGAAGGATTAGCCGAAGGCAAAGCACAGGATATGATGCAAACTGCCGCGCTATTAGGTTTTGACACACGCATTACCGGCAGCACCAATGATTATGCAAAGACTGCTAACAGTGATGTAGTGGTTATTACATCCGGCCTCCCGCGCAAACCCGGAATGACCCGTGAAGAATTGATAGGTACTAATGCCGGCATTGTTAAAGGCGTTACTGAAAATATCCTGAAATATTCTCCTAATGCCATCCTGATCATAATCAGCAACCCGATGGATACCATGACATACCTGGCGCTTACTTCTACAGGTTTGCCAAAAAATCGGATTATCGGAATGGGCGGCACGCTCGATAGCGCACGTTTTAAATACCAGCTTAGCCAACAGCTTAGTTGCAGCCCCGCCGATTTAAACGCATTGGTTATTGGCGGCCACGGCGATACTACCATGATCCCATTGATCCGGTTTGCAACCTGGAACAGTATACCCGTCACTAAATTCCTTAATGAAGAAAAACAAAAACAAATAGTTGCCGATACTATGGTTGGAGGCGCTACATTAACAAAACTGATCGGCACTTCTGCCTGGTATGCGCCGGGCGCTGCCGGAGCTGCTTTGGTAGAAAGCATCCTGCGGGATCAAAAGAAATTATTTACCTGCTGTGTATCCCTTAACGGGGAATATGGCCAGAAAGATATATGCTTAGGCGTACCCGTCACTATCGGGAAAAATGGATGGGAAAAAATTCTTGATTTCGATCTAAACGGCGATGAACAAACGCTTTTCAAGAAAAGTGCAGAAGCGGTAAGAAGCATGAATGATGTACTGAAGACCTTATAAGAACTTTTACTGGAACCCTTGGCCCATGGAATAATAATCCATGGGTTTTTTTATGAAAAATTTAGAAAAACAAACAAGTTGATGTATTTTTACCCAACCATCCTCCCCATATCCTTTCTATATCCGTTATCCAGGCAGAAAAGTCAATTTTGATCGTATCGCTATGATACAACTGTTATTACTATGCGTAAAATTGTACTTTTCGTATTTACTGCTTTATTTTCCGTCCACCAAACCACTTATGGCCAGGAATTTATTTCATTGAAAAAGCATGATCCCAAAAAGGATCCGAACCTGAACCCATTCATCAATAACAATATCAACCCGGATAGCAACCTGAGCATCAACCCGGCTTATAACTGGAACATGAACCCATTGCATAGCAATGAAGCAAACCCTTCACGAAACGGTTCCATCAACCCAATGAATAATACCGAGCTTAACCCGCAGGTAAATGAAGTACTTAACCCGGTTTTTATGAAAAGCTTGTTACCGGCCAACCCCACATGGAGCGGCTTGTACCTTTTTAATGCCAACAACGATATTTTCGGGTATGTATCTATAGCCACACAAAACGTAATGATCTGTTTTGATAATACTGGCACATGGAATGGCTATTTCGTAAAAGCAAATAATAATTTATATAATTATTTTACGGTGCCAGGTATATGGACCGGCATGTTTCTTTGTTACGATAATTCATCCGGCTACAACCTGTTTGATAAAACCGGCAAGTGGACGGGGATGCATATTAAGTAGTGAGTTGTCAGTGGTGAGTTGTGAGTAATTAGCATCTATTCACAACTGACAACTCACCACTCACAATTCACAACTCACAATTTCATTATTTTTTTAAAAATAAATTTGTATTTTAACATCTACCTTCCTAAGAAATCACCATCATTATAAATCCTCAGTAATATTTCAAAACCACAAAAAAATTTGATGAAAAAAATTTTATTTACAGGAGCCTTTTTTTTACTGGTGATTTCTAAAACTTGCATTGGGCAGTCGGTAGATTATAAGCATGATCCCAAAATCGATAATAATCTCAGCCCAAACATTAATGCTTCCATTAACCCGGACAAAAATTCAAATATCAACCCAAAATTCAATTGGAATATCAACCCTGCGCATAATAACGATGTAAACCCGGTTTTTAATAGCACTATTAACCCGCTCAACCATTTCGAATTAAACCCTGATGTAAATAAGACGCTTAACCCAATGTTCCATAACGAATATCATCCTAAGAACCCTTCATGGAAAGGGCTGTATTTATTTAATAAGAATGATGATGTAATTGGATATATTTCTGTTGCTACACAGGACCTGATGTTATGTTTTGATAGTGCCAGCCAGTGGACGGGTTTTTTTGTAAGAGCCGGAAATGGCATCTATAACTTTTTTTGATGTAAAAGGTGAATGGACAGGAAAATATTTATGCTTCGACTCTGTATTCGGTTATAATTTTTTTGATAAGGATGGAAATTGGACCGGCCAGCACATTAAATAGAATTTCCATTATACAGCCTTTGATTTACTTTTTCGATCACGGCAATCGGATCAATTTTTTCCATACATTTAAAATGTCCACGCGGACATTTGTCATAACCGATTTTGGAACATGGCCTGCATCTTAAATCTACTACTTCAAGAATATCATAAGGAAGTTTTCCTGAAGCAGATTCGCTATACTTATTCAAATAATTATCTCCATAATACGGGTACATCCCAAATTCTGGCACTGTATTTCCCCAAAGCGAAATTGCCGGTCTTTTAAAAGCCGTAGCGATATGCATTAGACCAGTATCGTTTGTGATAATCAATTTTGCGCGGCGCACGAGGTCGGCCGACTCGTTTAAATTAAATTTGCCACAAGCGTTGTATATTTTTATGTTATCAACTGCAGCAATCCGTTCGCCTTCATCTGCATCTTCCAGTCCGCCCAACAGGATAATAGGATGTTTGATTTCTTCGCAAAGTTCCTTCACCTTGTGCATCGGATATTTTTTTGTGTTCAGCGCAGCACCGATCACAATACCGATATAACCTGCCTGGTGAGAAGCGGGGATATCAGTTTCTTTAACGCGATCTTCTTCAGCAATAAAATAATCCAATCCTACACCATCATTCTCTACACCAAATGACTCGACTGTTTTCATATACCTGTTCACAATATGAATATCGGGCAGCATATTCACTTTGAAATTTGTATACACCCATTTTTTTACATTCAGTTTATCGACTGAAAAAGTTTTTTTCCCAAGCGCTTCTTTCACTTTGAACGAACGCATATTATTATGCAGGTCTATCACATAATCAAAATTTTCGCGCTGCAATTCATGAATGACAGCCTGAAGGTTTTGTTCGAGATAATGCGCTTTGCTGATATATGGGTTGGCAGCAAGTATTGAACTGTAATTGGACTTAGTAAGATAATGTATCTCTGCGGTAGCTATTTGTTTTTTTAAACAGCGGACAACTGGAGTAGTTAATACTATGTCACCTATCGAAGAAAAACGGATAATAAGAAATTTCATCAAAAAATGTTAAAAGTAAAGATCAGCAACTTGAAGACTACAGCTCTCAAAAACAACTTGTATTGATTACAAGTTGTTTGAGGATGGTCTCCCTAACTTCTTTCAGCATGAAAAGTCGGCAAAGATAGTACGTATAAAATGAATGGGCGGATTCTTCCGACTTTGCCGCTCCTCTATAAATCTTGTCCCAGCCGATTACTGCATATTGCATGCCAGCTATGTTTCGATATAGTTCAAATCCTTACCGTAAGTTTCTTCGGTAAACATAAGAGATACGATGGCTATTACCATTACGACAATACCTGTTATCCATCCACTCTTTAGATAACCTGAAGATGTTTGTAAGTACGTGAACAAAGCGGATACTAAGTTGAGTGATCCTCTCACCATATTCGGGACAGTTGTAGCAACTGTTGCACGAATATTTGTACCGAATTGTTCGGCTGCCATGGTCACAAAAATTGCCCAGAACCCGGTCCCAAAACCTAAAAGCGCAGCAACTATATATAATGTAGATACTGATTGTCCCTGAAGATTAAAAAACCAAATGATCGACAAAGCAGTTATTATATAAAACAAATAGACAGCTTTTTTTCTGCTTTTAAATGCCTGGCTAATAAACCCGACTGCGACATCACCGATAGAAATAGCAACATAAGCAAACATTACTGATTTGCCCGGATCAACTGTCCCTTGTATATGCATCTTCTCCGCAAATTTATCCGAAAAAGAAATCAGGATGCCGATAACATACCAGGTTGGCAAACCAATTAATATCGCTGTCAAATATTTTTTTATTCGTTTACCATTCGTGAAAAGCATTAAAAAATTTCCTTTCCGGACATTTGTCTTAGCAATGTCTGTGAACATGCCGGATTCGAGTACGCCTACCCGTAATAACAATAATAAAAATCCCAGCCCTCCGCCAATGAAGTAACAGGTGCGCCATTCAAAATGCTGCTTGATAAAAAAAGCAAATACAGCCCCGGTCAAACCAATGCCTGCTACTAATGAAGTGCCGATGCCTCTTTTATTTTTTGGCAATAATTCGCTCACCAGTGTAATGCCTGCACCAAGTTCGCCGGCTAACCCAACTCCTGTAATGAAACGAACTGCTGCATATTGATCCACTGTTTGCACAAAACCATTGGCAATATTTCCCAATGAATATAATATGATAGAGGCGTACAATACTTTTAATCTCCCTTTCTTATCGCCCAATATGCCCCATAGGATACCGCCCAGCAACAACCCCAGCATTTGGATATTGATGATATGCAATCCTTGTTTGGCAACTTCATCGCCTTGTAAGCCGAGGGATTTTAAGGATGGCACGCGAATAATACTAAACAATAACAAGTCATATATATCGACAAAATATCCAAGCGCCCCGACAATGACTGCGATATTAAATACAGAATGATTTTTTTGTTCCATCTGTTATTATTTTTCGCGTGATTTTTCTTCGAGAGGATTATCTGCCCGTTTACCAAAAAATAATTTATACAAAACTGGCAGGGTGGTGACCAGCACAATTGCGATAACAATTATTTCGAGGTGTTTTTTAAGATCAAAACCAAATTTATTGAGAAAGAATTTATCAAGATAATGGCCCGCAACCAACATGGTAAATACCCATGAAACACTTCCAATAATATTATAGTAAATAAATTTTTTCTTATCCATTTGAACGATGCCCGCAACAATAGGTGCAAAAGTTCTTATAATTGGTAAGAACCTGGCAAAAACAATTGCCTGTCCGCCGTGCTTATCATAAAAAGCTTTTGCATCATACAAATGTCTTTTTTTGAAGAAGAATGTATCTTTCCGGTGAAAAAGAAATGGGCCGCTTTTCTTGCCAAACCAATAGCCTGCCATATTCCCAAGTATGCCGCATGCTGATATTAATACGAGCAAAATAGAAAGATCAACAATATCGCTGCCGCTACCGCCGGGTATCAGTTTATCAACAAGCTTCTGGCTGTAGATACCGGCAACAAAAAGCAAACTGTCGCCCGGTAAAAAAAAACCGACCATCAAACCCGTTTCTGCAAACACAATAAAAAGCAATACCCACAATCCTCCGTTATTGATGTAAAACTCAGGGTTTATCAGATCTTTAAAAGAAATTGTCAGTAATTCAATCATACAATTTTATTACGTTAAGACAGATAGGAGCTGGATAATGAATAAATATACCAAGTCCTTTATTTTGTTGCAGCCAATGCATTTTCCATTTTGCTCACCACGGCGGTCGCGATACTATTGCCCACAACATTTGTTGCGCTGCGTGCCATATCCAATACCTGGTCAATCCCCAGCAGCAATAATAAGCCTTGTTGTGGAATATTGAACATCGATAAAGTCCCGGCAATTACTACCAGCGAGGCACGTGGCACGCCAGCAATCCCTTTGCTGGTCAACATCAAAACAAGGAGCATGGATATTTGTTGCTGAAGCGGCATATGAATACCATAAGCCTGCGCAATGAATAAAGATGCAAAAGTCATGTACATCATGCTCCCATCCAGATTAAATGAATATCCGAGTGGCAAAACAAAACTTACGATTTTATCCTGGCACCCGAAATTTTCAAGCTCTACGATAAGTTTTGGGAAAGCCGCTTCGGAACTGGCTGTACTGAATGCCAACAACGTTACGTCTTTTATTTTTCCTATCAGCTCAATTACTCTTTTACCGATAAAAAATGAACTGATCGTGATCAGCAATAACCAAAGGCCGAGAATGCTCAGGTAAAAAATCAATATAAATTTTCCATACGTAATTAAAATTTCTGGTCCCTTAATAGCAAGTATAGCCGAAATTGCGGCGAATGCAGCCAGGGGCGCAAGCTTCATAACATATTCTGTCATTTTTAGTATTACATGCGCCACTGCATCCAATGCCCTGATCACTATTTTTCCTTTTTCACCAATAGCTGCTGTGGCAATGCCAAAAAAAACTGAGAAAACTACAATCTGTAATATTTCATTATTCGCCATTGATTCAATCACACTTCTTGGGAATACATGCGCGATAAAATTTTTAAATGAAAGTGCGGATGGCTCCACTCCGGTTGCGGCAGATGGATCGGGCAAAGGCAGATGAAGATTTTCGCCCAGCTGAGAAATATTCATTACAATTAATCCTAGCGTTAACGACAAAAGTGAAGCACTAATAAACCAAAGCAATGTTTTTCCACCTACCCGGCCAACAGTTTTTACATCGCCGAGTTTTGCAATGCCAACCACAAGCGTAGAAAAAATTAACGGTGCGATGATCATCTTTATCAACCGCAAAAAAACATCGGTGACAATTGAAATGTTGGAAGAAAAATTATCGATACTTTTTGCCGACGCATTGTAATGAAAAAGAATGCCGGGGACTATACCGGCAGCCATGGCAATTAAAATCCACCCGGTCAGCCCAATTTTTTTCATCATCAGCAGGAATAAGAGTGCAAAAAATCGAAAAATATTGACTTAACAAAACTTTGAAGCTTAAAATATCCGATCATGTAAAAGAATTGAAGCCAATATTAAATATTTGATTATTTTACGAGCCTAATTGTGCTCATTATAAACCAATAATAACTTTTTATGAGTTTGTTCCGGAAAAAATCACTCTCCATTTTGCTAGGGCAGGCAGCTGATTCTGAAAAAGGTTTAAAAAGAACGCTTGGCGCAGGTAACCTTGTAGCGCTTGGCATAGGAGCTATTATTGGTGCTGGCCTTTTTGTACGGACCGCAGCAGCAGCAGGCCAACACGCAGGCCCGGCGGTGACCGTCTCTTTCATTGTTGCCGCTATAGGTTGCGCGCTCGCCGGTTTATGTTATGCAGAATTTGCTTCCATTATACCTATCGCGGGCAGCGCATATACATATGCGTATGCAACCATGGGTGAGTTAGTAGCCTGGATAATTGGTTGGGCGCTTATATTGGAATATGCATTAGGGGCCGCTACTGTATCTATTAGCTGGAGCGAATATGCGAACCAGTTATTAGGGCATCGAATACCATTTGAATGGTGTCATTCGCCGTTAGAATCGGTGGAGATAGATCATGTGCTCCATCATGGCATCATTAATATACCTGCACTTTTTATACTGCTTTTATTATCATTGTTGCTTATAAAAGGAACTAAAGAATCCGCAAGCGTAAATGCTGTTATCGTAATTGTAAAAGTTACCATTGTACTGGTCTTTATTGCAATCGGCTGGAAGTTTATTAACCCCGCCAATCACACTCCTTATTTAATTCCTGCAGATGCAGCACCTGCACTGCAACGCGATGGTTCTTCATATTCTTATCAACCATTTTTTAATCACGGATGGGGAGGCATATTAACAGGCGCAGGGATTGTATTTTTTGCTTTCATAGGTTTTGATGCTGTTTCCACTGCTGCGCAGGAATCAAAAAACCCTAAAAAAGATATGCCCATTGGCATTTTAGGTTCTTTGGTAGTTTGTACCATCTTATACATTTTATTTTCTTATGTGCTGACAGGCGTTGCGCCGTATACCGATTTCATAAAAGCTGGAAAGGAAGCTTCGGTCGCTTATGCAATTGATCATTATATGACTGGTTATAGCTGGTTATCTACGCTCGTGACGATTGCTATCCTCGCTGGTTTTTCATCAGTAATACTGGTGATGTTGTTGGGGCAATCGAGAGTATTTTATACGATGTCGACAGACGGGTTGCTCCCAAAAGTATTTTCTGACCTGCACCCAAAATTCAGGACTCCATATAAAAGCAATATGATACTTTTTGTTTTTGTCGGATTATTTGCCGCATTCCTTCCTTCCAATATTGCCGGTGACCTTACTTCAATAGGGACGCTTTTTGCTTTTGTATTGGTTTGCGTGGGTGTGATGATTTTGCGAAAAACAAATCCTACGCTCGTTCGACCGTTTAAAACCCCACTTGTCCCTGTGGTCCCTATACTCGGGATGATTGTTTGTTTTGCAATGATCGTTGGCCTGCCGGGCTCAACACAGCTCAGCGCTTTTGGATGGATGCTGATCGGTTTGATTATTTATTTTAGCTATAGCAGAAGAAAAAGCAAACTCGGAAATCCTTCGGGAATAATCCCCAAAGCTTCAAACTTTGAATAAAAAATGTTAACCGCCTTTCGGCGGTTTTCTTTTAATAAAACAGGAAGCTGTAAATTTGCACTCCTTCTAATAATAGAAGCGGCATAGAGATTTGTGATTGCGGATATGATTTTCATTTATTATAAATAATCCTTCATAACAATGGGAAGAATTTTTGAAGTACGTAAGGCCACCATGTTTGCAAGGTGGGATAAGATGGCAAAACAATTTAGCCGTATAGGGAAGGAAATAGCTATTGCTGTTAAAACCGGTGGCCCCGACCCAGGCACCAATCCTGCTTTGCGCCGTTGTTTTCAAAATGCGAAAAGTGTGAATATGCCAAAGGATCGCGTCGAAGCCGCGATCAAAAGAGCTATGGGGAAAGAGATGGCTAACTTTGAAGAAATTTTATATGAAGGTTACGCTCCGCACGGAGTTGCTGTTTTGGTAGAAACTGCGACCGACAATCCTACTCGCACCGTAGCTAATATCCGTGCTCATTTCAGCAAAGGCAATGGAAGTTTAGGGACTAGCGGGAGCGTAAGTTTTCAATTCAAAAAAATGGGTGTCTTCAAATTAAAACCGGAAGGATTGAACCAGGATGACCTTGAATTGGAACTCATCGATCATGGATTAGATGAAATGGGCGAAGGCACAGGTGAAAATAATGAACCCGTTTTAGTGCTCCGTACTGCATTCAGCGATTTCGGCAATATGCAAAAAGCATTGGAAAGTAAAAATATTATACCCATCACTGCGGAATTGGAATGGATTCCCACCACGACAGTTGAGCTCCCTGAAAACCAGGCACAGGAAGTATTAAAACTCGTTGATAAAATGGAGCAGGATGAAGATGTGCAGAAGGTGTTTCATAATTTGCTGTGAAAGTGTGCGCAATTGGCAATTTGCAATTGGCAATAAGCAAATACAATCAACGGAAAAATATTTAAATATAATTAATATGGAATAGGCAATGAGCAGTAGATAAACTATTGCTATGGCTTCAAGAAATATTAAGGAGACTAAGGTTTATAAAAAATCATTTGCGCTCGCAATGGATATTTTTAAAATTTCTGAAACTTTTCCAAAAGAAGAAATTTATTCCCTTACAAACCAAATTAGAAGATCATCACGAAGCGTTTGTATTTGTTTAGGTGAAGCATACAGGAAAAAGAAATATCCGGCACATTTTATAGCAAAGATCACAGACAGCGATATGGAAAATTCAGAAACAGGAGTATGGCTGGATTTTGCCCTGGCTTGTAAATACATCAATGATGAAAAACATAAAAAATTATTGAGCCAGAACGAAGAAATTGGCCGAATGCTAAACCATATGATTAATAATCCCGAGCGATATTGATCAATTAAATAACCTCAACAGTCTTGCAAATTGCTTATTGCACATTGCCTTCACTCTGCCATCATTTCCCTAATCACATCAATAATCTCTTCTGCATTTGGCTTACTAAAATAATCGCCATCGCTTGCGTATGCAGGCCGGTGTGCTTTTGCCGTAATAGTGCGCGCTGCGACATCGAGCCAGCGATAACCGCCTTGTTCTTCCATTACTTTTGTGAACATAAATCCTGTTGCACCGCCCGGAACATCTTCATCAATAAATACAATGCGGTTTGTTTTTTTGAGAGAACCCAATATACTGTGATGGATATCGAATGGTAATAAAGTCTGGACATCCACAATTTCACAACTCACGCCCAAATCTTCCAATACATCTGCTGCATCCTGGATCACCCGAAGTGTTGATCCGTAGGATACAATTGTTACATCATCTCCTTCTTTAATTATTTCGGGCATTCCTAACGGTACCGTATACTCTAAAAGATTAGAAGGAAGTTTTTCTTTGAGCCGGTAACCATTCAGGCATTCGATAACCATCCCGGGATCGAGGCCTTGCAGCAACGTGTTATACATACCAGCCGCTTGTACCATATTTCGCGGCACGCAAATATGCAAACCACGCAAAGAATGAATGATCGTCCCCATAGGAGAACCGCTATGCCAGATGCCCTCCAGCCGATGCCCGCGTGTACGAACAATTACCGGAGCCGTTTGTCTGCCGGCAGTGCGATATTGCAATGACGCGAGATCATCGCTCAATGTTTGGATAGCATATAATACATAATCGATGTATTGAATTTCCGCTATCGGCCGAAGTCCGCGCATAGCCAGCCCGATCCCCTGCCCGATGATAGTCATTTCACGAATGCCTGTATCAAATATTCTTCCCGATCCGTATTTAGCTTGTAATCCGGCAAACCCCTGGTTTACGTCGCCGATTTGGCCAAGGTCTTCGCCAAACGCGATCATCTTTGGGTTATGAGAAAATAATTCATCAAAATATTTATTCAGGATTTCGTAACCGTTTATTTGCGGGGCGTCGAATGCATAAACGGGTTTTATTTCTTCAACCCGAAAAATATTTTTTGGCCCTTCATGATATAAGTGAGAATTGTATAATGATTTATTTTCTTTTATAAGATCGTCGTAATAATTTTTTACGGGGCTACTAATATCAGGGTGCGTAGATATTAAAAGTGATTGATGGAGCGTCCGCAGGATATCTCTCCGGTTAGGCTCCCGGTTGGCTGATAATTCAGCGATGAGCTTTTCAAGAATATGAGATTGGTCAGGAGCAAATGAAGCCATATCATGAATAAGGTTGATTGTTTTATTAACCTGCGCCTTGATTGGGGTTTCATATTTTTCCCATGCACTGATTTTACAACGCCTGACAAAATCTTTTGCTTCTGTTTCTATATCATCTAATTCTTCTTCACTGGCAAGGGCATTTTCAATGATCCATTCTTTCATTTTTTTAATCCCGTCCCAATTTCTTTCCCACTCCAGCCTTTCCGGTGATTTATATCGTTCATGGCTACCCGAAGTTGAGTGGCCTTGCGGTTGTGTTACTTCCTCGATATGAAAAAGTGCGGGTATATGCGTCAGGCGGATCTTTTGAATAGCAGCTTCAAACAATTCGCACATGCCTGCATAATCCCATCCTTTAATTTTGTAGATATCGATACCATTAGTCCCTTCTTTTTTTTGGAAGCCTCTCATAGCTTCTGAAATGGAACCTTTTGTAGTTTGGAATTTTGTTGGGACAGAAATCCCGTAGCCATCATCCCATACAAAAACAGCAAGTGGCACTTGCAACACGCCGGCCGCATTGACAGTTTCCCAAAAATGACCTTCACTGGTTGAACCGTCGCCGATGGAACAGAAACATATTTCATTACCGTTATTTGATAATTGAGTGAGCGGTTTTAATTCCTCCACTTCTCTAAATGCTTTAGAGGCATAAGCCAGGCCAAGTGCCCTGGGCATATGTGCTGCGGTCGGCGCTAATCCTGCAGTAAGATTTTTTTTATTGACAAGGTCGTCAAATTCTCCCTGGTCGTTAATAAAAGCTGTAGCAAAATGAGAATTCATTTGTCGGCCGGCACTGTGCGGGTCATTATTGACATCCGGATCAGCATATAATTGAGAAAAAAATTCTTCTATACTGGCCATGCCCGTCCCAAAAGCAAAAGTTTGGTCACGATAATAACCTGCATAATAATCACCGGGCTTAAAAAATTTTGCAAGAGCTACCTGCGGCACTTCTTTGCCATCGCCAAAAATCCCAAATTTCGCTTTACCGGTGAGCACTTCTTTTCTTCCTAAAAGACTGGCTTCGCGGCTTTCGCAGGTGCTGCGATAATCCTTCAGTACTTCTTCCCTGAATTTTTCAAACGATAATTGTTCCATGGCCAGTGTTTCGTTTGCAGATAGATTTTCCATAGTGCAAAAATAAGTTTATCTGTTTATACCCTGGTTAAGGCCAAAATCTGCCAAAAAAATAAAAAATTGGCCTAAAATTTATTGGCAAAGGTGGCGTTTACTATGTAATTTTAGGCCAGATTTAAATACAAACTATGAAAAAGGCATTAATGTTAATAAGTTTTGCGATTTCGCTAATGGGCACCGCAAAAGCACAAACAAACCAGGCAATTGCTGCCAATGCCAATACTACCCAAATAGCTAAACCAGATGTGCTGGTTTTAAAAGAAGCTGCTCACAATTTCGGGAAAATCCCACAAGGGCGGCCGACGACTTATACTTTTGAAATTACGAATACCGGGAAAGAAGCATTGAGGTTGGATAATGTTCAGGCTTCCTGTGGTTGTACTACACCGGAATGGGGGAAAGAGCCTATTGCCCCGGGCGCTACTGCAAATATTAAAGTTGGGTACAATGCTTATGCCGAAGGGCCATTCACCAAACTCGTGACCATTTCTTATAATAGCGGGCAAACAAAAACTTTAACGATTTCGGGCGAAGTATATAAATCACCGATCAGTTCGGTGCCTGAAAATGTATCCGTTCAATTTTTAAAACAAACAAACCAATAAAATATGAAAAAAGTTTTCTTATTAACGAGCATTGTTTTTCTTTCAGTAAGTTTATTTGCACAACAGAAAAAAGCAGAGGACGTAGTTAAGTTCAAAGAATTAGCTTATGATTTTGGCAAGATCAAACAAAGTGTTCCCGTAACTCATGATTTTGCATTCACGAATACCAGCGATGCCCCGGTTGTGATTGAATCAGCAGTTGCTTCATGTGGTTGTACTACTCCAACAAAACCTGAGGGCGCTATTGCAAAAGGTAAAAATGATAAAATTACAGCGGGCTTTAATGCGGTTGCACCTGGCCCTTTCAATAAAACGATTACTGTAAAAATTGCAGGAGTGGATGTCCCTCTCCAACTGAGAATAACCGGCGAAGTGCTGACTGCTGATGCATACACAAAATACGAGGAAGAAAAAGCAGCTGCCAAACCTGTAAAATCAGGTTCTTAAAATATTATCCTGACTCATCAATTTCGGAATCCCCGCCGCTGTTGCTTCGGGGATTTTTGTTGGGAGATGGGCGAGGGTCAATGGGCAAAGGACAATAGGCAATGAGCAATCGGCAATAGGCAATATGCAATGGACAATTGAAAAGTTCCAAATAATGTTCGCAACGAATCTAATTATTCCTTAAAATTTATACCTCATGTTCTCGTAATTGCACACTGCATATTGCTTATTGTTTATTGTTTATTGCTTATTGCTTATTGCCAATTGCTCATTGCCCCTTAGCCTTTGCCCTTCGCCCTTTACACTTTTCTCCCTTATTTTTGCATAATGTTATCCATCAGTCATCGCGGCCGTCAAATGCCTGCATCGCCAATAAGAAAATTAGTGCCTTACGCTGAAGCAGCGAAAAAAAAAGGCACCAAAGTTTATCATCTCAATATTGGCCAGCCCGATATTGAAACGCCAAAACAAATATTAGATGCCGTCAGGCATTTTGATTTCAAAGTGTTAGAATATAGCCATAGTGCCGGCAATGAAAGTTATAGGCAAAAGCTCGTGACCTATTATAAGAAAGTCGGCATAGATATAAATTATCAACAGATCATTGTAACAACCGGTGGTTCCGAAGCAATTTTATTTGGCTTCATGAGCTGTCTCGATGCAGGTGATGAAGTGATCATCCCCGAACCTTTTTATGCTAATTACAATGGGTTTGCTGTAGCGGCAGATATAGTCGTGAAACCAATTACTTCGTATATCGAAAATGGGTTTGCATTACCTCCTATTGAAGAATTTGAAAAAGCCATTACGCCAAGGACAAAAGCTATCGTGATATGCAACCCAAATAACCCAACCGGTTATTTATATAGCCGGGAAGAAATGGAAAGATTAAAACAAATTATCATCAAGCATGATCTTTATCTTTTTGCTGATGAAGCATACCGGGAATTTTGTTATGAAGGCAAACATATTAGTGCGATGCATTTGACCGGTGTCGACGATCATATTGTGATGATGGATACGATTTCAAAACGCTATAGCGCATGTGGCGGACGTATTGGCGCGCTCGTTACCCGTAATAAGTCTGTCCTGGATACGGTGATGAAATTTGCGCAAGCCAGGTTAAGCCCGCCATCCTTTGCGCAAATTTTGGGCGAAGCCGCTGTCGATTTGCCTGATAATTATTTTGATACAACAAAAGCGGAATACATGAAACGCAGGGATCTAATGGTGAGCCGCCTTAACGCCATGCCCGGTGTATTTTGCCCGAATCCCGGCGGAGCGTTTTATGCAATCGCACAACTGCCAATAGATGATGCCGACCGTTTTTGCCAATGGCTATTGGAATCTTTTTCTTATCAGGGACAAACAGTTATGCTGGCGCCGGCGACAGGTTTTTATGGAACAAAAAATTTAGGCAAAAAAGAAGTGCGCCTGGCCTATGTCCTTAATGTGAGCGCACTCGATAAAGCAATGGATTGTTTAGAACAAGCGCTCCAGGAATACAAATCCGTTCAACGGGAACTATCTTACGTAAAAGAAACAAATTAAAAAATTTGTAATGTTTATAATTTGTAAAAAATACGAGCGTATTTTTTTTAGGAATTATTTTCTATTTCTGTATTTTAGCTTAGAGCGATTTTTTAATAGTATATAGTTTTTAAAAAAAAAGTTTATCAGCAATTAATTTTTCCTATCCCAATAAATTTCTCTTAAAGATTTTCATATGGCAAGCAATCGTTAAACAGCCTTCTGTTTTTACAGAGGGCCTTCTTGTAAAAAGCCATATCGGTAAGAATTTGTAAATTCATTACTTAATTATCAGAATTGCCTGATATCATGTTACAAGCAATATATTTACCAATCATTTACCCTCTTCAAAACCAAGGTTGCAGCTTTTGATGGTAGCTTAATTAATGCTTGTGAAATTATTGATCTGCTGTTTATAGCAAACTGCATCCATTCACCGTATTGATTTTTTGCAAGTAAATTTATATTGATGGCTCAAAATAACTGCTGCCCTTAAATTGGGAAGCACTCGAGATGCTGAATAATTAGTAATCGATTTTAAAACGCAATATGCAATTTTCACCTGCACATCACAAATGGTTAAAAAGGCTGACTATCCTTTTGGTCAGCTTTTCTTTGCTTGCAGGCACTGTTTATTATTTATTTTCGTACAAGTTGAAGGATATTATGCAGGTCTTTGTAAAAAGACAGTCCAATGGGCATTATTCATTCGATGCCGGGTCAATCAATATCAGCTTATTACAAAAAAAAATTATAGTCAGGGATATTTTAATCAGCTGCAATGATACTGTGCATGCAGTGTCCCACTCCACAATAAAAATCTCGGAAATTTATTTGTCGATCACTTCTTTTACAGACCTGTTATTTCATAAAAAAATTTCTGTCGATAGCATAGCGATTGTATCACCGCAAATAGCGCTTCATCTCCATACGCAACAAGCGTCGACTAAACATGTGAGTTTCGAGAT
>Ga0207059_1050_pt1 | contig 23633 bp, 18 predicted proteins | sample Alteio_BWMinCont_32_FD_153273 | JGI IMG/M metagenome (GOLD analysis project Ga0207059, IMG submission 153273) | Enriched cells from forest soil in Barre Woods Harvard Forest LTER site, Petersham, Massachusetts, United States -... | ecosystem: Environmental > Terrestrial > Soil > Temperate forest >...
ATGATTCCAAAAACAACCGGAGCCTTCTTCGAGCGATCTAGATTTGGTATGTGTGGCATAGGCGGCCATTTTGCCGACAGAAGAACGCCAAAAGGCAAGCACTTCACCTTTCATCGTGAAAGTTTGATCGCGGTTCATCGATGCCGCCAACGCGGCAATGGCGGAAAGCTGAACCCCGACCATTGGCCAACGCCGAAAGGTCATCGTGCCTCGGACAGAGACAGCCCGATCGCCTCGACAAAAAGTGATAACATTGCGCCATTCAATGAGAAGACTTGGATACCGTCCGCCGGTAACCTGAGGACGTGAGGGAGTCGAAACTGGGCTCCCTAGATCACCCCACCCCAGAGAGGATTTATTCCAACATGAAAGATCTCCGCCTAAATGAAGTCCAGCTTCAACAATTTCGAGAGGAAGGATATGCAATGCTGGGCCGCGTGCTAAGCGATTCGGATATTGAAACCCTTCGCGCCGAGGAGGCCCGGTTCAGGGCCAACGCGAGGATTCCCGCTACCGAGAAGAACAAGACCTTATTTTTCAGCCAAGTCTGCCCGTATTCGGAAGTGGTCCGCAAGGTCGGGACCACCGGGAGCCATTTGGGAGCTATGGAGCAGCTTATCGGGCCAAATCTAATGCTTTGGTTCACACAGTTTGTGACAAAGATGCCCGATGGCAGCAGCGGTAAATCGGAATTCCCATGGCACCAGGACAATGGCTATATCTCGATCGAGCCGGCTAACAATGTCACGCTTTGGATAGCGCTCGACGATGTGGACACGGCGAACGGATGTGTCTGGATCGTTCCAAAGAGCCATCGACAAGGCCTCCTTCCTCATCAGAAGAAGAGTGCGGATAGCTGGTTTCTTGAGCTTAAGGTCGAAGGAGACGGCATTCCTGCCGTGATGAAGGCCGGCGAAGGTGTAGCCTTTACGGGACTGACCTTGCATCGGTCCAAGCTAAACAGCACGGACAAGGCGAGGCGTGCATTCTTTTTTCGAATATTGTGATGCCAGCGCGTTTGCGATACCAACGGGCGGCGTCGATGGGGCTGCGCCCCGGACGCCAGTAATCAAGCGCGAAGGGACATGGCTCGTCCGGGGCCAGGTCCCTTTGCCGGCCGATGGCAAGCTGAACGCCTGACCAATCGTGAACAGCTCGGTCTTTGCGCATGACCCGCGCCCTATATCCCGGCTAGGATTCGGCGCCATGGGCCTCGCAGGCGTCTTTGGGGCGCACTCCGATGACGAATTGGTCGCTAGCGTGCTCCATGCCCTCGACAACGGCATAAACTTCATTGACACAGCCCGCCTCTACGGTCGGTCGGAAGAATTGATCGGCAGGGCCCTGCGATCGTGGCAAGGAGCACCTCCGTTTGTCGCGACCAAGGTAAGCGTTCTCGGGGTAAATACGAAATGGGGGCGCCCTCCGTCCGTCGAATCGGCATTCCCGCGTGGACATGTGACCCGCGAGATTGACCTGTCGCTCAGGACCCTCGGGGTTGAGCGGATCGACCTCATGCAGTTGCACCTATATTGGCATACGTGGGGGGTTTCCGGATATTGGCTCGATGAACTCCAGATCGCCAAGGCTTCGGGTAAGGTTGCACTGATTGGAGTCTCGTTGCCGGATCATAGGCACGACGTTGGTCTCTCGCTGGTCGAGAGTGGGAACATTGATTCTGTTCAGACGATTGTGAACATATTCGACCCTTTCGCATTCGATTGCCTCGTGCCTGCCTGTCAACGGCACGGAGTTGGAATCATAGCCAGGTGTATCCTTGATGAAGGCGGACTGACCGGTTTTTTGAAGGCCGATACGCCATTCCCCTCCGGAGATTTCAGGCATCTCTATTTCGATTCGGTGGGACGCGACGCCTATCTAATGCGCATAGAAGCCCTACGGAGCTTTTTGCCCGAGAACGCCTCCTCGCTCGCTGAGCTCGCGATCAAATTCGTCCTACACCACCCTGGGGTAACCACGGCCATTTCTTCCATGCACGTCCCTCGATTTGCAGACGAGAACATCGCGGCGGCAAGCGCCCAGGCATTGGCCCCAACCGCATTTGAGACCCTGCGACTCTATCATCGGTGGACTCGCAACTTCTATGAGGCAAAGTATGTCTGACCTAGACGGGCAAGGCGCGAAGGCTGATAATCCCCCAAGAGTCCGCTGGGCAGAGCTTCTTCCTGACGAGCTGCGGGACCGCAGATCGGTATGTCCGGTCGCGTGGCTGCCACTAGGACTTTGCGAACCGCACGGGTATGTGGCGGCCTACGGATTGGACACGATAAAGGCAGAATGGCTCTGCGAGGAATCCGCACGAACGTTTGGAGGAGTCGTCGTCCCCACTCAAGGATGGCATATTCATGAGACGGGATACCACGCCCGCTGGCTGGAGGACGTCATCGGGGAAGGCGATGCGGAGCTCGGCAGCCTACCTCCGGACGTCCTATTGAGGACCTTCCTGTACCAGTTGCGAGCAATCGCAAACGCGGGCTTTCGCGGTGCGATCGTTGTCTCGGGACATGCAGGCGGCAATCAGTTCGACTTAAGAAGCCTCGCTAAGGCTTTTGTTGCCCAGGTGCCCTTAGTAGTTGAGGCTCAGGCCGATCCTGAACTGGTCGTAGGCAGATTCAAAGGCGACCATGCCGGACGGTTTGAGATCTCGCAGCTGCTGGCTCTTCGTCCCGACCTCGTCGACCTGAGCCGCGTTGACCGCAGGGACGAGAGGACCGGCGGAAAGCGCTTTGCATTGGCCGACGATGCCGCAGAAGCGAGCGCGGAGTACGGATGGGCCATACTTCGCGCCCAAGTTGAAGCCCTTGGAAACATCTTCCACAGCCGCGTGCAGCCTTTCCTATCGAAGAAGCCAATTCCCTTCCTAAATCTCGGGTTGACCGAAAGGATCTGGACCAAGTTTGCCAATGAGAATGTTTACTTGAGAACGACATCGCCCAATCCCGGCCAGAAACAGGTGTCACCGGATTCAAAATGGAAGCAGGGGGAATTCTGGTCCGGCCCGGAGGTAAATCGCTCGTAGGTATTCAATAGGCCGGCGACGGGGCATACGGCCCCTGGCAGAAATCTTCACGGCCTTCGAATGAGTCCGAAACCCAAGTCGGGAGACGTTCGAGGCACATATGCAGGCCGCATCTGCCTGATCGCGGCAGTCGGCGGATTGCTCTTTGGTTACGACACGGCAGTCATCAACGGATCGATCGGATTTCTCCAAGCGCATTTCTCCCTCGGCGCGGTCATGACGGGATGGACTGCCTCGTCGGCGCTCTTGGGATGCGTACTGGGCGTGGCCTTGGCGGGTCCTTCAAGCGACAAATGGGGACGAAAGTTCGCGTTGGTGGCCTCTGGACTACTCTTTCTCGTTTCTTCGATTGGGACTGCGCTGCCGAAAACGCTAGCTGAATTCATTTGCTTCCGAATTCTCGCCGGCGTGGGGGTCGGTATCGCCTCCATGGCGTCGCCCATGTACATCGCCGAAGTCGCTCCGACCCGAATCCGGGGTCGTCTGGTTTCTGTCAACCAGCTGGCCATCGTTACCGGTATGCTGCTCATCTACTTCGTCAATTACTTCGTTGCCCGCCAGGGCGATGCCAGTTGGCGAGTTGAGACCTCGTGGCGCTGGATGTTCGCTTCTGGCGTCGCCCCGTCCGGGATATTCCTAGGTCTTCTCTTTTTTGCGCCCGAAAGTCCCCGGTGGCTTCTTCAAAAGGGCAAGTCCCAGGAAGCCATGCTGATTCTTGATCGAATCGGCGGCACGGAATTCGCGGAGAATGAACTGCGGGAATCTCGAATCACGACCGAAAGCGCGCCAGCCGAGGCATCGCGGATGTTTACCCGCTCACATATGCAATTGATCGCATTGGGCCTATCGCTTGCGGTTCTTCAGCAAATCACAGGAATTAACGTGTTTCTTTACTTCGGGACCGAGATCTTCAAAAGGCTGGGTTCATCCGTTGACACAGCCCTTCTAGAAACGGTGGCGGTCGGCGCGGTGAATCTTGTGTTCACCGTCATTGCGATTGGTACCGTTGACCGGATTGGGCGGCGCCCACTCATGATTCTCGGTGCGGCGGGAATGGGTCTTTGCCTAGCGTCGATGGGATTATCGGCATGGGTTGGCTCCCCATCCGCATGGGCCTTGGCCCCCGTTCTGGGATACATCGCATTCTTCGCCTTGAGCGTCGGGCCGGTCACCTGGGTCATATTGTCCGAGATTTTTCCGACAGCCATTAGGGGCCGGGGCCTTGCTCTCGCATCCTTCGGCTTGTGGGTCGCCAACTTTCTCGTATCCCAGACTTTTCCGATATTGGATGAGAACAGATTCCTGGTGGCACATTTTCACCATGCGTTCCCGTTCCTGGTCTTCAGTGCGATGTGTGGCGTGCTGATCCTGGTAACCGTAAAGTGGGTGCCGGAAACAAAGGGAAGGTCGTTGGAGGACATCGAAATCACCTTGGCGTTCAACCACGCCAACCTGGGGCAGGACCAGGACAGGTAGCCAGTCCTCTCGTCCTAAGCCTGAAGGCGGTGGCCCAGCCGGGTATGAAGAAGTTCAGGTCGAACGACTGAGCCCTTGATAGCCTCATTCGCCTCGCGGTGCCAGCGCACGTCGCTCCACATTCCCCGAAATTGTGGAGCCGCAAAGTTGCTTGTTCCTATTGCGAGCCACTGGCCAGTGCCGGCTGCTGTTTCGACGCCTGTCCTGCAAAGATCCTTGATCCAATTCCAATTCAATAGCGGCCAGTCCTTGAAGTCGACCAGACCCCAGCATTCGGTGGTCATAAGCGGCAGATGATGGGGCTCCAAGGCCTTGGCGGTAGATAAGATGTGGTTTTTCAGAAGCCCATGCCAATAGGCAGGCTTGCTCCGGTAAAGGGCCTCTCCCTTCTCGACCAACGACCGGTAGCTGTCGGGGGAGAATCGGTCATAACGGTAACCGACAAGGCGGTAGAACTCGCCATCATTTGCCTGCGCCATCCACAGATGAGGCTCCGCGTAGTCCAAGTAACCCAGATTTTGACCCGCGAGTCGTCCAAGGTCCCTTAGGTCGAAAGAAAAGCCAACTGGCACGGCCGGGAAGCTATTGCGCACTATCTCGCAGGCCTCTCGCATCCACTTTTGGGATCTCTCCGTATACCAGCCACCCCAGGTCAATTCGGGAGGGTCGTTGCGAAAGAACGGACACCAGATGTCGCCCGGCCATTCGTTGCATAGGTCGACATATAGCAACGAATCCAAGAGGCCCGCTTTCTCTATTCCCGACAAAGTGGCATTCCACATGCCCCCCATCACGCTGGCCGAAGTAATCCTGTCTCGAGTCTTTTCAACGTCCTCGCGAAACCAGGTTGAGAGGCCGACCTTAACGTTCCGTTCCCTGCACAGCCCAATGAAATCATGCAGGCCGGGCTGAACGCGAATCTTGTTCAATGCAGGGCTTCCCCAGTCGTTCACGGACCAGACGGGAAGCAATGTCCAATCTTTGTCAGGAGCCGTCGCAACAAGATGCGGAAATGCGTCGATCCTAACCGCGTCGTAGCCACGCTCGACAAGCCCATCCAGCGCCTTTGGCCAATCCTCAAAACCAGCTCCCGGCCATCTGCGCTCTATCCACGAGAAGTCCCACATCGTAATCGATCGGGGCCGCGGCGCCGAAGGGGCCTCCTGGCCGGCTGCCGACAAGGCCGAGCCAGCAAATGTCGCGGTCGCGCACGCCGCTATGCCGCCCTTTAGGAATGACCTCCTGGAGATGTCAGTCATTTCTGATGCCCGTTTTCTGAATCAGGTCCCATTTTTCGTCTCATCAACCAGAGCGCAATCGAGCGGCTGCTAAGCATCATTCGAGTATTCCAAGACGCTCGTCAGTCAGAAGGCCCAGGCGAAGGTGCAATCTCGACTCGTGTTAACTCCCTCGATTCCAGCTCCAACCAAATAATAAGATCCTCGGAGTCCAGATGGCGTTCGTGTCCGAGACGCAATCGCTTATCTCCAAACATCTCGTTTCCATTCAGCCTCACTCGGGCCCCGGATGGCCAACCGTGGATCACCAGCGCCGGGTTGACGAGCGGGGAACTGTCGCTTGCGGAGAATGTGACCGTGATGGGACCCGCAACTCCATTCTCGGAACTCACCAAAAATGCACGCTGCGCCGGATCGTAACCCTCAGACCGCCCGCCAGCAGATACCTGCATGGAAGGCGGTGATATCCAGGACCGCGCAAGTGGAGCAAGATCTGACGCCTTCTTCTGGGTTAGGCCATCGAGCAAGACCTTGCTGACCGATTTGCTTGTGCGCTCGTATGACCCCCAGTAGATGTGCGACAGTGACGAGTGCGATGCACGATCAGCTGCCAATGCGGGGCGCCCGCTGGACGGAATCTGAGAAACAGGCCAATGATTCCACCACTCAAATGCGGAGTACGATCTCTCTCCGTTATAGGGAAGGATTCGGGCCCCCTGAGGAGAGACGATTTGGAACGGCTTCGACAAGGATTTCAGGTTTACCACCTGAATATTTGCGTCCGCGGGCAATGGCAAAGCGTCGGGACCATGCGGATAATCGAATGCCTCCGATGTCTTTGTCGCCCAGGAATAATTCGCGCTCTCGCCCTTCATATTTGCGAGGCTCAGTGCTTCATAATTGATGTTGTCCTCCGGTCTCTGGCCCGGGCCATTAATAATTATTGTCTCCTGCCATTCATGCGCCCATTCGCCCAGCTCTGAGCTCCAGAGTATCTGTTTCCGAATGGCCACTCCGTCGGGATAAACGGTCCAGTATTCATCTGCCCAATCCGACCAGCCTGTAACGGGGTCCGCAAATGAGCCCGAATAGTTGCGCGTCTCGGAAGGAGCATAGCGCCAATGGATAATGGCACGAGCATCCGAGCTTTGAAGAATGCTAACGTGAGCATAGCGAGTCTGCTTGTCGGACATTGGCTCGCAATCCTCTCCGCCTGTACATCCGGGCGGGCCATAAGCCTCCAAGAATTCGTCGGTGTACCATTTCCCATTCTCGGTCACCCACGCTGGCTCATAGGCCATTCCTTGCCAGAATACTAGCCGGATTGGGGAATCGTCAAATCGGACAACCACGTCGGCATCCGGACCCATCCGCCGGCCTTGATCCCAGCTGGGATCGAACGAAAGCGAGCAGGGGTAAGCACCAAACCGTCCGGCGCCGGGTGATCCGGACGGAAGCACGGCCCAAGGCAAAACGTCTCCAGCCGGCGCTGGTGTGGAAGAAACGAGAACCCTGATCTCCTGGCTTGAAAGGCATGCGGACCACATTGCGACCTCGTCAATCTCACCCTCCAATGAATACCACACGGGATCGAGAGGGTGGATCGCAAACGACGGGTACGGCAGAGTCGCATGCCGCACTCTTCCTATGATCAGGTCAACGCCATCAGCAGGAGTAGGGTCGCCTGTGACTGCAAGACGCGCGACCTCCTGGCCGTTCGTGTAAACCGATATTCCGGCCTTATGGTTATATGTTACGGCGAGATGAACCCACTGCTTCAAAGGCATTCGCCGCGTCGAAGTGACACTTTGCCATACGCCATCAACGGCCATCCGCATGCCAACATGTCCGAACGCATCAATCCCAAACGTGTAGCCGGATTGATCCTCACGATCATGGTCGATGACTGGCAGCCAATTCCAAGGATATGCATCAAGTGCTACCCATGCGCCGAGCGCAAAGTCTTGTCCCAACCGTGGCACCCCATCGGACGGTCCCGCTGCGCGAGTATCTGAAACCACCTGTGGCTTGGCCGATCGGATCACCGCGGTTGTATATCCGTCGAATCGTAAGCCCATACCCTTCGCTCCAGCAGTTCTCTGTACGAGGCCGACGATCTGGTCGTCGATCCCAGATACCGAATCGCGAGCCTTTGAGGATGACCCCTCTTCGAAGGCCCAATAAGCCACTGGCTTGGGGGCCTCCGATTCTGCTGTACCCGCCTTCGAAATTGAAACGGTGCTTCCCAAGACGAGAACGAGAATGGCGCAGCAAATCTTGCTTCCGCAGTTCCTAATTACAACGTAAGTTGCCATCTATTGGAGATTTAGGGGTAGATTCGCTCCAATGTAAACGTTATCATTTCTCTCGACTTTCCCATTGCCTGTAAAGAGAAAAAGGGCGTGAGCATTTCCAAATCCCCAAGCTTGGATTCCTGTGCATTCCGAAGTGAGCGCGTGAGGACCGACCTTGAGTTTTCGGATCGCCAGGGCGCGCGGGACACTGAAGTTATGACAGATCTGCCAATCGGGGCCAGCAGCGACCAACCTGCGTTCGAGCGTTTCGTTTTTCGGCGTCGCAACCAGTGGATCAAACTTTGAAAGATTCACATCCCAGGTTTGGCCCGGCAACCGTCGACAATTGGATCGAGGTCGGGGATGCGGAAGCCCGGTCTTGGCACAACGGGTCGGGCCTCGCTCATAGGCCGACTTTCGCCTCACGGGTATTCGCCCTCTGCAAGTCTTCTCTAGCGGGCCGACCAACCGGCTACAGCCCATGAAGTTCAAGGGCCGAGTTGCCATCATCACAGGAGCCGGAGATGGCATCGGGCGCGGTATAGCCCTCGCGTTCGCACGTGAGGGCGCCGATGTCGCGGTCTGCGCACGTCGGCGGCCGAATGTTGAGCAAACCGCCCAGAAAATCGAGGCGCTCGGCAGACGGGTGATATTCGGACATTTTGACGCAGCGGATGAGGAGGCTGTGATCAATTTCATTTCGGAGACTTCCTCCAAGCTCGGCCAGCCCACCCTTCTAGTCACAAATGCCTCAACGATGCCGTATGGGGAGGCTGCCGACATCTCGGTGGCCGAGATGGACGCATGCTATGGATCAAAACTCAAATCTTCCGCCCTCTTTGTAAAACATTGCATCCCGCACATGCGCGCCGCAAGAGGCGGAAGTATCACGATGATGGCCAGCGTGATAGGCAATTCCGGATTCGCCCGCTTCGCCTACTATGGCGCAATAAACGCCGCGATCATAGGATATGCGCGCGGCTTGGCCATCGAGCTTGCTCCAAATGGAATTCGAGTGAACAGCGTTTCGCCAGGGGCGGTCGACGCACCCATGCTTCGCCGATTCGAGACGCAGCTCGGCGGGGATGCCACGAAGCTGCGTGCGGCAATCGACGCACACCAACCTCGGGGCCGAATCGCGTCGATTGAAGATGTCGTTGCTTCTTTCGTGTTCCTGGCGGGCCCCGATGCGGAAAATATCACGGCATGCGACCTCAGGTGCGACGGCGGCGTGTCGTTCAATGGCGGCTGACTGAATGATCCTGCGTAATCCGTCTACTCGAGCCATACAGCTGCGCCACAATCCGAGGTCGGGCCACGGGATAGTACCGATCGCATGACACACCTTACGGGGCCGTTTCCAGGCATGCCTCACCCGTAAACGACAGCTACGCCCGAACTTTCAATGCAACGGATTCACCAGTGGCCGACGAGGGGCCCATCGTGATTCGATATGTCCCCGGCTCGACGCTAAGCTCCATGTCGACGTTCCACGACTCGAGCGCTTCGGAATCCAGTTGGAACTCAACGGTACGGGTTTCGCCCGGCTTGAGACGAATTTTTCTAAACCCCTTCAATTCCTTTCTCGGACGCGTGACCAGGCTGAAATCGGCGCTCAGGTACATTTGCACGATCTCGTCGGCCTCCCTGCTTCCGATGTTCGTCACCTCGACACTAGACACAGTCGAGCCGTCGCGGGCTATCTCCGACTTCTTGATGCGGGCATTCCCATATGAGAACCTTGTGTAGCTTAACCCGTGACCAAAAGGAAACACCGCGGCATTGTCTGAAAAGACATAAGGAAATACTCCGGCGTACGGTTTTTTCGAATAATGGGCCGGTATGTGGCCCACCGACTTTGGGAACGAGACCGTCAGTTTTCCGGAGGGGGAAACATCGCCGAAGATTATTCTTGCGGCGGCCGTGCCAGTTTCCTGCCCCATGTACCATCCCTCGATAATCGCACCGGCCTTCTCGGCCAGTTCGCCAAGGACGAGCGGCCTGCCGTTCATCAGATAGGCGACGACCGGCTTGCCGGCGGCCAGAACAGCCTTGACCAATGCCGGCTGCGAACCAGGAAGGTCAAGCGTAGTGGCGTCACCGACCACCTTGTCAGAATACGCCTCACGGCAGAGTGACTCGGTTTCACCAAGGACAAGGATCACTATGTCGGCTTCCGCAGCGGTCCGGCGCGCCTCCTCGATCAGTTTGATATTGTCGCCTTCGCCGGCCAACTCAACTTCCTCCGCCTTCGAGCGCTCGTATGCCGTGGGAGGCTCATTCTTTACCAGAATGCATCCGTTCGCATGGAGTACTTCGGCGTGGCCTGTCACTCGCGCTCGGATACCCTCGACCAGCGAGACTGATTTCAACGGTCCTCCGCTGTAGCCACCCAGGCGAACCACGTTCGAATTGGGTCCAATTACCGCAATCTTCTTATACCGATCCAATGCGAGCGGAAGCAAATCGCCCTCATTCTTAAGGAGCACCATCGACTCCTCCGCTGCCCTAAGCGCAAGGCCCCTCGCGCTCTTTGCCCGTACGGCGGCCGCCGCCTTTTTGCTTTCAACAAATGGATTCTCGAAGAGACCCAATCTGAACTTCCACTCAAGTATGGCCCCTACGGCGGCGTCGATCCTCTTCAACTCGATCCTGCCGCTATCAACACATTGCTCGAGCTCCCGATACGCGTAAGGCTCGGGAAGTTCGAGCTGAACCCCGGCATCAAACGCAAGCACAGCGGCCTCCGTCTTCGAGGCCGCAACCCTATGGCCTTCATGGAGCCGCATCACTCCGAAATAGTCCGAAACAATCAGCCCCCCAAATTCGAGCTCATCGCGCAGGATATCCTGCAGGAGCCATTTGCTGGCGTGAACAGGGACTCCGTCGACCTCATTGTACGAGGGCATCACCGATGCCGGCTGGCTCACCCGAAGAACGTGCGCAAATGGGGCAAGGTGCACCCCACGCAGCTCTCGCGTACCGCAGATACTCGGACTGCAATTTAGCCCCCCTTCGGGTGTTCCGTGCCCGATATAATGCTTCAAAGTCGCCATGACGTGGTCCGAGTCAACGGTGCCGTCGCGAGAACCCTGGAGTCCGACTACGGCCGCCGCGCCCAAGCGCCCGTTCAGATGGGGATCCTCCCCGAAAGTCTCGTCGATGCGGCCCCAGCGCGGGTCCCGGGCGACATCGACCACAGGGGTCAGCGCATGATGCGCACCCCGCGCTCTCATCTCACGGGCCACGTGGTCGAAGACCTCGCCAAATAATTCGGGGTTCCATGAACTGGCAAGCCCGAGCGGGTTAGGAAAGCTCGTCGCCTCGGGTTTCATAAGGCCATGGCAGCCCTCGTCATGAAAGATTGCCGGAATCCCCAGGCGTGTTTCTTCCCGCAGGAATTTCTGGACGGCGTTTCGATAACGGACGTCCAATTCGAGCGCTATATTCGAGGGCCCAACATTTCCGACTCCGTCGGGGAATTTCGTGCGATAGAACTCGGCCGAGAAGAATTCACCCGTCTCTATCAGCTTCGCCGGTGCGGAGACCCAGAAACCCGTAAGCTGGGCGACCTTCTCGCGTACGGACATTCGCCCGAGCAGGTCCTTGACGCGCTTGGCCACCGGAACTCCTGCCATTTGATAAGGGAACGTTTTTGTCATTGTAATTAGAATATTAGTGCGTTGTTGCCGGTCCTATACCGTGCCGCGCCGCGACTCCAATATGGCGCGGATTTCGGTCATCCGCTGGTGGGTCAGCGGGATGCGTAGGACAAAATACATAGCGAGAAGCAGCCCGATGATTGGCACTGCGGGAAAGAGGAGACGCATCATGAACAGTGCATGGGGCGTCTGGGCGCCTCCCAGCTTGGCGTCGAACCCTGTCGCGGATAGCATGATCCCAGAGCATCCGAAACCGACCGCCATCCCCGCCTTGATGAGCCACGAGGCGCACGCATTGAAGGACCCCTCGCGCCGCATGGACGTGTTCAACTCGTCATAGTCCATTACATCCGCAAGAATCGACTGGTAGAGCATCCAGATGGCGGCGGCGCCCATTCCGATCAGCCCCCAATTGAGAGGCAGGAGCCACGGGTATCTCGGGTTATAGAGCCACCATGTGGCCAAATACATTAGCATCGAGAATCCCAAAGCGCTCGCGAGCGCATGCCTCTTTCCAATCCTCCTGGACAGAAGGGCAAACAACGGCAGTCCAAGGACGCCAAATACCATGTTGCCTATGCCCATTCCTGAGTTCCAACCGTTGCCGCGCGCAATGTCACCGCCGCAAACAAAATACACGGTGTCGTAGTATGAAAGGGTGCTAACCATGCTTTGTCCGATGGCAAAGGTGACAACCATTAACAACAGGAGGCGGAACGGCCCGCAGCGGAGAGTGTCCACGATGGTCGCTTTGATGGATACCTTGGGCTGATGCCTTTCGACCACTTTCTCGTAGTACCGCTCTCGAAGCAGCGCGAACGCGAGGATCGCGGCCACGACCATCACCGCCCCAAGTATCGCGAATCCGACCTGCGCGCCTAGCAGTACGTTCGGTTTTTGGCCGGGCGGCGGATTTCTCCAAGCCTCGGTCGTAGTCAGCAGGAGTCGCAGCCGGTGCGGCAGGTCGCCGTGTTTTGCCCCGACCCAGACCGCCAGAGTCGCAAACTGGAGTATCAAATAATTTGCCAGCTCCGGCAGCTTTTGGATCGCGGTCTTGAATGTGAAGATGCTCGTGCGCTCATTGTAGTCGGGCGTCATCTCCGTCCCGAGGCTTTGGTATGCCATGTTGAACGAGCTCATCACCGGGATGAAAATGGCCGACGACCCAAGAATGAACCAAAAGTAGGCGTGGTCGCTCCAGCCAGGCCTAACAAAGAAGAGGAGCGGCATGCCCAGTCCAGCCAGCACGCCGCCGACCAACAAAAAGGGTCGGCGACGGCCGAACCGCGTCCTGGTGTTGTCCGAGAGCCGCCCAAACACCGGATCCGAGACCGCGTCGAAGAACCGGTTGAATGCGAGCGCCGTCGCCACAAGCGCGACAGGGACGCCGAGGTAGATGTTGAAGACCATCAATGCAACCTGCGGATAGAGCCAGTGGCCCCACATGTCGTGGAACGACCCAAGGCCATAGGCGATCTTCTGCACCGTTGGGACACGGTCATCGGCGGCGACCGTAGAGGTACCTGGGCCGGTCACTGCTGGACTATGAAAGGGTTCTTGCATGGGGAACGGGGTGACGGCCTTATCAATAGGTCCACTGCTTGTTCATCACGGGACGCAGGATGTCTTGGACCTTGAAGACGACGGCAAGATCTAGAGGCTCCTCGTGCCAAAGGACGTTGCGGCGTATAGACTCGGCGTTCGAAGAGCTGAACAGGGTCGTGGGAATGGAGGGGTGCTGGCTGGAATATTGCAGCGCCAGCTTGGTGATGGGATATCCCCACTCGCGCTGGCAGAACTCGGCTGCCTTGCGAAACACCGCTCGGTCCGCGGCGCTAGCCGGATGCCAGGCGGCAGGCCCCCTTTCAGTAAGCAGGCCGCTCGCAAAAGGCGACCCGTTGATAATTCCTATGCTCTTGGGCTCGGCAATCGACAACAAGTCCAAGAGCCCCGTGTCATTGAGACAGAAATGATTGTGTACCAATCCCGTGTCTACTTCGTACGAAAGGAGGATGCGGCGCCAAAGATCCAACGGGTAGATGCCAATGCTGACGCTGCCAATCCTGCCCTCTCGTTTCAGCTCATTGAGGGCTTCGAGGCCCTCGCCCAGAGCCCACTCCGTGTGCATTCGATTCAGGTATTCTATGTCATGCAGGTGGATGATGTCGAAATACTCGACCCCGAGGCGGGCGGAACTCTCATTAAGGGAGCCCCGTATCCTCGTCCTCGAGTAATCCAGCACATCCTTTCCGTACCCCTCAGGCGACGTGTATTTGCCGACCTTAGTCGACAGGAAATACCGGTGCCGTGGAATTCCCCTTAAGGCTTTGCCGAGCACCGTCTCGGCGCGCGTTGCCCCATATGCGGGTGCCACGTCGAAATAGTTGATGCCGCAATCCAACGCAGCATGGACCGCCCTTATGGCCTCCTGCTCCTCGACCTCATGGAATACGCCGCCCAAGGCCGACGCCCCCATGCTGAGGCGGGAGACATTCAATCCTGTCTTTCCCAGCATTCGGTATTCCATAGGGTACGTTCAGGCGAAAACGTAGTATAGGACGCACATCCCGGTCACCATCACGGATGCCACCACCCGGGGATCGAACGCGCCCGTGATCCTTCCGTGGAAAATGACACTTAGCGGATTCGGCCAGGTCAGGCTCTCAATGCGATCCAAGTCGGGGGGGCGGCGTCATGAGGCTCACTGCCGCGAAAATGGCGCTGCATAGGCAGAAATTCCACCATGCCTGCATCATGAAGGAGATCCCGAGTCCATCGGTGATAAGCTGGGTCGTCCCAACGACGGGAAGGTCAACGAGAAACTCCAGAATCCCAATGGAGAACCCCGCCAGCAATGTCGCAAGCGCAGCCTGGTAGGTGCCGCGACGCCAGAATACGCCCCAGACAAAGACCGTCGTGATCGGCGGGGCTAGAAACTGTGCCGGCATCTTGTTGATGGCCTCGAAAATCGACCCGAACCTTGCTCCCTGCGTGGACCAAACCATGGCCAGCACCATGACCACAATGGAGCTTAGCGCGCCGATGCGTATCTGGGCCGCGTCGGAAGTGGTGGGCCTGAAATACTTCACCATGTCCACGGCGACGAGCGTGCCGACGCTATTTAACGCCGCGCCGATCGAGCTCATAAGGGCCGCGACCAACGCAGCCGCGACCAACCCCTTCAGCCCTATCGGCAGAAGGGCGTTGCACATGTACGGGAATGTCTGCCGTGCGTCCGCGCCGATATGCCCCCTGTAAAGCACGTACCCGATCACGCCCGGCAGGACCATGAAGAATACGGGGAGGGTCTTTAGGACCCCCGCAAACAGCGAACCTGCCTGGGCGTCCATCTGAGATCGAGCACCTAGCAGCCGCTGGACGATCGTTTGATCCGTACACCAATACCAAACTCCCAAGACAGGGTACCCGAGCAAAATGGCATACCAGGCAAATCCGTCGCGATTACTTGATTGGAGCATGCTCAGCTGTCCAGGCTTCACGGCACCCTTGAATTCGGCCAAGGAGTGAATGCCAACGCCCGGAAGCGCCAAAATGGCCATGGCGGTAACTGTGATCGCCCCAGAAAGCAGCACAAAGGTCCCGACAGTCTCAGTGAACACAACCGCCTTTAACCCACCCAAGGCGGAATATAGTCCGGTGACGGCCGCGATCACCACGATGGACGCCACAATGTCGACGTTAAAGAACGCTTTAAAGACTGCCGCCCCTGCGAATAAGCTGATGCCGATGTGGATCAGCAGGGCCGAGATCACAGCCATCACAGCCAGGATTGAGCGTATGGAGCGGCTGTAACGCTTCTCCAGAAACTCTGGAAGGGTCGATATCCTGGACTTGAAATAGAATGGGGCGAAGACGAGCGCCAGTCCGATCAGAGTAAACGTTGCCATCCACTCGAAATTGCCCAGCACAAGGCCGTATTTGTAGCCTCCCTCTGCTAGTCCCACTAGGTGTATCGTCGATATGTTGGAGGCGAATAGGGCCGTACCGATAACCGGCCAGCTCAACGACCGGCTCGCCAGGAAATAGGCCTCACCGGTCAGTTTCTTGCGCCGCGACAGCCACACTCCGATAGTCGTGATGCCGGCCATGTATGCGACGATGATCGCAAGGTCCAGAGGGGCGATGTTCATAGCTGACTTCCCCCGGAAGCCTCAACTTGGACCTTGATGGCGCCATTCTTCGACATCGCGCTTCGAAAGGCGTCCTCAATCCGAAGTAGCGGCCACACTGCAGTAATGAGAGGCCGAAGCTCCACACGACCAGACACGATCAGACGGATGGCCTCATCGAACACGTCCCCATATCGAAACGACCCCAGATACTGAATCTCCCGTGACATGATCTGATTTGCGGGCAGGGGTATGTCGTCCGCGGACAACGTTCCTATTTGGACGATCTTGCCACCCGGACGGACAAACCCGAACGCCTGCCTAAGCGCAGGCGAGGCTCCTGAAGCCTCGAAGATGACGTCAAACCCGTCGTCGACCTTCCTGCGCACGGAGTCGACAACTCCCTCTTCTGTGGGGTCGATGACCCCGCCGACCCCGAATTTGGCGGCTGTCTGCCGACGCTCCGCAACCGGGTCGCTCAGCATCACCAACGATGCGCCAAAGGCGATTGACGTGATGACCACAAGCAGGCCAATCGGCCCGCCTCCGGTAACAAGCACCCGTTGGCCGGATACCGTTCCGGCCCTCTTGACCGCGTGCAGTGCCACGGCAAACGGCTCGAGCATCGCGCCCAATCCGTCGTCAAACTCCGGCGGCAGCGCATGGCATTGCTCAGCCTTGACGAGTACAAAGTCGGCGAATGCGCCATCAGTCGGCGGATTTGTGCTTGCGCTTCCAAGCATGACCGTACTTCGGCAGAGGTTTCCCCGGCCTTGCCGGCAATAATGGCAGACGCCGCAGCTCCTTGCGGGATTCACCGCCACCCGGGATCCAACGCTGGGACTGCGAACGTCCTCTGCGGCTTCCTCAACGATGCCGACCACCTCGTGGCCGAGTATGAATGGTTTGCCGGGAACGAAAGCGCCGCATCTGCCGTATTCGAAATAGTGCAGGTCCGAGCCGCAGATTCCCACCCGCAGAACCCGCAGCAGCACCATGCCCTCCTTCGGCACAGGCCTCTCGCGCCTCTCCAACCGGATGTCGTGGGCACCATATAGTACGCACGCCATCATCGACTTGTTCGCGCTTGGCATGTGATTATTCCGAGACGATGCCGTAAAACCGCGCACAATTCCCGCCAAAGACCGCCTCACGCTGATCCTCAGGGAAGCCTTCGAAGTACCCCATCACCAGGCGCATAGTGGAAACGTAGTCTCGCGAGACCGTGCAGACTGGCCAATCCGACCCGATCATCAGACGCCCAATGCCAAAGGCTTCGACGATGACGTCCAGATACACCTTGAAATCGTCCGGCTGCCAATTCGACCAGCTAGCCTCGGTCACCAGACCCGAAAGCTTGCAACAGACGTTGGGGAGGTCGGCCAGTCTCTTGAGATCACTTCTCCAGGGCTCCAGCACGCCCCTCTCGATGGCTGGCTTGGCGACATGGTCCAGGACGAAGGCTTGCGCCGGAAACTCACTGGCCAACTTGGCTGCCACCGGCAGATGCCGGGGGAAAAGCAACAGGTCGTAGGTGAGGCCCAATTCGGCAAGCTGACCAATTCCCCTTCGAAATTCCATCGACAGCATGAAGTTGTCGTCTTGCTCGTCATGCACAACGTGGCGCACTCCCACGAGCGCCTCACAACCCGGAATTCGCGCCAGCTGATTGCACACGTCCCCTGACCGAAGGTCGACCCACCCTACAACCCCCTTGATGTACTTATGCTCCGCGGTGAGGCTCAGCAGCCACTCCGTCTCCACTAAGCTCTGCCGAGCCTGGACTGTAATCGCTCCCCCAAACCTGATCTCCTCGAGTAGCGGCTTCAGATCTTCCGGAAAAAAATCGCGCCGAAGAATACTCATTCGATCGCTGATCCACCGGTATTCGTCAGGCGAATAGCGCCAAAAATGCTGGTGTGAATCAATTCGCATTGCGGGATCTGGAAGCGGTTGATCGACAGCACGGAAGCTCAGTCTGCCATTTATCCGGGTCGGATCTGCCAGCAAAGGCGGACGCCTGATGACCTTCCGGCTTCCATCTGTTGAACGCGCAGGCCGGGATTGCTAAATGGCAGGCGCTGTCAGGCATCCGAATTCCTTGCATTTTCCCCGCGGTAGCGAAACCAATCAAAGTCGGCTGCCACGTTTCGGGCGCCTGAATCCTGGGAGCAAAGGCCGGCGAAGGCCCCGGTGAATGCAATATCAAGCCCCCCCTCGCCCGGATGGTCGTCGGAGAGGATCGTGGCATCCAGTGCGGGGCCGACGGCGACATCCCCTCGAAGCGAGTCGTGAGCAATGAAGAATTGAAGTTGGGTCTCGTCCAAAACCGCCGCCAAATCCAAAGCTCCGCTGCGGGGAATCGGAATTGGCCGTTTCAATATTTCCCGGTTTTTTCTGTTGTCGCAGGCCAATATCCCGATTTCACGACCTCCTTCATCAGAGGCTGTGACATACAAATAGTAATAATTTGAAGTGTTGTAAAATAGTACCAGTCCCGCGCGCTGTTGAAAGGAGGCCGGACTGAAATCAAGCCTAGCGGACACAAAGCACCGGTGGTGAAGAAGCCGAAATCCGACCAAGCTTTGGTCGAAACAGGACTGGAGCGAATATCTCCCGCGCAATCGCAGGAATCCGGGGCGTGCTGACAGGCTGAGCCAACCCTTGTCCGCGGGTTCGCGCAGGGTGTTCCAATGGGGATTGAGTCGCACCGAGTCGAACTCGTCGACAAACTCTCTCATGTAGGGCGAGGCCTTACCTCCCGCGACTTCCAACCAGCCCACGGGTTCATTACTACCCGAGGCCAACCTCGGCCAATCGCCCACAGGCCAAACGATATTCTGGAGCGCCGTCTCTCGGCCAAGAATGCAGCGTTTTTTTGACCCCACTGGACGACCACAGAGATGAGCCAAAATCCACTTGCCCTCGGGAGTCTGGACAAGTGATCCGTGACCTGCCTTTTGAAGTCGGTTCTTGGGATAACCCTTCGAAGTCAGAATCGGATTGTTCGGGGCCAACTCGTATGGGCCCGTCATGTTTCGGGAGCGCGCAACAGTGACCGCGTGCTCCCATTCGGTGCCCCCCTCAGCCGTGACAAGATAGTAGTAGCCATCTTTGCGGTAAAGGTGAGGCCCCTCGGTTCTTCCGAGCGGCGAACCACGGAAAATATTCACAGGCGAACCTACCAATCGGTGGTCGGACACCGAATATTCCTGAAGGACGATGCCAGCAAACGCGTCCATCTCCGAGCTCGTCTTCCATACTTGATTGACGAGCCATTTTCGTCCATCGTCGTCATGGAACAGCGACGGATCAAAGCCACTTCGGTTCAGGGGAATCGGATCCGACCAGGGCCCCTCGACCGCCTTCGAGGTAACAAGATAGTTGCGGACATCCTTGAACGGACCGTGATGCGCCTTCACGTCTGAGTAGACCAGCCAGAACCGTCCGTCGGCGTGACTCAGGGCAGGCGCCCAGACGCCTCCCGAATCGGGATTTCCGCGCATTTCTAGCTGCGACCGCCTCGTGAGACCATAACCTGCCAGCTCCCATTTCACAAGGTCGCTTGATTTGTGGATCTGCACGCCGGGCCACCATTCAAATGTCGACGTCGCGATATAATATTGGCCGCCAACACGGATGATGCAGGGATCCGGATGAAAACCGGGCAGAATGGGGTTTTGCTGGCGAGACATTCGATTCGCTCTCAATTTCGGTTCTGAGTGGGAGTTCCGTTGGCAAATCTGCCTATCCGGCATGATCGGTGGCCGGATACACATGTGTTCGTCAACGCCTTCGGACGTCACACGGCTTGAAAGCCATTATCATCCGATAGTCGGGTCCTCTGACCCATGGGGGGTGCTCATAAAATGCGCTATCTGTGTAATTTGTTTTGATCGGGGTGCTTCTTCCTTCAGGCGTCCTCCAAGTGGGGCCATAGATCGAATAGGAAGTGGGGAATCTCGGGCGCTAATTGGCGCCCAATGCAAATACCCATGATTTATTGGCGTCAAATTAAATCTTGCATAAATATTTGCGTTATCTTTTGCGTCAATATCGGTCCATTATTTTCGTATGATGTTGATCAATAATTACATAGTGTTATTATGGCGCAAAATGATAACGTTTTCTTGCATTGAAACGCCATGGTTCGTTATCGGTAATTGCGATGTTGCAGTTGCCTGTTGTCGTTCGCAAATCAATCAAAATGCAGCGCCCCTCTTGATGGCTTGCAGCCTAACCGCGGATCATTCTTGCGACTTAACGGCACCAACGAACGCCGAACCTCCAGGAATAATGCCGATATCTTGAGTGACCCCTCGAAAATTGAACAAATCGAACCACTTCACCATCCACCAAATCCCTTTTGAGGGGCACAAGAGCACGAACGCCCTCGCGTTCAAGCACTACAATCCCGCCGAAATTGTGGACGGCAGGCCTGTGAAGGACCATCTACGGTTTTCAATCGCATATTGGCATTCCTTTCGCGGCACCGGAGCCGATCCGTTTGGCGCCAGCACGGTCCACCGATCATGGGAGAAGGGACGGGACCCCTTAAGTGTGGCCCTCGACAGGATGGACGCCGCATTCGAGTTCGTGCAAAAAATTTGCGCCCCATTCTATTGTTTTCATGACCGCGATGTCGCGCCAGAAGGCGGATCGCTTGCCGAGTCGAACAAGAACCTCGACAGGCTTGTCGCCCATGCCAAATCGTTGCAGAAGGCGACGGGCATAAAGCTGCTCTGGGGCACGGCGAATCTCTTCTCGCACCCCCGATACATGAACGGCGCCGCAACCAATCCGGACGCCCATGTCTTCGCCTTTGCCGCGGCACAGGTAAAAAAAGCTCTCGAGGTCACCCACGAACTCGGCGGAGAGAACTATGTCTTCTGGGGCGGTCGCGAAGGCTACGAGACATTACTTAATACCGATCTCAAGCGTGAGCAGAATCACCTGGCAGCATTTCTGCGCATGGCGGTAGATCATGCCAAGGCCATCGGCTTCAAAGGCCAATTGCTGATCGAGCCAAAGCCAAAAGAGCCAACGAAGCATCAATATGACTTCGACGTAGCCACTGCGATTGCATTCCTCCGCACCCACGGACTCGACGGGAGCTTCAAGTTCAATATCGAGACCAACCACGCGACGTTGGCCGGGCACTCGTTTCCCCATGAGATTGAGGTGGCGGCCGCACATGGCCTGCTCGGATCTATCGACGCTAACAGCGGCGATGCCTTGCTTGGATGGGACACCGACCAGTTCAACACTGACATCAAGGAACTTACCTTGGCGATGATCTCAATTTTGAGAGCTGGAGGCCTCGGCTCGGGGGGGGCTGAACTTCGATGCGAAGCTCCGGCGACCATCGGTTGACGTCGAAGACCTTTTCTACGCACACATTGGTGGAATGGACTCCTATGCCTTGGCTTTCAAACTTGCGCGCCGAATAGTCGCTGACGGACTGCTCTCCCAATATGTTCAAGAGCGCTACGCGTCGTTTGATTCGGGTTTTGGGCGAGGTATCGAAGCTCAAGAGATCGGCTTCGTGGAACTTGAGAGAATTGCCCACAAACTCGGGGAGCCCACTCCTCGCTCGGGACGGCAGGAATTGCTGGAGAATATCCTAAACCAATATCTGACCAGCTAGGTTAGGGTGCATAGAAGTAGCTTCATGACACAGACGTCGATACCTCCGCTTACATTTCCAGGCCTCTCAGGAGACCATGTTTTCAATTACCTCAAGCCCGTCTCTCAAGAAGACAACGGTGTTAGATATCCATAATGAGCATGACAAATACGATACTAGGCGCTGGTGGAATACATCACGCGGCCATCAAGACTACAAACTGGGCTCGGACCATGGGCTTCTACCAGGAGACTCTTGGATTTAAGATGAAGATCGCCTGGGGAGAGGTCCCGGCACGAGCAGCCTATTTGGACGCCGGCGACGGAAGCTGCGTCGAGATTTTCGAAGATCCCACTTACTCGCCAGCCCCAAATGGGGCCATTGTCCATTTCTGCCTGAGGACGGACCGACTCGACGCAGTGTGCGAAAGGGCGCGAGCCTCGGGGGCCAAAATCACGATGGAGCCACGATCTGCGGAGTTGAACTCCACCAATGGCGCCGGCGTCATCCCGATTCGCCTCTGCTTTTTTGAAGGACCAAACAGTGAGGTGATCGAGTTGCTTCAGAGTTCCCTCTGAATAGGCCTCAAGGCTCGCGCCTCCTTTCTCGGGTGGACCCACGCAGATTGGCGTCGAACCAGTCGGCAATTGTCGCTCGATCATCATCAAGGTTTGGCCATCCATGCCCCCCATGCCTCACGACTAATTTGGCTCGGGCCCCCACTTCGGCTGCCCGCCGGACGAATATCTCGCCTTGTTGGACGGGGACCAAGGGATCCTTGTCGCCATGGATGATAAGTGTGGGCGGCATCGCAGCGGTGATGAAACGGATTGGCGATATTTGTTGCCCAAGGGCGTTCCTAGCCTCGGGCGAATTCGGCACATCACCAAACGCAGCCCTGTAGTCCTTGAGGCGTCCCACGCCCACGGCGTCCTCGCCTGGGGAGCCGAAATCCAGGAAATCCGTACAAGGGAAAAAGCACGCTACCGCCTGGACGGCGCTGCTCTCCCTCTCAACCGGGTCCGCCGCTTTGGGGTCTCCCGCCGCCCCAAGGACTCCCGCCATCAACGACAGGTGACCTCCGGAACTTACGCCCGTGATGCCTATATGGTCCGGGTCGACACTCCATTTCGCCGAATTGAAACGGATGAACCTGACCGCCCTTAGTATGTCCGGAAAGATCTCGAAAATTGTGAATTTCGGCTGCGAGCTGTGAACGACCGCAAACACGGTGTATCCGCGGTCCAAGAAGTGCGAGTATTCGCCGGGATAGATGGCCCCACGATTGGAAGTCCAACCGCCACTCACCACGTAAATGATGCCACGGCCGTTCGGGCGCGCAACTGGACGAAACACATCGAGGGTGAGTGCGAGGCCCGATTTTCTTCCGTAAATCAAATCTTCGGTCCGGACATATTCGATGTGCGAGGGAGAAGTCTGCGCCAAATCACTCGCGCCCCGAAGAAGGAACGCATAAGTCGCCAACGCAACACAGCCGATCCGTGCAGCAGCAAAGGCAACCCGTCCGGTGAAGCAGGCGGATCGAGACCTCACTCTAAAGCTTCTCAACCAGTTTATTACGAATCATTTCAACAAATGTCCCGGCTCCTTCACGCGCGGTGCTGGTGGCTTTCCGCAACTCGGCACCTGGTCAAAGTTCAACCACCCTGCCCTCCTTCCATGAACGTGTCGCTGCCAAGGCGATTTTTTGCGCGGCAATGCCATCGTCACAGGTTATCGCAGGCCTGCGGCCGCGATTTACATTATCAACAAAATTCTGGAGCTGGATCACATAGGACGCCTCGAATCGCTCGTAGAAGCCAGGGACAGTGTCATGGGCGATTGTGTCCTTCGTCATTACCAACAGCGGAGTCTCCTTTTCGCGGCCGACCATCAGGGTGCCTTCTGTTCCGACGATCTCAGTCTGAATCGAATACCCAAAGACGCCGTTGCGGCTCAGGCTCACCATGCCGATCCGTCCGTCCGAAAAGGTTAAATTTGTTAGAGAGTTGTCCGGGTCTCCTATGTCCCGCATCTCCGGGTAAGCCAACACGCCGCCCACGCTGTGGACGCTCTTAACTTCGCCAAAGAACCAGCGCGCGAGGTCGAAGTCATGTATCCCCATATCAATGAAAAGGCCCCCGCTATTCTCTGGGCGAAGGTAGTC
>Ga0207059_1052_pt1 | contig 23604 bp, 21 predicted proteins | sample Alteio_BWMinCont_32_FD_153273 | JGI IMG/M metagenome (GOLD analysis project Ga0207059, IMG submission 153273) | Enriched cells from forest soil in Barre Woods Harvard Forest LTER site, Petersham, Massachusetts, United States -... | ecosystem: Environmental > Terrestrial > Soil > Temperate forest >...
AAAGGGTGAATGGGCAGATTGAAATAGGAGGCATTCAATATAAGTATGTCAAACGCCGGCTTTACGATGATTCGTTGGAATTGTTATGCATCCCAAATTTTGTTGCCATGAAATTGCAGCTTGCGAAAGATGATTATTTCAAATTGATCAATGATCTCCAGCATAACGGACAAAATAAGAAATCAGATCCGCATCCCAATGTGTCCAAAAATCTTTCAGTGGATTATTATGCTGCGAATGGCCTTGTCCATCTAAATGAGTTGTATCTAACAATTATAAAAACATCTTTTCATTTTTTAGCCATAAACTATTTTCACTTCTCAGCAGTTATCGAGAATCCCCCCGAACATTGTTAATCTTCCAATCGCATATGTAAAAGCAGACCTTGTTTTTACAAGACATTTCATTTGTGATTTATGCTTCAAAATGGCATGATATGCCATTTGTCAAAACCAAAACTAAAAAAAATGAGAAAGCTATTGCTCTTTTTGACGATGCTGTTGTGCATTGTTGTACCAAATTTGCTTTTTGCTCAGAATAAACCGATAACAGGAAAGATCAGCGATTTTAATGGCGCACCTATTGCCAATGCAAGTGTAGTTATCAAACAAACCTCACAGGGAACAGTAACCGATGCAGAAGGAAAATTTAAATTAACTGTTCCGCCAAATACTAGTTTAGTGATCAGCTCAACCGGATACAAATCACAGACTATAAAAATAAATGATGTAGATTTTGATATCCAGTTAAAATTACTGGAAGATGTTGCAAGGCTGGATGAAATTGTTGTGACCGGCCTCTCAACTTCCGTCAAAAGAAGGAACCTTGCCAATGCTGTCGCAACTATTTCTTCCAAAGAATTAAATGGCGTTACTCCTGCTCAAACATTTGATGCAGCACTTGAAGGAAAAATCCCTGGTGCCTACGTCAATGCAAATACAGGCGCACCGGGCGGAGGTATTTCTATTAAGTTACGCGGTGTTACTTCTGTTTATGGCAACACACAGCCTTTGTATGTGGTGGATGGTGTTTTTGTAGATAATACAGCAACGTCGGCCGGTTTAAATGTAGTTACTTCTGCGCTGGCCAATGGTGCTGTTACTTCAAATGCAAACGGTGGGACGCAGGACAATCCATCGAGCCGCATTGCAGATTTGCGCCCAGAAGATATTGAGAATATTGAAATTTTAAAAGGCGCTTCTGCTGCTGCAATATATGGTTCCAAAGCCGCAGGCGGCGTGGTACTCATCACTACCAAGCGGGGCAAAGAAGGAAAAACAAAAGTTTCTGTTTCGCAGGACCTCGGATTTATTAAAGTAAGAAAATTACTTGGTGTGCGCCAGTTTACTGCAGCTCGCGCAGCAAGTCTATCGAGAGACAGCGCTACAAGCGCAGCATTGAGCCAGCAATTTTTAGATGCACAATCGAAGGGACAGATTTATGATTATGAAAAAGAAATTTTTGGCAACACAGGTTTTGCAAGAAATACAGTCGTGAGTGTGAGCGGCGGCAGTGCAAGGACCAATTTTTATTTTTCTGCCGCGCAGAAGGATGAAGGTGGTATCGTAAAAAATACCGGCTATAGAAATAGCAGCCTACGCCTGAATATCGAACATCACCTAACCGATAATATTAAAATTGGTGTAACCACAAATTATATTAACTCATCTGCGGATCGTTCATTGACGGGCAATGACAATGCCGGCGTTACAATAGGCATTGCACTTTCATCTACACCAAGCTTTGTGCAACTTCATCCGGATGCAAGCGGTAATTATCCCAGCAATCCTTTTGCATCCTCCAATCCTTTGCAAACAATTGCTTTGATGAAGAACAATGAAGCAGTAAACCGTTTCATAACCGGTGTGAACCTGGAGGCTACGCTGCAAAGAAGCAAAACAAGCACAACAAAACTTATCGGGAGAGGAGGCGTTGATTTTTATAATCTAGAAACAAATGCACTTTTCCCCGGCACACTACAGTTCCAGGCAGTAAACAAAGGGACATCGCTAGTTGGTTTCACAAAGAATTTAAATACCAACTATATTGTTTCATTGGTAAATACATTAACACCATCTGAAAATCTTTCGTTCACCACGTCTGCGGGGTTGACGCAGGAAAATGGCGATTACAATAATTTGCTGAATGTAGCTACGCAGCTTATTTCGGGCCAGAGCAATGCGAACCAGGCGGGCGCATTAAATGCCGTGCAATTGCGGACCAAATACCAGAACCAGGGAATTTTTGTTCAGGAAGAAGCCAGCCTTAACGATGCAATATTATTAACCGGTGGCGTGCGTTTCGACAGGTCATCTAACAATGGTGATGTGAGCAAATATTATATATACCCAAAAGCAGGTGTATCAATAAACCTGACGAAGATGAATATTTTCCAGGGAGATTTTTTCGAAAATCTCAAATTGCGTGCGGCATACGGACAAGCAAACAACACACCTGCGTACGGAAGCAAATTCACTGCGTTTAATATTTCAAACATCACCGGCTTCCCGGGACTGATTGTGGGCCTGCAGGAAGGAAAGGCTGATATAAAACCAGAAAGACAAACAGAGTTCGAAACCGGTTTAGACTTTAGTGTGCTGAATGGGAAACTCGGGTTTGAATTTACTTACTACAGCAAAACAATTTATGATTTCCTGATGCAAAGTAACCTGCCTTCATCATCCGGATTTACCAGCCAATGGGTCAATGCAGGAAACCTGCGCAACCACGGTGTTGAATTGGGGATGAATGCGAGGCCGGTTGAAACAAAAAATATTGTGTGGAATACTTCTGTCAACTTTTGGTTGAACAGGTCATTGGTCACTAAACTGACTATCCCATCCATACCACAGGGTTCTTTCGGATATGTGCTGGGATCTTTCCAGATACAACAGGGAAAATCTGCAACACAAATTTTAGGATTGAATGGCGCTGGTGGCGTAAGCAGGCTGGGAGATGCAGAACCGATTTTCCAAATGAGCACGTATAATGAAATTACTTTCTTTAATAAATTAAGCCTGCGTTTTCTTTTACATTGGAAAAAAGGTGGACAGAATGTAAACCTTACTACGCTTGAAAATGATTTTGGTCAAACGAGCGCCGATTTTGATAAGGTAACTAACAAACTGGGCGTGCCTGATGGGTTATACAGGATTATGCAAGTAGGATCGGATGCGCATGAGTTTGTTGAAACCTCGAGTTATTTACGTTTGCGCGAAATAGGTTTGTATTATACATTCAACAAATTGCCGGTTAATTATGTGAAGGCAATTCACGTCGGTATTTCACTTAATAATTATCTGACGATCACAAAGTATAAATCGTATGATCCGGAAGTATCAAACTTTGGGGCCGGCTTTTCGAGTGGGGTCGATGTTGACCCATATCCTGCGACCAAGCGTGCAGATTTCCACATTTCATTAGATCTTTAAATCTATATAAAAGAAAAATATGAAAAAGAATATCATTATATATATGCTGCTCTCAGTAAGCGCTGTTTCATTTTTCAGTTCATGCAAAAAAGATTATGGTGATCTGAATGCTGCTACCGTAGAAAGTTTTACGAGCAACGCAACAGTAAGCGAATTAAATAATCTTGTCAGCGGCACCGAATCAGGGATGCGCAATAATCTCGCGTTGTATTTGGATGATGTCGGCAGCATCGGGAGAGAATTTTATCATTTTGCCATATCAGAGCCAAGATATGTCACCGATTTATTAGGCGCTGCTGACGCAACATTAAGCAATAGTAATTTTTATATTACCAACCCATGGGCATCGCGTTATGCTGCGGTGAAAAATTGCAATGTGCTCGTGCAGGCTGCGAATAATTCCACCTTTATATCAGCTAATCAAAAAAGCGCGTATATCGGTTTTGCAAGGACGATAAAAGCGTATCAACTTTTAATGAACCTCAACCTCACCGATTCGAATGGGATACGTATTGATGTAAATATTCCTGATAAACTGGGGCCATTTGTAAGTTATGACGATGCGCTCACAGCGATTGCTTCTCTACTCGATTCAGCAAAAACTGATTTAGCTACTGCATCGGTCCCATTTCAACTTTCAGGCTTCGGCAATTTCAGCGATGCCGCAGGCCTTACACAATTTAATCGCGCATTGGCAGCGAGAGTGGCCGTGTACCAACAAAATTGGACCGCTGCATTGGCTGCATTAAACGAATCTTTTTTTGGATTGAATAAAGATTTTAATCTTGGCGTGAGCCACGAGTTTGGAACAGGTTCCGGCGACCAATTGAATACATTTTTCATCCCGCAAAATCAAACCGGCGACATACGCGTTGCGCATCCTTCTTATGCGGCCGATATCGAAAATGGCGACGACAGGATCGGTAAAGCAACTTTGCGAAATGCAACGGCATCACTCAGCGGGCTTTCGAGCAATAGGGATATTTGGGTATTTACATCAAGCACAGCGCCAATACCCATTATACGAAATGAAGAATTAATATTGATATATGCCGAAGCAAATATTCAAAACAATGATTTTACTGATGCAGTTACTGCACTCAATATTATACGGAACAGACATTCTTTGCCAAATTATTCCGGGGCAGTGAATCATGATGCGCTCATCACTGAAATGCTCAAACAAAGAAGGTATTCACTTTTTTGTGAAGGGCATCGTTGGATTGATATGCGTAGGTATAACCTGCTATCGCAATTGCCTATTGACAGGTCCGGCGATGATGTTTGGAGCGAATTTCCTTTGCCGGTAACGGAACAATAGTGCTTAAGCCGAACGCATAACGCAGAATATTGGGGCTACTTCGTTATGCGTTCGGCTAAGCTTTTTTAATTTCGTAAATTCATTTATTGTATGAAACAATTTTTATTCATTATCGGGCTATTGGTTCTGTTGATTGTTGAAATATTTCGCGTGTATTTCATTATGCCATTTCCGGGCAGCCAGCATAACAATACCATCCATTTTGCGTATTGGCTAAACAATAATATAATTTGGATAAGGATAATCTTGTGGTTGCTCATTGTTTATCCGGTAATACAAGTGCTGCGATATTCAAAGGTTTGGAAAAAAGTCCTGATGATATTTTTCTTGCTGATCTATGGCGCGATTTTTTATCTTTTTAATTTTCGTTTCCTGGCCGATAAAATATTTTACCAGCTGGTGCATAAGGATTTCGCCAATGCAGCTACCAACAAAATCGCCGGGGACAAATTAATTATAGGTGTGAAGATAAATGGCGAAGCAAAAGCTTACCCGATTCAGTTGATAGGATATCATCACCAGGTAAGAGATACCATTGGTAACACGCCTGTCATGGTTACGTATTGTACAGTATGCAGGACAGGAAGAGTATTCAGCCCGCTTGTCAATGGTAAAAATGAAACATTTCGTTTGGTTGGCATGGATCATTTCAATGCCATGTTTGAAGATGCTTCAACCAAAAGCTGGTGGCGACAGGAAACAGGTTCTGTTGTCGCGGGTCCGTTGCAAGGGGTTTCTTTAGCAGAACTGCCATCAACACAAGCAACACTTGCGGTTTGGTTGAAAGAAAATCCCGGTTCATTAATTCTTCAACCCGATACCTTGTTCAAAGAACAATATGAAGATCTTGCAGATTATGATAAAGGGACGATTAAAGGCGGCCTTGAAAAAAGAGATTCGGCATCATGGAAATTCAAATCATGGGTGATCGGTGTAGTGCATGGCGATATTGCAAAAGCTTATGATTGGAATGAATTAGTGAATAAAAAAATGATACAGGACTCATTAAATGATTTACCAATTTTGATATCGCTTGAAAAAGATACCGCTTCATTTCATGTTTGGGACAGGAATGTATATGGCGCTCATCTTCAGTTTGTAAAAACTGGCGATTCGTTGAAAGATCTTAACACACAATCATACTGGGATCAAAATGGCCTGTGTATCGATGGGCAATTGAAAGGGACACAATTGAAAACCGTTCAGGCATATCAGGAATTTTGGCATTCCTGGAATACGTTTCATCCAAATACAATACGATATAAATAATAAGCCAGATCGCGATCTCTTTTTAAATTTTTTTTTGGGAAAGAATTTATGATCCTTGCATTTTTAATTTCTTCAGTAGAAAATGTGTAGTAGCAGTTTGACAAAGACGGCCAGTTTAAAAAACAAAAAACAAACTAGCATATGAAAAAATACTCCACCTGGCTTAAAACTGCTGCTATCTTTCAGTTCATCGCTACAATTATTCATGCAATCACACTTTTTGTATCCCCACCGCCAAACAACGAAACCGAAAAGCAACTCTTTTCTTTAATGGATACATACAAGTTTGATTTCGGTGCAGGATTTCACCCAACAATGGGCGGACTGACATTAACATTGAGTGCCTGTTTTTGCCTGGTTTGTTTATTGGGCGGTTTGATGAACTGGTATCTGCTTCGGAAAAAAGTTGAGCCCGAAATTATGAAAGGAGTAATTACCATTAACCTGATTGTATTTGGAATTTGTTTTGTATTAACGGTAATATTTACTTTTTTACTGCCTATTATTTTGATAGGGTTGATTGTCCTGTTTTTAATTCTTTCAAGACTTACTATTGACAGAAACAATAATTAATCACGGCATATCTGCAGTACAAAAAAAATCTCTGCAAAGAAATTTGGGCTGAATTTGTGCAGTATAGTTATGCAGCCATCAGTTATTTTCAGCCAATGTCCGGTTTTTGGATGCTGCGTTGTCTTAATTTTACAGATCAGACCAAGATCAACTTTATACAATAACAATTAATACAGCAACAATGGAAAAATTTATGCTGATAATAAGAGAAGATTTAGGCAAGATGGGCAAGATGACGGATGAAGAACGGTTCAGCAACATCCCCATGATGCTCAAATGGGTCGACTCCCTGATAGAAAGTGGCAACTATATCAAGGGCGAACCACTGCTGATAAAAGGCCGGTATGTAAGCAAAGACCAAATCCTTTCTGATGGTCCTTTTATTGAAGCCCGCGAAGGAATCTCGGGCTATGAAATTATCCAGGCAGAAAATATTGAACAGGCAGCCGCCATTGCCCAGGCTTGCCCACTGGTGCAAAAAGGTCTTGCCGTAAGAGAGGTTCGCCCGATTGCTACAATATATGGTGTAAGTAATGAATGAAACCGGGAAACGCATCGAAGTGTTGTATAAAGACAAGTTCGGCCAGCTGATCTCATTGATCTTGCAACGGTTTCGGAGCTTGTCTATTGAGTCGGCCGAAGATATCGTACAAGAAACTTTTGCCGAAGCTGCCATGCGTTGGCCAGAGCAGGGCATACCTGAAAATCCATCTGGATGGTTATATCAAACCTGCAAAAACAAATCCATCAACCTGCTAAAAAAAAATTATAAAACAGAAGATTTATTATTTGCCAAAACGGTTTCAGTCGCCGCGGAAGAAATTTCTGAGCATGGTTTTAAAGATGCACAATTGCTGATGCTGATGGCTTGTTGCAACCCGGACATTACCCCAAAAGCGCAGGTGGTGCTGGCCCTTAAATATGTCTCAAATCTTAAGGTTGAAAATATTGCCCTGCAGTTTGGGGTAGAATTGGAGGCTATTGAGAAAATGCTGTATCGTGCAAGACAAAAAATAAAAAGCGAGGCATTGATTTTATCAGCCAACCGTTATGACTATTCCCGAAGTCGGCTTTCGATCGTGCATAAAGTGATTTATCTAATTTTTAATGAAGGCTACAAACAATCAGGCGAAAAGATAAGCCAGGGAAAAATGATGTGCGAAGATGCGCTCACGCTAAATAAATTTTTGTTTGACAGTCCCCTGTGCAATTCCGAAACAAAAGCATTGCAAGCGCTCATGCTTTTTAATATTGCCAGGTTTGAAGCCCGGTTTGATGCACATGGCAATGCTATAGAATTGGAGTATCAGGACAGAAGCTTTTGGGATGGTTCATTGATACAACTTGCTCATCAATTATTAACAGAGTCAGAAGATTCTACTTTTTCTCCCTACCATTTGGAAGCTGCCATCGCTTTCGTGCATTGCAAAGCACAAAGTTTTGAAGATACTGATTGGGCAGCCATCTGCAGATATTATGAGGCGCTGTTAAAAATATATCCCAGCCCTTTTGTCGAGATCAATTATGCAGTGGCATTGCAGTACAATCATCAAGACGAAAAAGCCTTCCGGATCCTGATGGATCTTCACCGGAATCCCTATTTTAATAAGCTGCCGATCCTTGAAATGACCATCCGAAAATATTTAAAGCGCGTCAACCCGGAAAATGGCGCATAAAAAAAGTTCAAAAAATAATCAGTACATTATGTCCGGTAATGGCTCCTATTGTTGTCTATATTAATAAAACAGAAAATTATGAGAACGACTAAACTGTTTGTTAGAATACTAATGGTATGGGTTGCGCTATCTCCCCATGTAGGTTTTGCCCAGCAATCTCCTGCCGAAAAAATGGTCAGGGGCTATTATGCGGCTTATGAGAAAAAAGATTGGGCCTCGCTGGAGAAGATCCTCGCCGATGACTTCACTTTCTCCAGCCCGGTTGATGAACATATCAGCTTAAAAACATACAAGGAAAAGTGTTGGCCAAACGCCTATAAGCTCAAAAAGTTTGAAGTGGTTAAGCTTATTGTAAAAGGAGATGATGCTTTTGTGACTTATAATGGCTGGACCACTGACGGAAAGCTATTTCGGAACACTGAATATTTTAAACTTAAAGATGGAAAAATAAAGAGTAATGAATGTTTCTTTGGCCCCGGTGTAAATTATCCAAATAATACCGGGAAATAAAGAAGATGGAAATAGCTTTGGGATCGGCCCTGATTCAAGCCTGATATTGCCGGGTCCGGCTGGGCTTTTGTGCCTAACGTTTATGGATACCTGATTTAAAAGAGCGGATAAATATTCATAAAAGGGTTTGATTCAAAAGATAATTTCCAGTTGCATCTCATTGATTTCCCAAAAAACAAACAAGCCCCGATTTTGCATCGGGGCTTTTCTTTTTTTGGTCGTGCCGCATCAAAAGCACATCTACTTTTGAAATACATATTTTTTTGCTAAGAAAGTATGGCCTTGAAATATACAAAACAAAGGAAGGCTCTATGCGAGAATAATTAAAACTAAACTGATATCATGTTATTTATATCTGAAAGACTTGAATATTTCTATTGCATTTCGATGAGAATTACTATCAAGATTAATGGCATATATGCTAAAACTTTTGCCATCTTTTAATTTGGGTATATACATTCCCGTTAGGCCATCACCTATTCTTTTCGGTTGAACAATTTTTACTATAATATTATTAACGGTATCATATAAAAAGTAATTCTTATCAAAAATTTTTTGCCCTTGATCTTCTTCGGGATATTCTGAAAATAAAGCTCCTTCAAAAGAAGGCACTTTCCCGTTCTGCTGTTTAAACCGCTCTTTACTTTGTAAAGAAAAAACAGTAGGGCTTGGCGTATAGAGATTATCAATAATATTTTTTGCCCCATATTCGATGTGAAAAGTATCTTTTTTGTCATCTATAAGATATGCTGCGTAACTGTCTATTCCATTTGCTCTTGTAAGTTTCATGTTGTTAGGCGCATTAAATATCAAATTTCCGACAGAGTGTTCAACCATTTGCAGATTCTGTTTTTCTTTGCATGAGACATTAAAAAATAATCCAAAAAATAAATAATAAATTGTTTTCTTCATGGTTTTGTGACATGATCTGTGCAAGAAAAATAAAATAATATTGAACCTAATATTAAACAATTGCTTTTGGGGTTCTGCATACTTAGTTGTTCTAAACGTGTCTGGGATGTTTTTGTTATTTGATTTAATGCGTTTTTGATTTCGCATACTCGCGTTAGTTAGGAGACCACCTAATCAAGCACATTTCCCAATTGCACAATACTTTTGTAATCCATATTACCGATTATTATCATTGAACAATTATTATACTTATTAATCTGTCTAACGTTATAAAATTTCGCCAAAATAATATTTAATTCTTTTAAATGCCAGTAGTAGGTTATTGGGGCATTCAGGTTATCGTTTATTTCTACGTTACTTTCAGTATCATGATTTCCATAAACATTGGAAATTGATTTTACTATTGCCGAATCAGTTTCAACCAGGATAAAAAATGTAAAAAAATGACCATTTTTTAAAACCCATCCATCAATAACTGGGATATGACAAAACGTAAGTTTTAAATTTTTACTAATGTAATTTATCTTATAGGGGAAAATCGGGTTTTTATAAGAATAGTCCAATTTTAAAAAATGTTCTGACACTAAAACATTAATGTCTTGTTCAGTTTTTAAATATTTATTTATTTCCATCCCCTTATCATTATTGTAATAACAATTTTTCTTCCCGGATGAGTCACCGCCGAATGCTCCTGCCTTATCATCCAGTTACTGCGGGACTCATCCGTCAGAGATTAATTATTAAGTTTTGTCAGGTTGATATCTTCTGGTTCTATATAATTTAGTAAATAAGAATTAATATTTGAAGATTGTTCTCAAAGACAATTTATAAATGAAATTCAACAAATCTTTTATATGGATATACCCACCAGATTAAATAAAAAAGCCCTGCATAAATGCAGAGCATTTTCGTACCGCGTACGGGAATCGAACCCGTGATTCATCCGTGAAAGGGATGCGTCTTAAACCCCTTGACCAACGCGGCGTGCTGCACAGTAGCCTTAACGGTTGTTTACCGTGAAAGGAGTGCAAAGATATAGGCATGGGCAAAATCCGCCAAAAACTTTTTGTCGCTCATTTCCGCTCGATAATTATCGGTTAAAACTTATCCGCCAAACCTTACCGCTTAAACTTAAAATCAGTTTCCTGCAGGCACTTAACTCAAAAATTACATATAAAAGCCATTCAATATCGTTACCTTTGCATCCTTAAATTTTAAATACCAAATTGTTAAAACTATGAGCACAGTTAAAGTTGCTATTAATGGTTTCGGTCGCATCGGGCGTTTAGCATATCGCCAGATATATAAAAAAGAAGGGATAGACGTTGTGGCGATTAATGATTTGACAAGTCCCAAAGTATTGGCTCACCTGCTTAAATACGACAGCGCACAAGGCCGCTTTGATGAAGATGTAAAAGCTACTGATAGTTCCATCATCGTCAATGGCGAAGAAATAAAAATTTACACGCAAAAAAATCCTGCCGATATCCCCTGGAAACAGCACCGTGTGGATGTAGTGCTGGAATGCACAGGCTTTTTTACAGATAAAGAAAAAGCAGAAGCGCATATCAAAGCCGGTGCAAGAAAAGTGGTTATCTCTGCTCCTGCCACTGGCGAAATGAAAACGATTGTCTTCAACGTAAATCATAATATTTTAGACGGGAGTGAAACAGTGATCAGTTGTGCATCCTGTACAACGAACTGTTTGGCGCCCATGGCCGATGTAATGGATAAAAATTTTGGTATCGTGGTAGGTTTCATGACTACCATCCATGCCTATACGAACGATCAGAATACGCAGGATGCGCCTCATCCGAAAGGCGATCTCCGCCGTGCAAGAGCTGCCGCTGCGAATATTGTCCCCAATACTACAGGTGCTGCGAAAGCAATCGGTTTAGTATTGCCAAATTTAAAAGGTAAACTTGATGGCAATGCCCAACGCGTGCCTACCTTAACCGGTTCACTGACAGAATTGACAACAATACTGAAGAAAAAAGTGACTGTTGAAGAAATTCATGCTGCCGTGAAAGCTGCGACCAATGAAAGTTTCGGATATACCGAAGACGAAATTGTAAGCAGCGATATTATCGGTATCCATTATGGGTCTTTGTTTGATGGGACACAAACAAAAATAGTGTCAGTAGGCGACCAGCAATTAGTAAAGACTGTAAGTTGGTATGATAATGAAATGAGTTATGTCAGCCAGTTGGTCCGCACAGTTGATTATTTTGCAAAGTTGATCAGCAAATAAAAAATACTGAATTATTTAATGCCGGATTTATATCCGGCATTTTTGTTTACAGTAACTTTATTTTTTTAAATAAATAAACATGTCAACATTTTCAACATATAATTTTGCCGGCCAAAAAGCTTTGATCCGCGTGGATTTTAATGTTCCCTTGAATGACAAATACGAAATTACTGATGACACGCGCATAAGAGCCTCGATACCTACTATAAAAAAAATACTCCAGGATGGTGGAAGCGTGATATTGATGTCGCATCTCGGCAGGCCAAAAGATGGCCCGACCGAAAAATATTCTTTAAAACATCTCATAAAACATTTAAGTGAATTATTGGGCGGCACCCCTGTTTTATTTGCCAATGATTGTATCGGCGAACAGGCATACATGACCGCAGGCATGCTAAAACCAGGTGAAGTTTTGTTATTGGAAAATCTTCGTTTTTATAAAGAAGAAGAAAAAGGCGATGAAGCCTTTGCGCAAAAATTAGCGAAGCTGGGCGATGTTTATGTAAATGATGCTTTCGGTACGGCGCATAGGGCGCATGCTTCCACTGCCATCATCGCAAAATTTTTTCCGCAGGGGAAAAAAATGTTCGGCTTATTGATGGAAGCCGAAGTGAAAAGCGCAGAAACAGTTTTGCATAATTCACAAAAACCATTTATTGCAATTATCGGCGGAGCAAAAGTTTCCGATAAGATATTGATCATTGAAAATTTATTGGAGAGGGCTACCGATATTATCATCGGCGGTGGCATGGCATATACTTTTATGAAAGCTGAAGGTGGCAACATCGGAAGTTCATTGTGCGAGAATGACCGTGTTGATACCGCCAATGATCTTTTGCAAAAAGCATTGGCAAAAGGCGTTTGCATCCACCTGCCTTCCGATTCCGTAATTGCAGATAAATTTGATGCGCACGCGAATACATCTACCGCCCCCAGTAATAATATTCCTGATAATTGGATGGGATTGGATATCGGCACCAATGCCTGCGACCAGTTTTCAAATGTTATAAAAAAATCAAAAACCATTTTGTGGAATGGCCCGATGGGCGTTTTCGAAATGGAAAAATTTCAACACGGCACAAAAACTATTGCCACTGCTGTAGCTGCAGCAACACAGTCCGGCGCATTTTCTCTTGTCGGTGGCGGCGATTCAGTAGCTGCTGTTAACCAGTTCGGGTTTGCCAATAAAGTAAGTTATGTTTCAACTGGTGGCGGCGCGTTGCTGGAATATTTTGAAGGAAAATCATTGCCTGGGATTGATGCAATAAAATAAAGGATTATTACAAAATTTCCTGCCTTCGTTTTTAATATAACTTTCTTTGCGAAGAATAACTTTTTTGTATGCGGACAGCATTGAGTAAAAAGTGGGGCAATGAAATTTTAAAATTGCCACGCAAAATACTTTTCCTGCTAACGATACTTATCCTTGTATACCTGCTAAACTGTTTTACGGCTTTACGTCTTACCCACGATACAATCAGGTATTTATTGATGGAAGAGTGGATGGAGAAAGGTTTCTCTTCGGGTGCAAATGCTTCAAAAGATTTTTTGCCCTATGGATATGTGGTTATGCTATACGTCTTATCCAACTTGCATTTACTTCATTCTTTTGTAATTGTTTTTATCAACGAACTTTATCTTTTCGGCGCACTGTATTTTGTGCAAAAAATATTTATCGGATATGTGCAAGGCTGGCAGCTTGTTATTTATACGCTGCTAAGCTGGCTTACGATCAAATTTTCGATTACAGTCTTGTCCGAGATGCAATATTTATTTTTTTCTACCGGAGCTTTATATTTTTATCAGTCTTATCGCTTACGTAAGCTTTATAAATTCCTTTTGTGGGCATGTATATTTTTTATAGCTGCTATCCTAACCCGTGCAATTGGTATAACATTATTAATGGCTGTATGTTTTAGCTTGCTAATTGAAAATAAACAACAAATAGGCAAGTATTTACTGCGAAACAAAGCGCTTACGGTAATCCTTGCGGCATGTGCGACAGCAATTATTTATTTTTCAAGAGAGCTGAGGTTATATGATTACATGCAATTTTTTTTAAGCCCCTTATCCCGTTATGGTATGGGTTTGCTTATTTACATAATGCGCTATCACCTGGTAAGCTGGGCAGAAATATTCTTAAATATTCCTTCTTCCAAAATTACTTTTGTGCCGTCCGGTTTATTGAATGCCGTGTATATTATAATTGGTATATTATCACTCTCTGCTGTATTTTATTTAATGTTTGGCAAAAAAATAAAAACCCCTTTAGTTGTAAAATATTATCTGCTTACATATCTGCTTATTGTATTTTGCTGGCCTTTTTATGAGAGCCGTTTTTGGCTGCCAATAATACCGCTTTTATTTTCGCTGATTTTGCAGACACCTGCCCCAACTACTTTTGCGGCCAGGACAATTACATTTGTTTTAAGATGGATATATATTAGTACCGGGATTTTTGTGCTGTCATACTATACATACACATCACTTGATAAAAGAACATTAGCAATAACGCAAGATGCGGGGCGGTGGCGCAATGAATACGAAACACATTTTTTTGGTAGACCGCTAAGTGATACGGCTTCCAAAAAAAATGAAGAAGTAATCAGGCTTTTAAAAAAGATTGATTAATTCCATTTCTAAATTTAAATTTGTAAGGATAGGCCTGTTGATGCAAAAAAATTCATCAGTTTTATGGTAAATTTCATGTTGGCACATTTTGATTTTTAAAACTTCTGTCAACCACATTTTATAAACCCTTAAGTAAAATTCAATGGAAGCTTTTGCTCATCTACGCATTATAATCGGCATGATCCTGAGTTTAAGCATAGCACTGATGCTTAGAGGGTCAGCGAAACTGGTGCAACACCCGGGACGGGAAAAACCGTACTGGGTGCATTTGTCATGGGCGCTATATATATTTCTCTTATTGATACATTTCTGGTGGTATGAATATAAATTCCATAATTTTTCTGAATGGACTTTCCCGGTTTATTTTTTTCTCATCACTTATATAATGGTGTATTTCGTATTGTGCGCGCTTCTTTTTCCTGACGACCTAAAAGATTATACTGGTTACGAGGACTATTTCTATTCGAGAAAGAAATGGTTTTTTGCAGTGCTGGCATTCAGCTATGTTATGGATTTTGCAGATACTTTATTAAAAGGGAGGCAATATGTGAGCAACTTCGATATTGAGTTGCCGATAAGGAATGGGCTGCATTTTATTTTTTGTATTGCTGCGATAAAAATTAATAGCAAAAAATTTCATGCTGTCCTTGTCATAGCTTTTATTGTGTATGAGCTTTCCTTTATATGGAGATTATATAAAACCGTATAGACTGCGGCGTTCAATATTGGCGAATAATTTTCTAATAATCATATCTACTCAATCATAACCATCATAATAAATCTGCGGCCCATCTTCATTTTATCTTCATCACAATTTTCCCGAACTGCTCGGCATTATCCATTCTCCGCAATGCATTTTCTCCTTCTGCAAAGGAAAATATTTTATCTATGGAAGGGTGTATATGATTACTGTTTACAAAATCGATCATCGATTGAAAGTCTGCAGGGCTTCCCATCGTTGAGCCAAGAATATTTAATTGTTTCCAGAAAATGCGGCGGACTTCAACAGTAGAAGGATTTCCCTGTGTGGATCCGTAAAAAACAATTCTCCCTCCCGGGGATGCAAGGTTCAATAAATGCCCGATGCCATCTCCTCCGGCACCATCAATAATAAGATCAAATGGACCAGCTTTATCTGATAATTTATCAGCCCAATCATTAGTTTTATAATTTGCTCCTGCAATCGCTCCTAAAGCAATTGCTCTTGCAATTTTCTCTTCATCTCCCGAACTCACATATACATGGGCGTTAGCAGCTACTGCGAATTGTAAAGCAAGTAGAGCAACTCCTCCGCCAATTCCGGTTATCAGCAATTTTTCATTGGCCTGAAGCCTGCCTCTTGTAAATAATACGCGATATGCCGTTACGCCTGCTAACGGCAACGCAGCAGCTTCTTCAAATGAAAGATGACTTGGTTTTGCAAAGAGGTTCGCTACAGGGATCTTTACATATTCGGCAAAAGTCCCTGCATCGGGCAATCCCAATATTTTAAAATCTTTTGGGTGCTGATGAGAAAGTTCATTGCCCCAATTTAACGCAGGGTTGATGATCACTTCTTTCCCCATCCAATGTGCATCACCGTTATATCCTGTTGCCGTCACAATGCCCGATCCGTCGGAGCCCAATACAATCGGGTATCGCAAACCCGCATACTTGCCTTTTTGTATCCATAAATCGCGATGATTAAATGCTGCAGCATGCATCCGTACAACAGCTTCATTATTCCCGGGCACCAAATCAGGTACATCTTGTAATTGTAATGGTTGATCTTTATCGTGGAGCACTAATGCTTTCATGAAATAAAGATACAGAATGAAGCTATAGAAGAATTGTTGCTATAGGATATGCGATATGATCGATGCTAAGATATATGTTCCCGTTATAAGCAAACCAGATTTTTTATTTTTTCAATCTCTTATGACTTCTACCCTAAATCCCACAACTCATAAAATTTATTTGACACAAACTCAAAAGTGTTAATTTTAGGCCCTCAATCTAAATTTTTTACTATGAGCACCCGTAATTTAACGTTAATAGTCATCCTGGCAGTTGTATTGATATTTGGTGGTTGTGCATGTAATGGATATAACGGTATGGTGAAGCTTGATGAAAACACCAAAGGCAAATGGGGCAATGTGCAAAGTGAATATCAACGTCGCACCGACCTTATCCCGAACCTCGTGAATACAGTAAAAGGCGCCGCAAACTTTGAGCAGACAACACTTACCAATGTTATTGAAGCCCGTGCAAAAGCGACGCAGGTCAAAATAGATGCCAATGATCTTTCACCTGAAAAAATTGCTCAGTTCCAGGCAGCACAATCGCAGGTCACTGGTGCATTAGGCAGGTTATTAGCTGTGGCAGAAAATTATCCTGATTTGAAAGCCACGCAAAATTTCCGCGATTTGCAAGCGCAATTGGAGGGAACGGAGAACCGGATCAAAGTTGCGCGCAACGATTTTAATGGCGCTGTCCAAGATTATAATTCAACAGCGCGTCGTTTCCCGAATTCTATTTTTGCCGGGTTATTTGGTTTTCATGCCAAAGGATATTTCCAATCCGAGCCTGGTTCCGACAAAGCGCCCGATGTGAAATTTTAATTTATTGTCCAAATCTTAGTTAATTGAGAATTCCATTTTTTTCAAAGAAGGATTTTTTTACCGCTACTGAAAGAAATCAGATTGTTGAAGCTATTCGTTTAGCCGAACAGCAAACCAGTGGTGAAATCCGCGTTTACGTGGAAAGCCATTGCCGTTTCGTAGATGCATTGGATCGGGCTGCAGAAGTCTTCTGGATATTGAAAATGGAACAAACAGATCAGCGCAATGCTGTATTAGTATATGTGGCAGTCAAAGACAGGCAACTTGCTTTGTTCGGTGACAAAGGCATTCATGAAAAAGTAGGCGATGAATTCTGGAATGAAAAAGTGAAGAAAATTTTATCTCATATCGGTAGGGAAAGTTACGCTGAAGCGATTGCAAGAATGGTGGGAGAAATCGGGGAAGCATTACGTTTTCATTTTCCTTATGACAGGCAAACGGATAAAAATGAATTGCCAGACGATATTGTATTTGGAAGATAAAGATTGTTTTAAAAGGATTTAATGACAGAGATCAGGTATAAATGAAAAAGATTTCCTGGATATTATTTTTCTCGCTTGCATATACGTTATGCGTTGCTCAGTCTATTGATGATATTGCCAATAAACCGCCAAACCCTCCAAGGCTGGTGAACGATTTTGCTCATGTGATGACATCGGATCAAATCCAATCGCTTGAACAAAAATTGGTGGCTTATGATGACAGTACTTCAATACAAATAGCTGTAGTGACTGTCCCAACTACCGGCGATTATGTTATAGAAGATGCTGCATTAAAAATATTGCGTGGTTGGAAAATCGGGAATAAAAAAACAAATAATGGCCTTATTATCCTTGCAGCGATTAATGATCACAAAGTTTTTATTGCTACAGGATATGGAATGGAAGGATCCGTTCCTGATATCACGGCAAAGGAAATTGTTGAAAATGAAATTGTCCCAAATTTCAGGCAAAGCAATTACTATCGCGGATTTGATCTTGCTTCTGATGCAATCATAAAAGCAGCTGCCGGAGAATACAAAGCGCCGGAAGGATACAATCAACGCACTCATGGAAATCCCGGCGGAAGCATCCTTGGCGTAATTATTTTTATAATTATCATTTTGGTTTTAATAACCAGGGGTGGGCGTGGCGGAGGTGGTGGTATGATGAGCAGGACAGGATTTCTTCCCTGGATGATTGCTTCCATGCTCACTAACCGTGGAGGTGGTGGTGGATTTGGTGGCGGAGGATGGTCAGGCGGTGGAGGTGGAGGAGGCGGCTTTGGAGGATTTGGTGGCGGAAGTGGTGGTGGCGGCGGCGCTGGCGGAAGCTGGTGATGAGGGGGAGTGGTGAGTTGTCAGTGGTGAGTTGTGAATGCTGAATAAAAAAAGTGTCTATTAAATAACGAATAATATTATTGATTCAATATTCACCACTCACCACTGACAACTCCCCACTCACAATCAAAATCCCTTCTTGCTATCCGGCAATTTTGATTTAATATAATTGGCCTGATCTTTTAATCCTGCTGCATCTTTTCTTTCGGCAATTATTTTTAGCATTTTATCATTGATCAGGTTTGATATCTCTTCTTTTTGGTCACCGGTCACTGCATCACGGAATTTTACAATAGCGTCAATACCTTTTTTTAATTGATCTGTATTTTCGATCCTCAATAACATGGCTGCAAAATAGGGGAGGTTATCCATTTTCTTTTGGGACATCGGCAACTTATCAAACCCTTCTGCTACTAAATCAAAATTATCCATGTCGCCCGACGTAATAGATATCTGAATAATTGCAGATAATAAATTTCCTTTTGCTGGTTGTTTAACAAATTTTGTTACGAGTGCATGTGCTTCTTCCTGGTCAAGATCGAATAATGCATTTAATGCACTACCGGAAACAGAGTAAGAAGAATCATTGGCAGATTGTTCAAACAGGGTTTTATATATCGGGTTTTTATATTCTCCAAGTAATTCAATCGCTTTTGCTTTTACTACCGTAGATGAATCGTGTTTTGCGATATCTGCCAATATCGGTTCAACAGCCTCTTTCACATTTTTTTTCTCGAAGTCAAGCGAATTCATCGTGTATTCCCTCAGCCCATAATATCTGTCTTTCATAGCTGTTTCTAATAATTGCAATGCTTTGGGATCATCTTGTTTTTCGGCGCAGAAATCAATGGCTTCGCGGCGATCCATATAAAGGCCGGCATATTTGTATTGATGGATAAAATTGTCAAGGGTTTTGTTATCCTTTTTTTCGCACAAGATTATTTTGTCAGCATCAACATTTACAAGATCAGGTTTGCTGGTATAGCTAAAAGTAAACGTATCTGTTTTATTATTTATCCAAACTTTATGACGCTCTTTATTTGCGCCATGATAAATATCAATTGCGAGAGGTAATTTGAAAATTTTATTTCCTTCCTGCGTTTGGTTAATGACGACTTGTACTTTTTTTGTTGCATCGTCATAGACATAATCGATATTTAATTTCGGGTGCCCGCTACCGTAATACCATTGGTTCCAGTACCAATTGAGATCCTGGCCTGTCACTTCTTCAAAAGCGAGACGTAATTGCTGCGCTTCGGCATTTTTAAATTTATTTGTCGTGAGGTAAAGGTTTAGTGATTTAAAGAAGGCGCTGTCACCGATATAGTTTCTCAGCATATTCAATATGCGGCCACCTTTCGAATACGTGACCATATCAAACATATCTTCTTTATCAGCATAATAAAACCGTACAAGATTTTTAGAAGGGTTTGTTTCATCGGCAAGATATTTCTGGATGCCTTCGAAATTAGCAGCATCACCTGCATCTTTTCCATATTTATGTTCGGCCCATAATGTTTCGCTAAAATCGGCAAAGGATTCATTGACGGTGAGATTGCTCCAACTTTCTGTAGTCACGAGATCTCCAAACCATTGATGAAATAATTCGTGGGCGATATAGTTTTCATAAGTATTTCCATCTACCAACTGTCTTGCGTCCTGTTGCAACGCGTCGGTATGCAAGGTAGCAGTTGTGTTTTCCATTGCCCCGCTTACATAATCTCTTGCTGTCATCTGTGAATATTTCACCCAGGGAAATTCAACGCCAAGTATGCGCGAATAAAATGCCATCATTTCCGGCGTACAGCCAAAAATCCTTTTTGCAACAGGTGCATATTCTTTTTCAACATAATAATTTACTTCTTTGCCTTTGTAAGAATCTTTAATAACGGCGTAATCCCCAATCCCCATAAAAAATAAATATGGTGCATTTGGCAAATCCATTTTCCAGGTATCGGTACGCGTGCCATCGGCATTTTTCTTTTGTGTTACCAGTTTGCCATTCGAAAGTGTTACATATTTGGCTGGGACCGTCATGGTAATTTCTTCCCTCGATTTTTGGTCAGGCTTATCAATGGTGGGACACCATACGGAAGTAGCTTCTGTTTCGCCTTGAGTCCAGATTTGCGTAGGTTTATTTTTCTCATCGCCATGCGGGTTAATAAAATATAAACCCCTCGCATCCGTAATTGCGGCGCTGCCATGTTCTTTTAACTCATTTGGTTTGGATGTGTAGTCGATATACAGCGTATATGTCTCATTGTTTTTATAAGTTTTGTCAAGATGGATATTGAGGATCATGCCGTCATAACTATATTTAATAGGAATGGCAGTATTTCCTTTCAATAAACTTATTTTATGGATATCCATGCCTTTTGCATCGAGGGAAACCGAATCAGTCGGGAAAAAATGGGGCCTTAGCGTGATCCATGCTTTTCCATACATATAGGCCTTTTCATAATCAAACTTTACATCCAGTTTTGTATTTACCAGATCATTTATTTTGGGTGCGGATGACCTATAAATATGTTTCCATGACGTATCCTTGATCACTGCTTCATTCTTTTGTGCTGATAATTCCAGGCATATCAGCAATCCGGGCAATAAAAGCCGCGCTATTTTCATATTGTATGTATTATTTGATTGGGTTGCAAAGTTAGAATTTGAAAAATGCAAGAATCATAAAATTTATATAAATGGTGATTGGCTGTAAGATATAGGCTGTAAGCTGCGTTATGCCTTATGCGTACACCCTTTACCGTCAACCTTAATAAAACTTCTCCCATCCTTTGTGCATTTTACTATTTCGTGTAGGTTTGTTAAAAGATTATCAAATAGTAAAATGGCAAGAATCGGTTTTGTAATAATTTTCTTTCTCATTTCGGTTAAGGGTTATTCACAACAACAGAGTTATCTTATATTGATAGATGCAGATAACGGTCAGCCATTTCATGTTCGTATTGGTGATACCATATTTAATTCTTCTGATATTGGCCATTTAACAATACCTCATTTAACGGATAGCACATATAATATAAGTATCGGCTTCCCCAAAAATCAACTTCGTGAACAAACTTTTTCAATAAAGGTCAATAAGCGTGACCAGGGTTTTCAACTACGAAATTTGAGAGATAAAAACTGGACGCTTTATAATTGGCAAACTCATGAGATGAAATCACCATTGCCCGACTCAAGTGCTAACCAGCAAATGGCGGAACGAGGGGCAAGGAAAGACGATGCTTTTTCCCGCTTAATGTCTGCAGTGGTAAATGATACCTCAGTTATGTATAGTGCTTTTGTGAGTGCGGCTAAGGTCAAAGATACGGTGGCTTTCAAAGCTGATTCAATACAGGTAGCTAAGGAAAAAAACAAAAAACCAATTTTACCGGGAGCAGTCGCTACTACTGACTTGAAAGAAAAAAATTCAAAAAATAAAAAATATCCATTTATCAGAAAAATTGGCCAACGATCATTGCCCCATTCATTGCGCATTACTTATCTAGATGGGACACAGGAGGGATCTGTGGATACAGTCACCATGTTTATATTTTTTGAAAAAGATACTGCTACCGGCGGTGATTCATTAAAAAAAATGACCCAACCTGCAAACAGGAAAAAACTTGCGGGAAATACGAAAAATATTAATGATTCTACTGCGATCAAAACTACATCTACTGCGAAAGGCTCAAATACCAATATTGTTTATGCAGATTGCAAAGATCTGGCATCGGATAATGATCTTGGTTCGCTTAGGGTAAGCATATTAGTTGAAAACACGGAAGAGAGTAAAATCGCAGCGGCTAAAAAAGCTTTTAAAATAAAATGTTATTCTGTCAAACAGATCAGGATATTGACTGAATTATTTGCAAACGATGAAGGCAGGTATAAATTTTTTGAAGCAGCTTATCCTTATGTTTCTGATAGAGAAAATTATAGCCAATTGACGGGATTGCTGACTGATAATAAATATATCAACCAGTTTAAAAAAATGATTGGCCAATAAATTTCAACTGTTCACATAATGATCTCAGTTCGATCTTAAAAAGATTATGCGCTGTAAAACCAGAAGACCTGTGTTCCATTAATATGACTGCCAGCTACAAACTGTAAATTTTCTATGCCAAGATATTTTCTCGAGGTTGCCTACAAAGGCACTGCATATAGTGGGTTCCAGGTACAGGAAAATGCAAATTCAGTTCAGGCAGAAATTGAAAATGCGTTTGCCATTTATTTTCGCGAAAAAATTCAAATGACAGGATCATCGCGTACAGATGCTGGCGTGCATGCGCTACAGAATTTTTTTCATTTTGATTTTCCTCTTTCAATCGATTCTTCCGCATTGTATAGTATCAATTCGATCCTCCCCGATGATATTGTAGCAAAGCAATTATATACGGCAAATGATGAAAGTCATTGCCGTTTTGATGCTACGTACAGGGAATATCAATATTCCATCTATAAAGAAAAAGATCCTTTTTTGCGCGGTATAGCTCATTATTTCCCATACACTTTGGATATGGAAAAGCTCCGGGAAGCTGCAGCGGTGATAATGCGGTATACTGATTTTACAACTTTCTCTAAACGTAATACACAAACGAAAACATTTCTTTGTGCGATCATGAAAAGCGAATGGTTGAAAAAAGACAACTGCTACACATACCACGTGAAAGCAAATCGTTTTTTGCGCGGTATGGTCCGCGGCTTGGTGGGGACAATGTTGCAGGTAGGTCGGGGCAAAATAAATATAAATGAATTTGCTGCGATTATAGAAAGCAGAGATTGTACCCAAGCTGATTTTTCTGTACCTGCGCATGGGTTATTCCTGCTGGTTGTTAATTATCCGGATGGGATGCTCAGTCTTATTAAATAATTTGCAGACGATAGCGCTTTGTAGGCGATGAGCATTAAGAAATTTTCTTATCGCCTTTGCAAAAAATTTCAATTGACGATCCTGCTTTCGATAATTAATTTGTAAAATAAATGTGAAGTAGTATTAAAAAAATTTGGTAGGAACTTACTCCGTCTTATATTTGCGGCCGCTTAAAAAAGTTCTTTGTATAGTTCGGGCAGATGTGAGGCAGATGTGAATAAAAACGATTGAAAAAGTTTGAT